>Ga0247843_1009143_pt1 | contig 11152 bp, 9 predicted proteins | sample LaCruzMarch2017__FD_192420 | JGI IMG/M metagenome (GOLD analysis project Ga0247843, IMG submission 192420) | Freshwater microbial communities from meromictic Lake La Cruz, Castile-La Mancha, Spain - LaCruzMarch2017_8m | ecosystem: Environmental > Aquatic > Freshwater > Lake | place: Spain...
GCCACGTTCATGTCCTCGCTTGTCGTCCAAGCTGTCAAAGCCGTCCCCTCAAGCTCGGCAGGATCCAACAAGGTCAACTTCCGCAAATCATCCGACAGAAAGAAATTTGATCGGGCACTTAACACCAGCTTGCTTCTGTCCAACTGGAAAGAATCGGAATCAAATTGTGCCTTCGAAAGAGCTAATGCCCCCCGAACATGATCCCAAAAGCCGAGTAGTTCAGTCGTATCACTGATCGGTAGGTTAAATCCACTTTTTGCCTCAAACTCACCGAGCGTTTTTGTTAAGTTCTGATACGTCACAGCAGAAAGAACTTCCTGCAGTTCATTGATATGCACCTCCACCGCAGGATCGGTCACGATCAACGAGAATTGCGATTTATGCCGGATAATATCCACCTGCACGGAAAACAGCGGGAACTCCAACTCTTTCATCAACGGGGCTGTTTCGAGCGGTAGCTCCCCCTCTACTACTTCTGCCTCGCTCTCCTCCTTCTCCAGATCAACCGTGGGGTTAAGTGGCAGAGAGATCTTAAAATAGCCAAAACGCAGAGTCAGCTGCTTGGTAAAAGTATAGTTTCGCGAATCAGCTCCTAACTGCTCCAGACTGCGAGCTATTTTTCTCTCTTCGTCGTAAGCGCGTAACTGCTCTGGGGGTACCTTCTGGGGATCTAAAGACGTGAAGAGCGGGAGTTGGATCGGCTCCTCGAGCGCGCCATCTAGGTCGGAGTTGAGAAGCTTAATGAGATCAAGGCGAGAAGTTCCTAGCTCTTGAGCCGTAGCTTCACTTTTGACACAACCTCCGCTTTGTGAAAGGCGGACATAACCGAGACAATATTTTAAATAAGAAATTAAATCCATAAATGGAGAACTTCTAAATCCTACGAGAGCGGATTCCCTTCTCCAGCCTGAACTTACCCAGACCGTCCTCGCAAACGTCGAAGGAGTGCTATGACCGAGCTAGGACGTAGCCTGGAGGCAAATCTTAAACCAGAGCTCCTGCCCTCTGCGTTATCCTAGCAAGCAGACCATCGCTACAAGCTGAGGCCATAGTTCCCTCACAGAAACGCTCTTTACGCACCAATGCGGTCAATAGCTTCGCCAGTTGATGGGCGGATGCTTTGGCCAGAGCCTCGGGCTTGCTAAACAGATCCTTAAACTCATCTGTCTGTGCCCATTCAGGCCAATTCCACCGCGTTAGCGGACCTTCATTCCGTCGAGGAGCGACATCAGAGAATGGGCGGGGGCGGGTCTGAGGGGGCCAATCGAAACCATCTAGAACCCACCCCTCCTGATAAATCATTTTATTGAAAGCTTTCGCCTCAGAGCTCAAAGAGCTGGAAGGCATTGTAATCACCCCCTTCTTTTCTTTCACCTCGTCCTGGACTTCATAAACAAACTTGGGATTAGCGAATACCGGCCAGAAATCTGCCAAAGCCCGGATCTGTTCCTTGGTAAACTTTTCTTCAGTCATTTCCATTGCTCTGCATTTGGCAGCTATTTTGCCCAATCCGCACAAAGCACCTCAGCCTGAGCCAAAACCGTTCTGGTCGCCTCATCTTGCAGATCTGGTGGGTAGCCGTACTTCTTTAGGATCTTTTTAACCATTACTCGGATGACAGCCCTCGCACTTTCCCTCATGGTCCAATCAATGGTCACACTCTTTCGTACCTGAGTAACCAGTTCAGCCGCAATTACCTTTAACTTGTCGTCTCCCATGGCCTTAATAGCGCTTTCGTTTGCAGCCAGTGCGTCGTAAAAAGCAATTTCATCCTCATTCAATCCCAGATCTACCCCCCTTTGATTTGCCGATCTCATCTGCTTCGCCAACTTAACCAACTCCTCAATGACCTCTTGCGTGGCGATGGCCCTATTCCGATAAGCATTTAAGGTCCGCTCCAACATTTCGGAAAAGGCCCGGCTCTGCACAACATTCCTTCTGAAACGGACCTTTACCTCATCCTTCAGGAGCTTTGCCAGAAGCTCAGCCGCTACGTTCTTATGTTTCAGCCCCTTCACTTCAGCTAGGAATTGATCAGACAGAATTGATATATCTGGCTTTTTGAGACCTGCCGCTGTGAAGACGTCGATAATCTGACCATCCGGTACGATTGCTTTGGAAACCAACTGCCGGATGGCGTGGTCTAACTCCTCAGTCGTCTTGCCCGTCTCCCCACTTGTCTTCACCAAATGCGCTTTCAGGGTTTGAAAAAACGAAAGATCGTCCCGAATCGCCACCGCCTCCTCACTGGCCGCACACAAAGCGAACGCTTGGGACAAAGCCGTTACCCCCTGAATAAACCTCCCTTTCCCATCATCCTGTTCCAAAACGTGCTGCTGCCCAGAAGGCACAAGGGCTAGCTTCTCCCCAACAGTCCCATTCTTCCACTTGCCCCAATCGAAGCCGTGCAAAATTCCACATACTACCTCGTATTTTTCCTTCAAAACCTGGATTGCCTTAGAGGTATCAATGGTCGTCTGCCCCTTGCCTCCGCTCTCCGTATAAATTGCCATGGCGTTTTTTAACTGATCCGCCAGACCTAGATAATCCACCACCAATCCGCCCGGCTTATCCCGGAAAACCCGATTCACACGAGCGATGGCCTGCATCAGACCGTGGCCCCGCATCGGCTTGTCTACGTACATTGTATGAAGGCTTGGCGCATCAAAACCCGTCAGCCACATGTCCCGGACGATCACAATTTTAAAGGGATCCTTGGAATCTTTAAACCGCGTCGCCAGATTCTTTCTCTTTTCTTTATTACGGATATGCCTCTGCCACTCCACCAAGTCCGAGGCCCCGCCAGTCATCACTATTTTTACCACACACCTCTTTTTACCCTCGGCCTCCTTGTCATCGTCTTTGGCTCCAGCCCAATCCGGCCTCAGCTTAATGATCGCGTCATGTAAATCTACGCAGATCCGGCGGCTCATACAGACCACCATCGCCTTGCCCTCTAATCCCTCTAGCCGCCTCTCATAATGATCCACCAGATCCTTGGCTATCAGACCAATTCGCTTCGGATTACCCACCAGAGCCTCTAGGGCCGCCCACTTGGTCTTAAGCCTTTGCTGGGTTAATTCTTCCTCACCCTCAGTGATATCCTGGAACTCCTCATCCAACTTTGGCACCTCTGCTTGATTTAATGATAACTTCGCAATCCGGCTCTCGTAATAAATCGGCACGGTAGCCCCGTCTGCTACCGCTCTTTGAATATCGTAAATACTGATGTAATCCCCGAACACCGCTCTTGTATTTGCATCTGCTTTCTCAATCGGTGTCCCAGTAAACCCAATAAAGGACGCTTTCGGCAGGGCATCCCGTAAATTCCTTGCTAACCCATCAATCAGGTCGTACTGACTCCGGTGCGCTTCGTCCGCAATCACCACGATGTTTTGCCGATCACTTAGAGCCTCCTGCTTCCCGTTCTTCTCGGGGAGGAACTTCTGTAATGTAGTAAAGACCACCCCGCCACTCGCCACTTTCAACAGCTGTCTTAAATGCTCTCGATTCTCCGCCTGTACTGGTCTTTGCCGTAAATGATCTTGGCATCGATGAAACTGTCCAAATAGCTGATCATCCAGATCATTCCGATCCGTCAACATGACCAACGTCGGATTCATCATCTTTGGATGTCGCACAATCCGAGAGGCGTAAAACAACATCGATAGGCTTTTGCCGGACCCCTGTGTGTGCCACACCACCCCGGCCCTTCTGTCGCCAGGTTTCCCCTCTTTCATCTTTCCTGCCCAGTAGGTCCCAGGAAGTTCATTAAGATCCCCCATCCCACTCGCCCTCACCGTTTCTTCAACAGCTACGTTCACTGCATGTAGCTGATGATACCCAGCTACGATTTTACTGATCCGCCCCGTATCCCCGTCCTCCTCAAAAACAATAAAGTCCTGAAGCAGCTCTAGGAATCTCTTCTGTTCAAATACTCCCTTTAGAAGAATCTCCAGTTCAGCTACGGGGGCAGAGATTTCTGCACCATCAATTGTCCTCCAGACTTTGAACCACTCCTTGTTTGCCGTTAGCGATCCCACCCGGGCCTGAAGCCCATCAGAAACCACAATCACCTCGTTGAAGTGAAACAAAGTGGGGATCTGCTCCTTGTAAGTCTGGATCTGCTGATAGGCAGACCAGATGGTCGCGTTCTCATCAGCCGCGTTCTTTAGCTCGATCACTCCCAGCGGTAAGCCGTTAAGGAAAAGGACAATATCCGGGCGTCGATTATGCTGTCCTTCGATCACCGTGTACTGATTTACGGCCAGCCAATCATTTTGCTCTGGGTCGTCGAAATCGATCAGCCTCACTCGATCCCCGGCAGTAGATCCGTCCTTCCTTCGATACTCTACCTCCACCCCTTCCCGCGAAAGGGTGTGAAAACATCTATTGTTTGAAATAGCAGTACCTGCGACGGGTCGGACCACCTTCTTGAAAGCATCCTCAAGCGCTTCAACTGAGATGTCAGGGTTTAGCCTGCGAATCGCACTTTGGAGTCTTCCGGCCAGGACTACTTCGCTGAATGAATCTCTTTCGGCTTTAGGCTCTTGGGGGGCGATATGCGGTCCATGCTCAATTCCCCAACCCAGCTCTTTTAACCACTCAAGGGCTGCCTCTTCGACGTGTGACTCGTTTAGCATACTGATTAGGCCCTTTGGAGTATTTCCTTAAATATAATAGCGATATCGATTCTTATTTAAAAACGCCTTATAGAGAATTAAATAAGTTCCGATGCTGATCGCATTCAGTCATAGCGTCGAATATGGTGATCAAGATCATGCCAGCTAGATTCAATATCCTGCTGCGACCATGGAGCCTTACTCATAAATTCCGCACGTTTTAGGAGAAGGTAGTCCCAAACAATATTATGGATAGTGTATGGCCAGGACATCTGGTTCCCAACACCCGCGGCTCGCTCGAGAATTCCTCGTGCTACCAGAGAGCCTGCTACTCGATCTACAATACTTAACGTTATTGTTTGCTGATTGTTTTTGAGGCAATAGGCAAGAAGTATCCATTCCTCAGGAGAAAGAAATTCCAGGTAACGAATTAGTGTTTTACGTAGGCGACGACGCGCTAGATATGAGCTGCCCGTTGGAATAAGTTGCACTAACCAGAATGAAAATGATAAAAGAGTTAAAAGGCCTAGCCAAGGCCTGAATGAGTTTCTAATTTCTGATAGGCTAAAGATTTCCGCTAACCCTTGAGGTAAACCAAGGAGGAGCGCGCCAAAAAACCATATTCCAAATAAGAACCTTGGTTTGAGTTGAATTATTTTCAACCAGTCCATCCACATGCTCATGGCGCGATCCCTTCCCTGTTTTTATTTACTTTTATCCGTCCACTTAGAATTTTAGGAATCAGAACATCACGCAGAGTTGCCAGGCTATGGGATTGTTTGGCGTTTTGGAGTATTTGATCACAAAGAATGTCGGTTCGAGCATTAAATGCATCCGTAACGTTTTTGGGAGGCAGGACAATACAGGTAGACTTTACATCGGGTTGATTAATTCCAGGAATTGCCGCCTTTCCTCCTTTAATAGCGAAATCACTAAGAACACGTTGGTCAGAAATCGTGAAGTACAAGAAAGCTTGTCCAGTCCTAGCTGATCGCATTCTAAAAACATGTTCGTTGATGCAAAATGTTTTAAACGGGTAGTCGTGCCCATACATTCCAACCCGCGGTTTAAATTCTCCAGGCTTGCCGCCGTCTTTATAGAGAAGGACATCAAAATGGGTAATGCGCCCACAAGAAGTTTTTTCGAAGAACTCTGAGGGGATAAATTTTGTTTTGGAGTAATCAAATACACCTATCCCATTTATACTTTCAGCACCGATACTTGGAATACCGCTCGAATATGAACTTACCCCGCCTTTTGGCCTTCTTCCAGTTTCGAGAACATCTAAAATCGAGCCCAGTGTACCTATCTCCCAACCCTTTGGAATTTTGCCTAAAGGGGAGTCTTGGAAAGAGTTAGGGAACAGGGCCGCGGTGAATTCGTCGTGGCCTTGGGGTATTTGGCCGTCGAGTTTGGCTCGGACCGGATCGAAATCTACAAACCAGCTCTGGAACAGCGCCCGCGCCATCGCCTCCAGCGTCGCATTCATCCGCCGGTTCAACTCGATTTTGTCGTCCAACGCCCCCAGCACCGCCGCGATGGCTTTTTGCTCGGAAAGAGGTGGGAGTGGGATTTTCCATTGAGAAAGGAATTCCCAATCTGCGCGTGGCATTCGAGTTCCAGTGCTTGCCCCCATCGACTTATCGACAAATTCCTGTGATGCCATTCGATAAAACAGAAAGCCTTGATCCATACCATTCTTGGCGCGAACGGCCCAAATGTCTGTTGAGCAAATACCATCAAATTTGGGCCGAACAACCTTGCGAAAATAAGGCCGAAGTTTTCCAAATAACACGTCGCCACGGCGGAATCTCGTTTTCGCGCTGGTAGCTTCTGAAGCATCGGCTTGCCCATTCAGGTGGAGCCCGCTTTCAACGATGTGTTCTAGTCCAATGTATGGCGTGTTCTCTGGTACCTGATACGGCTGAACAACATCGCTGACGCGTTGAGCGCAGTTGCCAAACGCGATGTCTTTCCATTCACCCGCCATAACCCAACCCCTTTAGGTTTGCCCTGATGCCTTGCTCCAGTTTCACGGACTCGGCGAACTGGGCATTCAGTTCGGCGACTAATCGCGGCATCTTCTGCTCAAACGCCTCATCATCTTCCTCTGCCTCCTCCGCCCCCACAAACCTTCCGGGGGTTAGAACATATCCATGCTTTGCGATCTCGTCGGTCTTGGCCGCCTTGCAAAAACCAGCCTCATCCTTGTACTTCCCAGCATCCTTATCCCCCCTCCAAGCATGGTAGGCACTAGCGATTTTTTGAATATCGTCCTCACTAAGTTCCCGATGTACCCGGCTCACCATCGTCCCCATCTTCCGAGCATCGATGAATAAAGTCTCCCTGCTCCTATCCCGCATCTTGGCGTCTTTTTTGTTTCTGGTTAGGAACCACAAACAAACCGGAATCTGCACGCTGTAAAATAACTGGCTAGGCATCGCGAGCATACAGTCGACTAGATCTGCCTCTACTAGTGCCTTACGGATATCCCCCTCGCCCGATTGATTGGACGACATGCTTCCGTTCGCCAGCACAAAGCCCGCCATACCCGTAGGAGCTAGGTGATGAATGATGTGCTGCACCCAAGCGAAGTTCGCATTCCCCTTTGGCGGGATTCCATACTTCCACCGCACATCCTCCTCATCTCTGGCCCAGTCACTGATGTTGAAAGGCGGATTCGCCATAATGAAATCTGCTTTTAGATCCTTATGCAGATCCCGCCGGAATGTATCAGCGTTTTCGGCTCCGAAGTTCGCTTCGATTCCACGAATCGCCAAATTCATCACCGCTAGCCGCCGTGTGGTGTGATTACTCTCCTGCCCAAAGACCGCCAAGTCACCCAGCTTTCCACCGTGTGCCTCTACAAACTTCTCAGACTGAACAAACATCCCCCCGGATCCGCAGCACGGATCATAAATACGCCCTTTGTAGGGTCGCAGTATCTCGACAATAGTCTGAACAATACAAGAGGGCGTATAGAACTCGCCGCCCAGCTTTCCTTCAGCACTGGCGAAACGGGAAAGGAAGTATTCATAAACGCGACCCAGGATGTCCTTGGCCCTGTTTTCCTTATCCCCGAGCCCAATCGTTCCAACCAAATCCACCAGCTCCCCCAACCGAGTCTTATCCAGCCCCGGTTTTGCATAATCCTTGGGCAGAACTCCCTTAAGTCTTGGGTTATCCTTCTCCAAGGCATCCATCGCATTGTCGATGTGCTTACCAATACTAGGTTGCTTTGCCTGTGCCTGAATTGCCGACCAGCGAGCCGCCTCCGGTACCCAGAAAACCCCTTTAGCCAGATACTCGTCCTTATCCTCAGCATCAGCCCCCTTGTGCTCACCTTTTCCCTCCTTGAGTGCTGTATGCAGCTCCTCAAAAGAGTCGGAAATGTACTTAAGGAAGATTAGCCCGAGAACGACATGCTTGTACTCGGAAGCATCCATACTCCCTCGCAGGGTGTCGGCCGCCGCCCACATCCGTGCCTCAAAACCCAGATTAGCAGCGGTTTTAGCGCCCTTTTTGTCCGGGGCTTTGCCCTCATTTTTTTTGAGCCTTGCCATAGGTTTCAGAGGCTCTCAAACCACTTTTTAATCTTCAGAGCCATCTTTTTGCGGCGATTATCCAAGAACTCCTCATATTCGGGAACCTCTCCCTTAAGCAGGGATATCGGTAGGCAGTGCATCTCAAGATTTTTTTCGAGCTCCTTTAGGTCAGTTATCCCACCGTACTTTTTCTTCCCGCCTTCGCACTGTAATGCGAGCTCTCCAAAGTATTTCTCGGGAGCCTTATCTCCAATAGCTATATTGATTTCACTTTGGGCTAATACGAAATTAGCGATCTGGTTATATTTACTTTTATGAAGCCCGAGGCTTTTTAGATGCTTTTTGGGGAACACATGATGAACATCACTTCGATTTAACAAAAGATCTCGAACCGTAATATCGCTTGAGAGGAAGCCCAGATCACCAGATTTAGCCTGAGCAGCCTGAAACGCTAAGAAATATGGACTTTTCACAGAGGAGGTATCCATTTCCTGAGGCAAGAGACCGGTCCAGAATGTATCGGACATTTCGTTTTTTTTCACGGCGTCTACATAGGCTGCCAACCCGCGGGATTCGACCTGCCGAATATCGTTATCAAAAGCAGACTCCGGACTTCCCGCATAACGCCCTGTTAAGGTCGACATCACATACCAACGTCTGACAATTGTCTCCAGATCGTCCGCACCGAGTTTTTGGTCTCTACCTCTTAAGTAAAGAATGTAGGCAAAGTTGATGGCATTCTTACCCCCAATCAGGTCGCTGACTACAAAGCCTGCAGACTTTAAGATCATTAAAAGACGCTCAAAGTGAGTTTGATTGATAAAGGCATGAATGCCTTTTTTGAGACGACCAAAAGATTCTTCCGCTATTTTTTCCTCATACTGCTTTGTCTCAAAGTTCCTTCCTGAGAGTAAGGCAACTAGATCTTGAAGTTTCCCACGCCCAAACTCAGAGGTGAATGCCACACGCAACATATCGGTGTAATTTGGATCATAAAGGTCATCGTTGACATCCTTCATCCAACGCATCTTTGGTAAGAACTCTGATTCCGCAAAAGCCTTATCCCCTTTCTCAATCTTTGGCAAAAACTCAGGTGCCACAGCCAAGTGACAAAAATAGTCGATCGCCTTACGCAGTAGATTCCCGCCATAGGTCTCATTCACTGCAATCTTTGACATAGCGAAGTCCGCCTGAGACAACTGGGATCCGGCCGAATTTACTCGGATAAATATTTCCGTGACTGTTTCGATATCAAGATCGTCAGCCAGTTCGATTATTCCAACATGGTTGTTAACGACATTTCTTAATTTTTGTATAACCTGACCAACCTTTTTTCGATCTGCCTTCGGGTTGTCTTTGCAATATTGCTCAGTTAGATCAAACAGGTCTGCATCCATAAAGATCTTAGAAATGTCATGGATCCAGGCTGTATTTTTTTGGATGGCCGGATTTGATACTTCGAATTTTTCTTCCTGAGGATTAAAGGCGATTTGAATTCGCCTTGTTTCGTAATCATCATTCAAGACTTCTTGCCCTAGCAAGGCAGCCATGAGAGCCGTGACCCGCTGCTGGCCATCAATCAGGATTCTTTTACCTGCCGCGGGCGTACCGTCCTTAAGCTTTACAGTTGGATTCCGCCAAGAAATTAAATATCCGACGGGGTATCCTTGATAAAGAGAGTCGAGAAGATCCCGGACTTGAACTGCCTCCCAAACAAAGGGCCTTTGTATTTCGGGGATGGCTATTTCCTTGGACTTTACCCAAGTAAGCAGTGTTTCAACGGGATGCGGTGTGACTGAATACCTTTGCGCCATAAGTCTTAAAAATAGTAGATTACCAGCCGCGACCCAGTTTTTTCATTCTCCGATTTTTCAAGAGGTGTGGGATAGTGTTGGGACCACGGGGCTAGAATCATTTTCGCGGGGTTGTCTCCAGCCAATAGTTACGAACCTTGTAGAGGGTCTGGCCGTCGTTGGAGATCCAGGCGTTCCCGACCCGCCTCGTTGTCGTCCCATCCTGCCACAAGATCGAGTTCCCTATCTCATACCCGCCTCCACGCCCGGCCCACACCCCCTCCTCCTCCGCGAAGACACAACCCGCCCCAGCCATCAGAATCAAAAGAATCACTTTTTTCATTTATTCTCCTTTTTTTCATTCTTTCTGGGCTTTAACTCCCCCTCCCAGAACGCGAAACGCTCGTACCCCATCATACGACTCGCCTCGCTCTGCAGGACTTCCAAAATGCTTGATATGCTTTCTTCTTTTCGGAGATGCACCTCCGTTCCCGCATTTTCTACCACATCCACCAACGCGCTGATGGAGCAAGAGCCCCGGAAGAGGTCCGGATAGAAGATCATGCAGGCATTCAGCAGCAGCTTGGTCTCATCACCCTCTGCGGAGACAACCCGCCGCACCTGCCCGGCAGGCCTTACCCCGCTTTCGAAATGGATCGCTTCCACCCAGATCTCCGCCCCCTTCCCACCCAATAGCAGCGCCAACCAGACTTCCTTTCCGTCCGGCGAGCCCATGCAAACCACCTTCCGAAAACCTTCCCGGTTTCTTGGCTGAACATATCGATCGTATCCTTCATCAAAACTCATAGTTCATATCCTCCTTAAGATTTCGTCGGCCAGCCGAAGAGAAGACAAATGCCATGTTGAATCAACCCCAGAATGTAGAACACCCCCTTAATGACCAGAAAGAACGCAAAAACCCAAAAGAGCCCCAATGACCATGTTGTGATCCTCTCCTTCCAGGAACTCACCTCTTCCACATCATGTTTCATCCTCATCTCCTTTCTTTTTCCAACTCCCACATTTCGACATTTGGCACATTGTCGAAATATTTAGCCTCCTTTATTCATCATCCCCTCATCTTACCCAACCCCCTAGGACATCCGCAGGGCTACGGCTTCTCATTTCGACATTTGGCACAACGTCGTAAAGTCCTCCGATAAATACCAGCTCTTCCTCAACCCCTCATTTC
>Ga0247843_1009144_pt1 | contig 11150 bp, 8 predicted proteins | sample LaCruzMarch2017__FD_192420 | JGI IMG/M metagenome (GOLD analysis project Ga0247843, IMG submission 192420) | Freshwater microbial communities from meromictic Lake La Cruz, Castile-La Mancha, Spain - LaCruzMarch2017_8m | ecosystem: Environmental > Aquatic > Freshwater > Lake | place: Spain...
ATGAAAGATGTTATTGGCATACATAAGTCAGAAAAACGTGATGCCATCTTTTCAGCATGTGCAGGAATTCATAACCTACGCACTATTTTTAGAAACATTTAATAACATCTTTTGTCAATTAACTCTATTGTAGAAAAGAAATATGTTCAAAATCGTTAGTTCATCTGCCGGGTCGGGAAAAACCTACACGCTTACCAAAGAATACCTGAAGCTCGTTTTACAAAACGATAACGTCCATTATTATAAGCATATTCTGGCCATTACGTTTACCAAAGCCGCCACTCGCGAGATGAAAGAGCGGATTTTGGGACGTTTGGAGCTATTTGGCAAAGGGGAAAAAGACCCGATGCTCAATGATATTGTGCGTGAACTTTACCCCGAATCAGTCAACGATGCAGAAGGAGCTTATGTGTTGCGCGAACAAAAAGTCCGCCAACGTGCCGACCGTGTTTTTAAACAGATTTTGCACGATTACAGCGATTTTGCGGTCATGACTATTGACAGTTTTGTCCAACGCGTCGTGAGTGCTTTTACGGATGAATTGGGAATGCCGTTTTCGTTTGAAGTGGAAATGGAAGCGGGAGAATTACTCCTTATGGCGGTAGAGCGACTGCTCGAACGAACCGGGGATGAATCTTTCGCTGAGTTGACGGATATTTTGGAATCATTTTATCTGGAAGCAGGACAGGAAGGGAAAAACTACCACAGTTTGCCCGAAGCATTGGCGGGATTTGCCAACGATTTACTCAATGAGCAACGCTACGCTTCCATCATGCAAAATTCGCACCTGTCGGCGAAAGACTTCAAAAAAATCAGGCGGCAATTGGTGGCGGCGGGAAAAAAGTGGGAAGCACTGATTGCCAAATGGGCGGAAAAAGGACTGAATCTCATTCTGGAAAGCGGTTTGGACGAAAAAGATTTTTCGCGGGGAACGGTTTTTAAGTATTTCAAAAAACGCATTGAAGCTGACGAAGCCATGGCCGAACCCGGCAAACTTGAGAAGGATGCCTTTGAGAATGACAATGGTTGGATTACTAAAACAGTTCGGCCGTTTGTTACGGAAACTGTGGCAAAAATTAAATCCCAACTGGTGGATTATTACCAACATATTGAGCGAGTTCGCCAAGAAAACTGTGAACTGTATCATTTGTACCAACAGCTTACGCCGCATCTTTATCACCTGTCTTTACTGAACGAAATCAAGCAGGAATTTGACCGTCAATTGCGGGAAAATAACCGTGTTCATATTTCGGAATTCAATCAAAAAATTCTGAAAATTGTCACTGAAGACCCCGTTCCGTTTATCTATGAGCGGTTGGGCGAAAAATACAACCATATTCTGATTGATGAGTTTCAGGATACCTCCAAGTTGCAGTTTGCCAATTTGTTGCCCCTGATTGATAATAGCCTTGGCTATGAGCATTTTAACTTAGCCGTAGGCGACTCCAAACAAGCCATTTATCGCTTCCGAGGCGGAGACATGGACCAAATCATCGCGCTGCATTCCAAAAATTTAGATCGCTTGTACGTATCCTTGGGCGAAAGCGAACTGACCGTCGAGCGACTTGAAAACATACGTTGGCATTTGGATGATGATGTGCTGCGGGTCAATCGGCGAAGTGCCAAAGAAATCATTGAGTTTAATAACGTATTTTTTCAAACCGTTGAAGAACTCTATCGCGACGAATTTCCGCTCTCACGCGAAGTGTTTGCTCAGGTAGCTCAGGAGTTGCCTCCCAATGCCAAAACGGGTGGCGAAGTACAGATAGAGTTTATTTCTGCCGATGCTGTAGAGTCAGGAGATGACGAAAACGACACGCCCGCGATGATTGAGCGCACGTTGGCAATCATCAAACAGGCAACCGAGCAGGATGGCTTCAAAATCGGAGACTTATCGGTGCTTTGTCGGTTTAAAAGAGATGCTAAAAAAATAGCCAATCACCTCAAAGACAACGGCTACAATATCATCTCTGATGATTCGCTGTCTCTTCGCTTTTCAGGAGCAGTCAATTTGGTAACGGCGTTTATGCGCGTGTTGGTCAAGCCCGATAGTCGTCTGGATAAGTACGAAGCTTTGTATTTGTTTTTCCGAATGATTCTGCAACGGATTCCTGACAGTAAAGACAACCAACGCATCAAAAGCGCCGTAGAATCGCAGGATGTAAGGGCATTTTACGCTTATGTGAATAATTTAAAGGCCACGGTGCATCCTCCAAAGTTGGTAGAGGAGACTCAACTCTCACTCGACATTCTGCATTCTACCCTGCTCGGCGGACCGTTCGACACTCAACTAAATCCCTATAAGCTCCTCCAAATCAGTGCCTACGAATTGGCCGAAAAACTGATTCAGCACTTTGGGCTGTTTGAAATGACCAAAGAGCGCGACTATTTATTTCGGTTCCTGGATGTAGTGTTGGAATTCAGTACCAAACGCGGCAGTCATTTGGCCGATTTTCTGGATTATTGGGAAACCCAAAAAGATAAAATCTCTATTTCGGCGCCGTCCAATCCACATGCTATTACGGTGCAAACCATTCACCGTTCCAAGGGATTGGAATATCCCGTTGTGATTATTCCGTATGCGGATTGGGATTTTGTTCCCAGTGCCAAACGGGATACCATGTGGGTGAACCTTGACCCAACCGAGGATTTGGGGATTGCAGCTGCGGAGGCCCACCGCCTTGAAAACGGTGATTTGATTGACTATTCGGAAGCCAAATGGCTGAAGACCGGTTCAGTACAAGTCAAATCAGACCTCGAACGCACTACAAAAGCCGTGGCAACGCAATACCGAGAGGAGCGGGAACGGGTGTTTGTTGAAAATCTTAATTTGCTCTACGTGGCTTTTACGCGCCCCACTCACAAACTGTATGTGCTGGCCAAAGAGGAGAATTTTGCCAAAATCAAAACTCCAAGAAAAGTAAGTTACTGGTTGCATCAATACTTAGATAGGAGGCAGGAGGCAGGAGGCAGGAATCAGGGGTCAGAAGTGAGGAGCGGCCCGCCGCGCGGTCAGAAGTCAGAAATTCTCACTCCCGACTCCTCACTCCTCACTTCTCCTTTCTACATTCCCAACGTCATTTCGACCGATCGCAGCAGAGAGTTGCGGTTGCGGCGGTTGGCCAATCGGGTGTTTGATGTGGAGACGTTTGAGCGTAAAAAAGACTACGAAAACAAAGTACACTATGCGCTTTCTAAGGTAAGGACATCGGATGACATTCCTGCGGCCCTGCTGCGAATGCAAACCGAGGGACTCATTGAAAAAACAGAAACGCAGAATATCCAACAAAGCGTGGAAAAAATACTTCAACATCCTGATTTGAAAGGGCTTTTTGTGGTAAGCACCGGCGTACTGAATGAACGGGAAATTCTCACACCCGACGGCGGCCTTCATCGCCCTGACCGGGTGATCCATTTGCCGGGCCGAGTAGTGGTATTGGATTACAAAACGGGTAATCCGCAGGATGCTCACGCGCGACAAATCAAGCGCTTTGCCAATTTATACAAAGAAATGGGTTATGAAAATGTAGAGGCGTTATTAGTATATATTGAGCGTAATGAGGTCGTTATGGTATAAAAGAACGTTTCGATAAAAATATTTCTACTTTTTATCGAAACGTTTGTGACGTAAAGGGTGTTTTTTGCGTATATAAATAAAACGCACAAACCCCTTTTTGCCATGGATCCATTTTTTTACTTTGAAGACGATGAAGCTGAACCTGAGGAAGCAGCTCAGGTACCGGAAACGGTCGCTACTTCGTCAGGCGATACACAGGATAACGCAGGTATGATTTCTCAGAGTACGGTGAGTTACGGTATATAAATTCCAATTGCGCCGCGCCACTTTTAGCAAAAGCTTCGTCCGATTTTTTACGTTCCTCCAATTTTTCTTTTAATGTTGCATCTTTGCGGAGCATCTCAGCCGCTACGTCTTCAAAGACGTAGGCTGAAAAATGTTCTTTCTGTGCCAAAATACTGTCGAAAAAATTCCACGAGAAAAATGAATCGGGCCCTTGTGGCTCGAGCGCTGCGACAAGGTATCGATTGGTCTTTTGGTTGGTGTTGATGAGAAAGTCTCCTTTGTAAAATTGTATTTTCTGCTTTTCACTGCGTACCAATACTCCCGTATGGTTGTAGTGACCTTCGTACGGTTTTGCGGGACTTTTGTAATCTTCGATGTAATAAACGTCTACTTCCATTTCGGTATCTGCCGCGAGCGGTTGTAACTGTACACCGTTGATTTTCAGTAGTTCAGCCACTCTTGCCCAACTTTGAGGTAGTACATACGCCTTTGGTTTTTCGACTTTTACATCAGGAACAAATTTGTCAAAAAACGGAATTCGTTTCGTAAATGGTTCGTTGCGTTCGTAATAAAGTCGAGTCAGTCCGCTTACTTCGCTGGGTTTGTATTTGGCCGCAAATCCTTTGAACGTAATGGAATCGGCTACGGTTTTGTCCAATTTCCAACTCAGCGGAAAAGTAGTTTGATTGGCAATGGTTTCATCCGCTTTTTTCTTATTGGCAATCAGCGTAGCGGCGTTTTGAGCGGCAAGTCCAAGCGTAATTTCCATAAACGCGTAGGTTCCTTTGACGCGCTTGGGGTACTCTTTGAGCATGTGCAATTCTACCACAAAAGTTTCGCAGTTGAACAGCGAGGCATAGCCCGAACTGTAACGCGACCCATCATTGAAGCCCTGATAACCCGTTTCGGGCGTGGCCCCGAAGGCATTTACGTAAGGTACTGGTTCAAAACCGGATTGGGTAAGCTGTTGGTCCAATTGAGGTTTAAATGTCTTGGTGAAAAAGGCAGAAACCTCCGAATTGAATTTATCTTTTTGGGTGGGAAAATATGTGACTGCGTGCTGATAATCAGCGCCGTTGGATGTATGATTGTCAATAATGATGTGCGGTTTCCACGCTTGAAACATTCGTTGCCACGACTCAGAATTTTTAGAGTCGGTTTTGATAAAATCACGGTTGAGGTCATAATTGCGCGAATTGGCCCTAAATCCGTAGCTATTGGGCCCGTTTTGATTGATGCGCGATACGCCGCGATTCAGACAGCCGTCTACGTTGTAAACGGGAACAATACAGAGCACTACGTTGGCGGGCAACGCTTTTTTCTCCAATAACTCACGCGCCCACATCATGCTGGCGTCTATCCCTTCAGGTTCGCCCGGGTGAATTCCGTTGTTGACCAACAGGGTAACTTTATCCGATTGCGGTTTGAAAACTTTGTTGGCTGATAAAACGAACAAATGGAGGGGTTTCCCAATGTCGGTTGTGCCCACTTCGATTAGAGAAGCTTGATCATATTTCTTATCCAATTCACGATAAAACTGGATAATTTCATCGTAAGTGGCGGTTTCCTGTTCTTTACTTTTTTCGTAAGGTGTGATTTGAGCAAAAAGGGATTGGCTAAGAAAAATTAACAGTACTAATTTTTTCATGCGTGTGAATGATGAAGTGGAGGAATGATTTATACGGTTTTTAAAAAAATTTGTTGGTTTGACCCGTTACCAAGCGGTACTTTTTCAAGCCATTGACCGGTTGCCCTATCGCCAAAAGGTTTTTGATGTCTTCATTGGCAGGAACCACCAATTCCGCTTCGCAGCCTTGCGGCAAGGTAATTTCTACGGTACGATTTCCCGGTTGTCCCGTCGCACTAAACAAAATAGGCCCTTGTGCGGTATAGTTCATGAGAGAAAGCTGCTCTAAATCACCCAATTGTGGGCGAATTTGTGCCTTTTTGAAACCAGGAGTAAGCGGTTGGATTCCTGCTAAATTCATGTAAGTGACCATTAAAGGGGCAACGGCACAATGACTCCACTGTTGTCCGTTATCGTGTCTGACGTGCCACCACTCGGCAATGGTATTATTTTCAGCCACGGATTCAATGCCATACCAACGGGTACGGAAATCGTCAATAATTGGTTGTACCGTTCCTGCTTTGGCCAACGCCCAATACCGCCAATTGGCATTGGCAGGGTAGGAGAGGCCCATCGTTGCGGGAACAGTGGCAAGTGCCTTGGCGCAAAATTTAGTAATATTTTGCGGACATTGGTCAAACAAAATTGCCGTTGCCAGCGAGCGGTCGCAGAGACGTTCTTCTTTCTCTTCGGCTACCCAAGGTAAGTTATTGATAAACATTCCTTTGGCAGGACTCCAAAATGTTTTGACCGTAACCGCCTGAATTTCTGCTCCAACGGCCTGCGCTTTGTTGGCAATGTCGGTCATTCCGAAGGCTTCGCACAGGGGTGCAAACGCCTTCTGCATCATGGCAGCAATGTAGAGATTAAATGCGCATTGTTTATGACGTTGCTTTTTGTAGGCATCGTGGTCAATCCAAACGACAGGGATCCCTAAATTTTCAACGGGAACAAGACCGCCGGCAATTTTTATTTTAAGCAAATAATTGAAAAACTTGACCAATCGGGGCATTACTTCGGTCAAAGCCGTTTTGTCGCCTGTATAAAGATAATAGTACCAACAATCAAAGTTGAACCCCACACTGTGATCAAGCAAGGGACCCCATTGGGTAAGCCCTACCTGGCGTTCCATGATGCGGGCCAAGCGGTCAAACGCCGGCCAGGCGTCCAAAAAATAACCGTCTAAAGTCTGGCCTTGGCTGTAGGTATTTACAAACCGAGCATGAAGTAGTTGGTCACCAAATACGTTTTGTGTGCAGTGCAATTGATGACCGCAATCGCCGCTGTATTGTTGGCGCTCGCGGGCCATCCCGTCCACAATGGTTTCCTGAGCGGAGTTATGGAGGGTATTGATGCATGCTTCTAAAACCTTCTGAATTTTAGCGTCATTGCACTGAAATTGATAGGGATTCGGCCATGGGTATTGCCTTCTTCTCATGCCTACTTTGCTGACTGTTACCTGCCCTTCTGCTCCGTGAATGTGTAATTGCAACCACCGAAGTGACTCATAATCAAAAGTTTCAAAGCGATTGGTGCCCGTGCGACAGATAAAACGCGTCCATGAATTGAACTTGGTATTGAGTAAGGGTTCACCGCCCATCAGGTGAGCTTCCTGTACCATCAACTCCACTACAGTACCGCTGGGAGCGTTGATAGTAAAGTAAGGAAAGCCAACCGATTGTTCTTTAAATTCAAAGGTCAATATCGCACCGCGTACTTTGTCAACGTTGAGCGTCCAGCTTTCCGCCGTACTGCTTACAACACAGGGTATACGGTTCACTTCGTAAGAGTCTGGAGTGCCAAATTCAAAATATTCGTACGGAGAATGTTTCCACCTTACCGTCATAGATTCCGCCAAACGCTGAATCGAGATCAGTGTTTCTTTGAGCATCGGGGTGCTTCTTTCGCGTAGTTGCGAAACTTCAACCCGACCTCCTACATCCATGCTGTATTCGTTAAAGTTGCCGTTGATGGCCGGTTTGTTGGCAGGGTTATTAATTTCCTGTGCCATCGTCCATTCCTCAAAAGGCACATATTCCAATGTGTTCCACTTATGAGGATACTGACGGGCGTCAAATTCTTCCTGAAAAGCCCGCAGGTACCAACGTTTGTACTGTCTGGGGCGCCAACTGCGGGCAACGAGCGTTTGCCAACTGCCGTCTGATATGATCTGAAACGTATTTCCATTGACCAGTTCAATGTCCAATCTGAAAATAAATCCGGGCTTACCAATGGGCGAAGTTCCTTCTCCGTGTCCATAAAACAGCACTTGTGCGCCAATGACGTTGGGTCCGGCCGCAAGGTAATTGGTTAAATCAATAGGGTCAGCTTCTGCCCAACGTGGATCAGCAGGAGCAGGACCAAACTGAATACGTTGCCCATTGGCAAAAAATAGATACCGACTGTCTCCAATCAAGTAACCTTTGGCACTTTTGGGTGTTGCGGTAAGCGTTATCTCTTTACGAAATAAAATAACTGTATTGGGCAAACAGCGCTGCATAGGATACCAGATCCATTTGGCAGGAGCTAAGTCAAGAGTGGTATTAAGCGGAGGAGGAAGAAAAGAATTTATTTCGGTAAACGACTCATTTTCGTCCATTGGCTTTGCCACAGCGGGAGCCCACAAAAGAGAAAGACTACTGACGGATGAGTTTTTTAGGAAATTACGTCGAGAGGTTAAGAAATCAATCATTAGGGTTAGGCACGTTAAGCCCACAAGTTACACAAGCCCGATGATTTTTTACAAAAAAAGGCAGAGAGATTTATTTGCCCTGCCTATCTTTTTATTGAACATAAGTTCTATGTCGGTTAAAACCCTTTATTCTTTCCCTATTTGTGCGTTTTTATTGAGGCGTTGAATCAACATTTGCGTAAAAACCTGCTCTGCCTTATAGAGTTCGGCCAATTGTCTCACATTGATAACTTTCAAAAATTTATTCATGTATTCGCGCTCCAAATCCACTTCTCTCTGCTGAAGATTGAGTGTTTCTTTAATGTTTGCCAATATTTTTTCGTCGGGTGTTGTCAGGGTATTTGTTTCGACAATCAGGCGGCGCATTTGTTTCCGGATATCTTTCTTCTTACCATCGAATTCGTTATAAACCGGCCAAAATTGCTGCGATTGTTCGGTAGAAAGATTCAGGCGGTTGGTAATCAAACCAATTTTGGCATTTTCTATTTTTTGGTTACCGCCTTCTTGGGCCATCGCCGTTTCAAAACAAAGGGTGGCAAGCAGTATGAACAGGAACTTTCTCATGGTTATCATTCTATTAACTGTAAAGTATGTATTTAGCGAAGTGAACTCACTCCTCATAATGAGCCGCACGGGCGGCCGCGGCCGTTGCGGGCCCCGTTCTAAGTACTTATTTTTTATATATTTTCTTCTAAATCAACTTCCTGAATCGCTTTTTTGAGATCCTCGTCGTCTACGTTAAGTTGTTGTAAAAGCACGTCTTCTTCGCTGTAAAGCTCATTCAATTGGGTGTGGTCACCCATTTCTTGTTGAGTGATTTGGTTGTCTTTCAGGTAATTAACTATTTCTGCGTCGCTTACCTGACTGAGCGTTTCTTCCCCCAACGAATGTTGTTGCTGAGGATAGGTGATCCAAAGCAACGCTCCTACTACGCTTGCCGCTATACCCACTAAGGCGGTCCGCCGCCACGACCAACTGATGGTGAACGAATTCTCTTTTTCCGCAATATGCTCCTGGATGCGGGTTTGCATCATGGAAGGAAATTTATCGAAATATCTTTCGGGAGCTTCATAAGGCACTGAGCGATCGAGGTCTTCTAATTTGATGCGTTTCATTGATGTGGTTTAGTTGGGTTTGGGTGCGTCTTATTGGCGTACTTAAATCAACCTGTTTTTCTTTTGACAACCTATACACAATAAAGTTTAATCTTCCCCGTTCAAAAACTTCTCAATTTTTGTAACTGCGTGGTGATAACTGGCTTTCAGCGCTCCTACCGATGTTCCCGTAATGTCGGCAATGTCCTCGTATTTAAGATCGTCGAAATACTTCATATTGAATACCAACCGTTGTTTTTCGGGCAAAGTGAGCAACGCTTTTTGGAGTTTTAACTGAATTTCGTCTCCTCCCATGGGGTAATCCGATTGACCTGCGGCGGCTTCCAGTGTCTCGAGCAATTCGCCCTCTACGTCATTAATTGACATAAAAAAGCGACGGCGTTTTTTATTCAGAAAATTCAAACACTCATTGGTCGCAATGCGGTACAGCCACGTAAAAAGCTGGGCATCACCGCGAAAGGTTTCGAGTGCCTGCCAAGCTTTTATAAATGTTTCCTGCGTCAAATCGTCGGCGTCGTCGTGGTCAATCACCATCTTGCGAATGTGCCAATATATTTTTTGCTGATACTTACGTACCAACTGGTTGAAAGCAAAGTTTCGGCTTTCAGGATTAGCAAATTTTTCAAGTATGGCTTGGTCGGTCATTATATAGTAGTGAGTATTGAGTAATGGGTAGTGAGTAAATGATGACAATACTACTTACTACTCAATACTAATTACTTGATACTTATTTTCTTGCAATTGCCCGTTTGGCAGCCGCTACGATGTCTTTGGCGGTGAGGCCGTATTTTTCCATGAGTTGAGCAGGGGTGCCGCTTTCGCCAAACGTGTCGTTTACGCCTACGTACTCCAACGGTGCAAGGTGTTTTTGAATCAATACCTGGGCGATACTGTCTCCCAAACCGCCTGCTATCTGGTGTTCTTCGGCTGATACAGCACAACCTGTTTTCTTCACTGATTGTAAGATAGCTTTTTCATCCAATGGTTTAATCGTATGGATGTTGATGATTTCGGCGTTGATGCCTTCCGCTTCCAGCATTTCACCTGCCAGGATGGCTTCCCAAACCAAATGGCCTGTGGCAAAAATACTTACGTCAGTACCTTCGTTGACCATCCATGCTTTTCCGATTTCAAATTTTTGATCTGCATCCGTAAAAACAGGAATCACCGGACGACCAAAACGCAAATAAACCGGACCTTCATAATCTGCGATGGCAATGGTAGCGGCTTTGGTTTGGTTGTAGTCACACGGATTGATGACGGTCATGCCTGGAAGCATTTTCATCATGCCCAGGTCTTCCAAAATTTGGTGCGTTGCTCCGTCTTCTCCCAACGTCAAACCTGCGTGAGATGCGCAAATTTTTACATTTTTGTTGGAATAAGCGACGCTTTGACGTACTTGGTCGTACACGCGGCTGGTGGCAAAATTGGCGAAGGTAGTGGCAAATGGAATTTTACCTCCAATGGTCAGACCGGCGGCCATTCCTATCATATTGGCTTCAGAAATCCCGCACTGAATAAAACGCTCGGGGTTTTCTTTGATAAAAGCATCGAGTTTCAATGAACCCACGAGGTCGGCACAAAGGGCGACTACGTTGGGGTTGGTTTGACCTAAAACCTGCATACCCGCGCCGAATCCGCTGCGGGTATCTTTTTTCTCAGTGAAAGTGTATTTTTTCATTTATACTAGTGATTATGATGAAATAAATATTAGACTGGCGCATGCGCGTGGGAGGATGGAGCGAATGAAAGTTCTAAAATTATGTAAAGCACAAGCAACGACCATTACAGTATCTCTAAATTCAGTACTGTGAACCCTAATGGTATCTTTAATAATTTTCAATCGCTTAACTCCACTATTGCTATGCTCAATTACTACGCGAGTAGATGCCAGCATTTTGTTATAGATTTTTT
>Ga0247843_1009145_pt1 | contig 11150 bp, 11 predicted proteins | sample LaCruzMarch2017__FD_192420 | JGI IMG/M metagenome (GOLD analysis project Ga0247843, IMG submission 192420) | Freshwater microbial communities from meromictic Lake La Cruz, Castile-La Mancha, Spain - LaCruzMarch2017_8m | ecosystem: Environmental > Aquatic > Freshwater > Lake | place: Spain...
TGATGTAATAGGAGGGGGCTTTGTATACAAAATCTATACGGGTATATTCATCCGTACATTCAATGCACTTAATCTCATGCGAAGCCTTGTAATTGGTGCCAACAGGATTGTATAACACAATACCTTCTTGTTGTTTTTCTTGAATGGTTTTTTCTCTTGTTTTTTCAATTTCTGTTTCCATAGGTTAAATTTTGAACAAAGATGCATCGAGAAAATAATTTGCACAATAATACTCCGTATCATATGTACGGGGTATAAAAAAAATACTTATTTTTGTAAAAAAAAGATATGCCAATCGGAAAAAACGCCATGTTGAGGTGCTTGATTATAGATCAAGTGATTTCGGAGCGCCACTATTATAAGCCAACTATGAAGCGCATTATTGAGGTGTGCAAGGAGCAAGGGATCGACGTATCTTCTGAAACGATTCAGAAAGATATCAATATGATGAAAAATGCTCGGCCCAAGGGTTTTGGTGCCCCAATCAAATTTGATTTTCAGCAACAAGAATACTTTTACACAGAGGCTAGTTTTACGATTAATGGGGTTAAATTAACCCGGGAAGATGCCTCAGTACTCAAGGAGTCCTTGGTCTTAATTAAATGCATGCTGCGAACAGAATTGGGTGATAAGTTACGGCATGCCATGGAAAAGGTGTTGTCCACCTCAATAGAGGAGGTAGATTTTAATGAACGGTATCCAATTTTGAAAACCATGGAACCTCCGCGTTCAAGAGGTTATGAGTTTATGGATTTATTACTTGAGTGCTGTAAGGTTGGAATTCCGATTTCTTTTGTGCATTATTCCTACAAGAACGAAGTATTCAAGCCAGTGGTGCTTCATCCTTACGTGGTTCGAGAATTTGAAAATCGATGGTACGTGTTTGGATATAGCGAAACACACGATGCCTTGCGTTCTTTTGGCTTAGATCGGATTTATGAGCCGATAAAGTTGGAACGGGATTTTAAAAAAGGAAATACAAAGCAAATTCTGAGTTTTTTGAACGACATGTATGGGGTGTTTTCTTTAGGTGTTGAAGAACCCATCGAAGTTGTTTTGAAGGCGGATCCGCTAACCACTAAGTTTTTTAACGCATATCCCATTCATGAATCACAGGTCGTGAGTAAATCTACTTCGGGGAGTTCACGGATTTCACTAACCCTGATTCCTACCATGGAATTAATTCATTTAGTATGGTCTTATGGTCCGTCAATGCGTATTTCAAGTCCTGAATGGTTAAAAGAGAAACAACATGCTTTAAAATACTACCGATGAGAAATATAGAGAAAACCCATATTTGGCACTTGGATGTTCGCAGAAAAACATTACAATTGGTGCGTATTACGCGCAATGAATATACAACGCGGTTAGATTTTGGATACCAAATGGATCAAATGTATGATTATAATTGGTGGATTAACATCGATCCCAATACGCACCTGGTGACTTCGTCAAGCACGAAGAAATTCCGAATGCAAGACCAGTTAAATATCGCTGTGGCACCGAATAAAACCATGTACAGCGCACGAACAGATTGGCAGTTTTTTAGCTTGTTTTTTGCACCACTTCCTTTGGGGGATCAAAAAATTTCACTCATTGAATTCGAAAATAAAAGAGCAGGATTTAATATGTATGATATTGAACTTAAACTAAGCGATGCGTTTATAATGAAAGGATAGAAACTTCAATCAGTTGGCTAGTCTAATCCACCCCTGGAAAACTTTCAACGATTTTAACCTTAATATCCGGGAAACTAGTTACTACCTGAACTTTAAAGTCCGGAAAACTCTCGGTTACCTGCCAAAGTCCACATTTGTCCGGAAATGAGGTTACATACTTCACCTTAATGTCAGGAAAACTCTCTACGTATTGAATTTTGATGTCTGGAAAGGATGTGACATATTTAATTTTCCCCCAGAGTTTAATTCCCTTGTAATAACAGCTGCCGGCAATCCACGCTTGAATAGCTTCTTGTTTTTCTTCCAGTGACAAATCAGAAATCTTTAAGGGACTTAACGCCTCTGGTGCATCTGTACACGCACAGTCCTGCGATAATGCGTGTTCAATAGAAATCAATAAGACGAGGAGAAAAAGTAGATGTTTCATGAGTATAAAGTTAACAAAGAAATTATACTATTCAATACTTCTTCGAATATTTTGGTTAAAAACTCACTCCCCAACTCACATAAATCGCTTCTGGAATACCTACGCCGGTACGAAATACATAATGACTGTTAGGTTTTTGTCGGCGCATACCAATAGATGCTGCAGGCAACACCCCAACGATGTCTCCATTCAAGTAGCCAACAGCGCCCAATGTGGCCTCTAAGTGGTATTTCTTATGCCCAGTAAGTATTCCGTAGCGCGAAAAGACAAAGGCACTTTCACCTTCCCAATACCCAACAGCGCCAACCCCAACATCTACAAATTTGGTGAGTTTTGGTAAAAATCGTTCGCCCTGGAACATCCGCTCGTAAAAAATACCCGCAGGTACATATAGTGCTAGAATTCCACCCGGTCCAATACTCAAATTAATAGAGTTGTTCAGCATTTTGGGCTTGATGCTATCACCTGGTGCGGCTTGTCCATAGGAATTTACACTCCAAAGTAAACTACACATAATTACCATACGAAGGAACCGTGTTTTTAACTTCAAATTCATATCTAGCAAGATTTATTCTATTTAGGCTAAATTAGTTATTTTTCAAAATTGGAATTTGAATGCCAATAAGTTTTTGAATGTCTCGAATATAGGCCCGTTCCTCTTGGTCGCAAAAAGAAATTGCTCTTCCGCTAGCACCTGCTCTTCCGGTTCGGCCAATGCGGTGAACATAGGTTTCTGGAATATTAGGTATGTCGTAATTGATCACTAATTCCAATTCGTCGATGTCAATTCCACGCGCTGCAATATCGGTTGCAACCAATACCCGTAGCTTATTGTTCTTAAATCCGTTTAAGGCATTTTGTCGTGCATTTTGTGATTTGTTTCCGTGAATTGCTGCGGCTGTGATTTGTGCTTTCGCTAGTATTTTTACAATACGATCAGCCCCGTGCTTTGTTCGTGTAAACACTAAAATCGAGGGGGTGCTGTCTTCGTCCATTAGCTGAAGTAATAAGTCCTTTTTATCTGCGGTATTCACGTAGTACAATCCCTGTTGTATGGTTTCTGCCGTAGAAGATACCGGAGTAACAATTACCTGTTCAGGGTCAGTCAGAATGGTGCTGGCTAAAATTTTAATTTCTTTTGGCATAGTGGCCGAGAAAAATAAGGTTTGCCGCTTAGCTGGGATGAGTTTAATTACGCGTTTCACATCGTGTATAAATCCCATATCGAGCATCCGATCTGCTTCATCCAGGACGAAAATCTCAAGATGCCGCAAATCAACAAAGCCCTGTTGCACCAAATCCAATAAACGTCCCGGTGTAGCCACCAAGATATCAATTCCGTTTTTGAGCTGATTTACCTGTCCGTGTTGACTGACGCCACCAAAAATTACTGCATGACGGTGATCTAATTCTTTTCCATAGGCCTTAATGTTATCTTCGATTTGAATCGCAAGTTCACGTGTTGGCGTAAGGATTAGGGTGCGTATGCGTCGCCTGCCTTCAGGTCGCTGGTTAAGAGTGAGTTGTTGTAATATTGGTATTGCGAATGCTGCAGTTTTTCCCGTTCCAGTTTGTGCACAGCCCATCATGTCGGTTCCAGAAAGTATAATTGGAATGGCTTTTTCTTGAATTGGTGTAGGCGTGGTATACCCCACGTGGTTTAGCGCATTTAAAATCGGCGCTATCAGATTGAGTTCTAAAAATGTCATAATGTAATTTGGGCTAATAAGCCGAATGTTTGGAGCTTTTACTCCGTGTGTTAAATTTAAAATAAGGCGATGAGTTGGAACTATTCAAAATCATCTGGGGTAATGCGCGCTCCTAAACTTAGGTCGCGTTTAACAGTTTTTCCAATGATATCACCTAAATGCATGGGATGCAGGCTATATCCTGGACGAACCGATTTAATCATTCCATCTGAAATTATACTTCCTTTGGAAATGAATTGGGTAGGGTAGAGTGAACGTGAAAATACACGACCAGCCGCTTGTTTTGGGGTTAACGCATAGCTTGAATTTCCTAGGGCTTGTTCGGTTAACCGCACTTCATGGACTAATTGAGTAAATTCCGTTTCATCCAAGGAAAATGCAGCATCGGGTCCTCCAATTTCATGTGATAAAATAAAGTGTTTTTCGATTACACGTGCCCCCAAGGTGGTTGCAATCACAGGTACTAAATGACCCATCGTATGATCTGATAAACCAATATTCACCGGGAAATCCTTCTTAAATTCAACCATGAGGCTTAGGTTGGCTTCTTCTATTGGAGCGGGATACGAAGAAGTGCACTTTAATAGGGTAAGGTCCTTGTTTCCTTGCCGTAAACAGGCATCCACAGCACGTTCAATATCAATCTTTTCCGCAATTCCTGTGGACAAAATCATGGGTTTCCCTTTCGATGCTACGTATTCAATTAAGGGGATGTCGGTTATTTCAAAGGAGGCAATTTTGTACAAAGGACATCCCAAACTTTCTAAAAAATCTACTGCTGACGAGTCAAATGGAGAAGAAAAACAAACTAATCCCTCATCTGCTGCGGCCTTGAATATACGCTCATGCCATTCCCAAGGAGTAAAAGCTTCCAAGTAAAGATCATGTAAATATCTTCCATCCCAAAGGGTACCGCCTTCAATTTTAAAATCGGGTTGATCGCATTTTAAGGTAATAGTGTCTGCGGTATAGGTCTGTAGTTTTATGGCATCCGCTCCTGCTCGTTTTACTGCTTTAACAGTTTCTATGGCCACTTCAAGACTGCCGTTGTGATTGGCGGATAACTCGGCAATAATAAAAACTCGGTCTGCAGGAAGCTGGAACATTAAAGGGTCTTTTTGTATCGAATTCGATCGCTAAACACTTCAGCATCGTATCCTAATTTTACAAAGATAGCACATGAAGATGAATTTTCGGGTATAACTTCGCCAATAAGGCCGCTAAGTCCACTTTGTTTAGCTGCCGCTTCACCGAGTACTAACATCGCAATTCCCCAACCTTTTCCATGGAATTTAGGGGCTATGAGGTAGCTAATTAATCCAGTTAAAGATGTTGAATGATAATCGATTCTAAAGGAACCGAGGGAATCTCCAGCTGTTGTTTCCAGTATAAAATATTCGCTTAAAGGGTCCGCTAATTTATTCTTCAACCACGCTTCATGTCCTTCTTTTGTGATTTCATTTTGAGTAAATGCATAGCGCCTAACCGTTGGGTCTTGGGCCCACAGAAACGTGATGTCAGTATCGAGCAGCGTTGCCTTTCTAAGCTGCGCATTCCATTTGCTGTGAATAATAGCTGCTATTGATTTTCCATCTTCCATTATGGCATTCGGGATCAGGCGTTCACGTAAAAATCCACGATCTTCCAAAATGGGATAAAGGTGCGGCCTTAAGTCGTAAGCATAGGTGAAAATACGGTTGAAATTAAGCTGTTTAAATGCTATTTTTTCAATGAGTTGCAGGTAATTAGTCCAGTGAAATCTAAAGTCTTCCGCTTCCAGTTCGGTTTTCATGATAAAGGATAATTCAGCGCTTGATTTTTCATAATTGATATGCACCAACCCGCCATAACCCATGCATTCCTCGCCCCGAACGTAGGAAAATAAGTATTGTGTGGGTTGCTCGCTTTGAAACAACTTCGCTACTACTTCTTTAAAATATGTTTCTTGCTGACGTTCAGTGAGTGCTTCTTGTTGTCGCAGGTGATACATTTGCTCGTTTCGCCATTTCCGAATTAGTTCTCGGTCTTCCATGCGGATGGGAACTAAGGAATACCCATTGACCGAGGTAGGAGAGAACTTGAGCTGCTTATACTCCATGGCCTTTACTTAATTTTCGTTTTGTCATTCAGCAAATCAATGAGCGCTTGATCGGTTTTGTATTTTAAGGTCAGGTGAGCGTTTATCGAAGCGATTTCTGGATGTAAATCCAAATAATCAATAACCTGTCGAAGCGAGTAGTTCGTACTTCCCATCTGCTTATGGATTTCATTGAATAACGCTAAATCTTCTTCATAATCCAAGGTGAGTCTGTAGGGCCGAACAAAGATAGCAGGTAGGTCAACTTTATTAATGCGCACATGGTCTGGATTGTTTTGAAAATACCAGGTCATGTATTCTGAGTATTCGGCATTGGGGAAAAAGGCCTTTATCCGTTTTAAACAAGAGACATTAAAAATTTCTAAGTTAACGCCCACAGCTGCATCGGTGCCAACCGTGTACTCAGCGCCTGACTTAAAATGTGCATCCAATAGAAACGAACAAATTTCATCATCAACAAAGGGCATATCGGCCGTTATTCTTACCACCACATCTAAATCGTATGCTTCGCAAACATCAATGTAGCGTTGCATTACATCTTCAGGGTGTCCCTGATAAAACCCAACCTTGGAATCAAAGGTATGTTTCGCTAGGATTTGGTCCTGTTCTTCCGTGGATGAAGCAAGGATGACCTTGTGGATGCCTTTAAATTTTAACGCATTGCGCAAGCAAAATTCTACGGAAGGTAAATCTCCAATAGGCAGCAGTGCTTTTTCTTTCAGGCGGGAAGATTTCATTCGGCACGCTACGATAACCCCGACCTTCGCTGGCTTAAAATCTTCGGCACGTAGGGTATCGTTTAGGTCTTTCTGTTTACTTAATACCATGCCTTGCGCTTGAGAGGCCTTGATTTCATCTAAGGTAAGCCCTTCCTTACCGCTTCTTCGAAAAAACAAATCTTGAGTCGAATGAATACATTCTCCGGCATACATGGTTCGTCGTGCTACTGGGATCATCACCGTTTTTTGCAAGTAGTCTTGCTCCCTCGGATTGATGAAATCAGCTCGCATTGCTGCGGAATAAGCTGATAGGGTTGCTGTAAATGTATTAAACGTTTCAGGCGTTTGAGAGGAAAAATGGTCGTATTTGGTTTCACGGTCACTGAGCATGACATGTTTTTCTAGTACATCAGCCCCTTGTAGCCATGCCATGATTGGTAGATAAATAGAATCTGTGGATTTTCCGTCTATGTGATCTGCAAAGACAATCGGTAGTCCGAATGCTTCTTTGATTTGTTTGATTTTAGATAATCCGCTGTCGCTCAATTCGGTAGGGTAGGCTTGAAAGCCGATTTCCAAGAGCAATTCTTTTGGATTCAGTTGTTGCTTGATATAATCGATCCGCTGCTTAATAACCTCGATTTCTTGCGCAGCAATATTCAAGATAACGCGACAATGCCTTAGATCTAGGCTACTCAGAGCTGAAATTACTTCTTCATTGTGTAGCACAGACGACTGGAATTTTATCCCATGAATACGAGGAAGATTCTCTGAAACGATTTGTACGCCATAAAGGTCGAATAAATCAATCCAGATATCCTTGGTTTTGCTTGCTTCAATTAGCGTTTCACGCCATTGTTCCGGAGTAAAATACAAGGTTTGATAAACACTGTACCATTCAAAATCAGGCGTAGCCAAGGTATCCGGAGATAAGGGTTGGAACTTGATGCCAAAATTCTCCCGATACGCTGAATACTGTCTTATTAATTCAGTTAAATACGTGAAATCACCGCCGTGTGTATTAGCGAGTTCAATAAGTATATATGGCTTTTCTTTCATTCAAATACGAAATTAGCAAAATTAGCTACGCTGCCGCCTTGGGAAAACGCTAGATTTTGTTTTTTTCCTTTTTTGATGAGGGGTAGGAATAGATCAATAATCGATTCAAATGGAATGGATGTACTTGCTTTGTCAACGTACAATACAACATTTACTTTATATCATAAGGGGTTAGTCTTCGGATATCACAATTAAAAAATCACCGCTACTAAAGGAAACCAACTCATCCTTTCTTGGATTCAATTGCACCCCGAAATTCCGATGTTCATTTTCTTTATCTGAAATAAGCCGATAACCTATGGCCGTTTGATTTGATTGTGCTGCTCGTTCCAAAAGGGTGTAAAAATTGGTAGGTTTATCCAGTTGAATATAATCCTCCATAGGTTTCAAATATATCTCAGACCCTTCCGCATTTAACAACTCATCAAAAATTGCTTTTAATTTATGATTCTCAGCGATTTGTGCGATCAGTAAACTAATAATGTTGTCACCCACAATGAAATCATCTGCTTTTGCTATCACCGCGATTTCACGGTTCCGAATATCCCTCATTTCAGAAACAATTTTAAGCTGCGTAGATTGCTTTTCCGCAATACTTCTAAGGTGAAGTAAACAAATTAGCGTTTTTGAATCGCTTTGCTGAACATCAATGTCATGATTGGATAAAATGATAATATTGTCAAATGACTCCGGTTGAAGGGATTCAAGCGTTTTTCTGTGTTGAATGTCACCCTCCATTAACCTAAGTGTCTGATTATTCAGTTCAAATGTAGGGAGAGCCTGTATCTGCTCGGTAAGGATACAAAGTTCGCTCCCCGGTTGCACATAGTTTTCAAGCTCATTTACCATGGTTTTTGCGGTTTCATTCCAGCCTAAAATAAGTGTGCGCTCTTTACTGCTATTGGATTTTCTGTCGAAATTGAATATCGATGAATCAATATCTGGTGAAGATTTTCCATCAGGGATAAATGTATCATCATCGGACGTGATTCCAATTAATTCATCCTGTGCTTGAATCACGTAATCCATAGAAGGATTTATTTGGATTTTACCTGAAGAAGATACACCAATAATGACTGAACTGTTAAACATAAACAAAACCTCTTTGTATGTTTTTCCGCTGTAGCTTTTTGCATCAATCATGTAAATCTCATCCCCCTCAAAACGAAGTAGGGTGGAGTAGACCACTGATAATCCCGATTGCCTGCAGGTTTGTGTGGTAATGTGAGCCACTAATTCCGAACTGTCTACTAAAATAACATCATCTCCTTGCCCAACAAGTTGAGCTGCTTCCAGATTGTTTCGGTTCTTTATTTCTGTAACGATTCTATAGGTATCTTTTTTACGATTCGATCGGTTTGTCAACGACAACATGCTTTTAATTACATGCATGTCTGCATCGGCCTCGTCTGGACTCAACAAGATAATTGATCGGGCTTCATCTGGATTTCCAACTAAGGTATCGCCAACAACCAAGGGGTTTCCGCTTCGGACAATAATCCGTGTGGATTTCAATTCTTGTATTTTTGATTTGATCTCATCCTCCATTTCCACTTTGTCGCGGTCAGCTACAATTACGATTCGTTGATTTCGTTGATTCGCATTTGCTTCAATAAGCTCTTCGATGATGGAAAATATTTTATTAGACCAACCAATGATTAAGGTGTGATTCTTTTCGTTAACGAACGATTTTCCTTTCTTCAATTCTTCAAGTTTTTCATCAATTCCAGATGAAATAATACCGATTAGCATAGAAATCACAAAAATCCCGACTAGGGTTGCGCCAAAGCGCAATACTCGAAAGGACCATCCCACATCTCCCCCCATCGTTCCTGAGTCTAAGGTTGCCATTAAACTTTGCCAAATTGCTTCAAGTAAATTCAATGGGTTTCCTTCCGGATCATCTGATATGCCGAAAAAAACAATGAGTAAACCAATAATGAAAATTGAAATAAATGAAATGATTCCGAGCCATTTAATTACAGCAATCGGACCCGAAGAAATCGTGTTTTCAAAGTAGTAACGCAGGTTGTTTTTCCAATTCATCTCAAGCTAATGTTTATGTAAATTTAATTATTAAAAGTTATATATGCATTCAGTGAAGTGGCAATGCACAACCAAATTATATATGGAAGTATTAGTCCTATTGATCCACGAACGGTTGAATGGTTTATGATTGCAATACCTATAATCACGGCGCTTAATAAAACAAGGTTGATTAACCCAAGAATGTCTTGGTGATGAAAAAAGAAAATGGGATTCCAGCTCACGTTAAGTATCCATTGCAACCCAAACAATACAAGGTTTTTCTTTTGTCGTGATTTTTCTTTCCAAACGATCGCTAGGTAAATGGCATAGCAGATCATCAAAAAAGTCCATGCCGCTCCGAAAACCCACCCCGGAGGAGTCCATGGGGCTTTATTTAAGGTTTGGTACCATTCAGAGGAAACACCGTCTGCCGTAAATAATCCGCCAAGGGCAAGCGCAATAAAATTTAAACATAGAAAAATAAGAAAGGATCCGATATTTTTTATTGACATGAGGTGTTAAAAGAGTTTTTTTAATAACCAATACCAAAATACGCCCAGAATGATTAAGCCCATGGCTGCGCCAATAATACCAATGACTTTTATAAGTTTTACACTATATCGATCTAAGGATTTTTGCAGTGCATCTTCATGCGTATCTTTTTTGTCCATGTAAGTGAATAATTACTTTGTTAATCTGCATAATTTTTATATACAGTTCTTGAAATACGCTCTTGCCTGTGTGTTAAAAATCTCCTACGTAGGTTTTGATTTTCTCCCTTAAACTATCAATGGTTTCCCAATCCGTATTGTCTTTTGAATTATAAGAAAACCCTTCCGTAACTTTTTGCGCTGCGTTTGACTTGATATACTCTTGTAGGTTCCAAATGGGAGCTTGTGGTATAATGGTGTAGTATTTCCCTAAATCATACGTGAAGAATGAATCCGATGAACTGATCATTTCTTCATGAATTTTTTCTCCTGGACGTATCCCGATGATTGGCTTTTCGCATGCCGGTCCTATGGCCTCAGCGACATCCGTGATTCGGTATGAAGGTATTTTAGGTACAAAGATTTCTCCACCCCAAGCGTGCTCAAGTGCGTGCATGACCATATCTACTCCTTCTTGCAATGAGATGTTAAATCGTGTCATTTCAGCAACGGTTATCGGTAAGACACCATTCAGTTGTTTTCGCTTTATGAAGAATGGAATAACGGATCCATTTGATCCCATGACATTTCCATAACGTACTACTGAAAATTTAATGTCTCGTTTTCCGCGTATGTTATTCGCCGCCACGAACAGTTTGTCTGAGGTTAATTTGGTCGCCCCGTATAAATTTATCGGTGCACATGCTTTATCCGTTGATAAGGCCACCACATCTTTTACCTGTGATTTTAAGGCCGCTTTAATGACGTTCTCTGCACCGCC
>Ga0247843_1009149_pt1 | contig 11148 bp, 10 predicted proteins | sample LaCruzMarch2017__FD_192420 | JGI IMG/M metagenome (GOLD analysis project Ga0247843, IMG submission 192420) | Freshwater microbial communities from meromictic Lake La Cruz, Castile-La Mancha, Spain - LaCruzMarch2017_8m | ecosystem: Environmental > Aquatic > Freshwater > Lake | place: Spain...
AAGAAGTGGGAGTATAACTGGGACTTTTTGTGGGGGATTTAGTGGTAGTGGTTGGACTTGTAGTGGTTGGAGTGGATGTCACAGGCGATTTACTCGGGCTTGCAGATGGGCTGGTAGTGGTTGGACTCGTAGTGGTTGGAGTGGATGTCACAGGCGATTTACTCGGGCTTGCAGATGGGCTGGTAGTGGTTGAACTTGTAGTGGTGGGAATTGATGTCACGGGCGATTTACTCGGGCTTGCAGTAGGAGCTATACTGGGATTATCAGAAGTTGAGCTTGATGATGGACTTTCCGTGGGATTGTTGTTTGAATTCAGGTCACAGACAGTGGTATTATATGTGGTAGTGGTAAGAGAAGCACATCCGGCGTTGGTGGAATTGAAGAACCCAAATAGTTTCCATGTAGGACGGATTGACGTTGTTTGATTGCTGCAAAGATATGGCCTCACATAATTTCCTGTTGTTCCATGACCAGGGAATCGTGTACCAAAGGATGGCGTAAAGTGATATGGATTAGGTCCAAGGTATGTTAAGCTTCCACATGTCACATAGAAGAAGGGTACGTATCCTGCTTTTGGCGTTGATGTTCCCGAGCAAACCAATGAGGCAGATGAGCTAGCACTAACACGAGCAGAGAGAAGTGAGGAATGTTACCAAGCGGAATGATGACAGATTGCAGTCACAACCAGACAAGGATAAAGAAACTTACCATATCGTATTTTGCCCTCCAGACAACAAGGCAGCTTTAGCCACAAAGTTGGAGCCAGCCTTGTAGATATGAACCACGCGAGGAGACCACTCTTCCAAACCTATTTTATCCACAACTATCTTATCTCTCAAAATATCAGCTGTCTCCTTTACAGAACCCAGGTTGCTAGAGAAATAATAGCCACGATTCGTATATGTGTCTCCTGCCCTAAGCCTAGCCTGCCCCGCCCAAGACATTTCAAGGACTGTAAAGTCTCTTCCTTGAGAGTGATCTGTACTGCCTATACGTCGTTGACTATTACCACCAGCTGCCGCATTCGCTGCTCCGCGTCCATAGACGTAGGTAAATGCATTAATAGCACTTGAGTTATAATCTGCAGGAACGGATGCAAGTGGAAGCTTCGTCAACGATGTGGCCTCCAATATTGTTGGCACGTCAGATTTCCGCAACGGACGAATTTCGATGGGCAAAACATCAGTGGATCCGGCATTACTGAATATTTCATTTAGTGTATTCGTGGCAGTAGTCGTGTCTTTAGTGTAGACAGCAAACCAAACCTTTTTATCACTGTTCCAACTCCAAAATTTGAGCAAGGCCACATGAACACCTCTAAATACGAACATTCGGTTAGTACATAAATTAACGATGAATGCTAAAAGAAAGAAACGGGAATAATTCACGGGATCTTACCTTCCAGTACGACTATTGAACAACCCAATATCTGTCCATGGTGAGCATGGATCATAATTCGTACGTATGGCAGTACTCGATCCAAAACCTGAATCGTGGAAATCACATGTCATCATGACCAGTCCCAGCCAACCTTGTGCAGCTTGATTACTGTGTGCAATACACGGGTTATTGGTGTTGGGTGCTACCTTCAATTCCATCCGTACATACCCTGCATTGTTTATTTGTGTATTATTACAGGATGATACCATACAACTTGCGGAATTACAGTCTGTGGTGGTTGTACGACAAGGCAGTGGGATGGGTTCATACGATGTATGATTCACAATCAATGCACCATTCACAAATGTTGTATAGCCCTTGGTTTCGGATAATTGTTTAGCAACAGTGGCAGTAGAGGTGCCCCATTTGCATAAAGAAAGATGATCGTTGTTGTTAACATCGGAGTAGTTCAATGTATCGTCTGACCGTGGTTCTAGCGCATATCTCAACGCACTCGGTCGTACACCCGTCCAAGGTGTGTTAAAGTAGTTATAATCTGTGTTGATAGTGGAGAGAGGATCGCTGGGGTCGGCGAAGTTATGAATCATTTGAGTATGTTCAACAATCCCATTTCCACAATTGCTATACTTGTTGATATACTGGACAGAACGGAGAGATCATAACGAAGAAGAACGAGCGTGTGAGCAGAAAGAAAAACAGAGGCAGCAACAGATATTCAACTCAAAAATCAACAACTAACCATGATGGGAGACGTAAACGTATTCGGAACATGTGCCTGTGTTCCCCAGGAGGCAAATATGCAAAAATTGTCCTTGCAATATTTACCCAAACTTGGTGAGTAGAAGGGAGAGGTCGACGTATAGTTCCCGTCTTTCTGATATGCCCCCGCCTGATGAATGAAGAAATTTTGTTTTGTATTTAGTGATAATGGAACAGCCACCGATTGCTGAACCTCATCAATCCATGGAGCATTGGCATTCTCCTGAGGTGGAAGAGTCTCACCATGCATATGTGGGAAAAAGTGACTGTACATGTTACCACCTGTCCCAATTCTCATCGACCACGACCGATTGCCTGTATCATTATGAGACATAATGGCTTGAAACATCCCCTGCTCATACGGAGCAAATGCGGTTTTCCAGGTTGAAAGGCTATTGGTACCAGGCCACTCAAAGCTGAACGATGTTCTTGCTGTCTGTTCTGTAGTATTGCATTCGGTTGGCGCATGGCTAATGTATGAATGGAGAATATCATCGAGGATGGCTTCATCTATGGCGTCTCTGCCTAACGCCGATGCTACTAGGGCAATACATGCAAGGCTCGTCGACAGCAGCTTCTTCATCTCATTGTTTGTGAGGAGTATCGGATGCTGCGAGTAAACACCCCATTCACGATCAAAAAGAAGAAGATAACCTTCGCTTCTGGAGGGCTGTAGTGCGGTAACCTCCCCTCACGCCGTTGTGTGTTCTTCGTCACGATGGCGACTTGTACGAGTAGCCCGGTTTCTCGCGTCACCGCCGACCTCCTCGACCTTTTAGTCGCGTCTCCCTAACAACAACCACCTAATAGGAGACCTACCAAAGCTTGCGGAGGGATTGCACGCACTTATTATGAAGAGAGCTCTCACTCGCACAGCATGTTTGCTCCCAATAATGTCTCTGAACGCATTTGTAATACATAGCTTCAAATTGCCGCGTGCTACCTCCTCGTTGAATGAATTGCAATCATCAAATGCATCATTATCTACCTATGATCTCGTCGTGATAGGTGGAGGTTCTGCTGGTCTTACCGCTGCCAAATTTGCAGCAAATTTTGGAAAGACGGTGTGTCTAATCGAATCCTCAAATATAGGTGGCGACTGTACATGGACAGGTTGTTTGCCATCCAAGACATTGTTATCGGCAGCCAAACGTGCGTATACATGGCGACAGATGAATGAAAAGTTTGGAGATCCCGGAATTATCGACGATGACTGTTTCCGCAAGATGTTAAATAGCGTGAAGTTAGACGTTGATGCAAGTAGAAACCGTATATATGAAGAAGATGATAGTCCAAAGGTGCTGAAATCACTAGGTATTGATATTGCCAATGGACGAGCATACTTTCAGGATGCTCACTCAGTGAATGTTAAAGAAGTTGATGGTACGAATACTAAAATATATGCAAAGTTTGGCATTGTCATTGCAACGGGAGCAGCACCCGGTAAGACCATGTTCGAAATTGCAGGACTTGACTCGATTCCGTTTTGGACATATGAAAATATCTGGGATGATGGAGGATTCTTTGACGCTATAGAGCAAAATCAAAAGAGACAAGTAAGCGAGACGAGAGTAATTGTAGTGGGTGGAGGGCCAATTGGGTGTGAGCTTTCACAAGCAATATCACGACTTGGTTGTTCTGTTGTACTTATTTCACGATCAAATAGATTGCTGCCACAAGGCGAAAATGAGGCATCTGACAAACTACAGAAGGTCTTTGAAAAGGAGGGAATACATGTAATTTGCAACCAACGAGTTTTGTCGGTAAAGCTCAAAGATGCTCATGATTTATCAATCATGGTAACACTCGACTCTCACGAGCCTATCGTTGGAGACCACATTTTGATTGCCACGGGTCGAGTGCCGAACGTTCAAAACATGGGACTTGATGAGATAGGGGTGAAGCTTAATCGTGCTACAAATGGAATTCAGGTGGACGACAAATTGCAGACTTCAATCAAAGGAATATTCGCAGCGGGAGATTGTACGGGAGATCGTCAATTCACACACTATGCCGGATATCAAGGCGCCATAGCAGCGAGGAACATTCTCCTTCCTTTGAAAGATTTGGGATTGTTGAGCGAAGTGCCATCCACAACGTTCACTGACCCTGAGATAGCGTCAGTTGGACTAACAGAACAAGCCGCAAATGAAAAATATGGAGAGAGTGCAGTATCAGTATTACTTCGAAAATTGGGTAAAGTTGACAGGGCAGTATGTGAAGGGACTGACACTAGTGGATTTATCAAAGTATTATACCAGACTAAAACAAAGCAAATACTAGGTGCTACAATAATGTGTCCTTCAGCAGGGGAAATGATTTCAGAATTATCTGTGGCTAAGGAAACAAAGCTTCCCTTCGATAAACTTGCTACTGTTATGCACTCCTATCCGACGTACTCAATAGCTCTACAACAAATGGCAGCACAGGTCTACTATGATAAATTGAAGAAGGGCAAAAGTTTGTACGACGTGCTAAAACGAATAGGGCTATAAATCTTAATGTGCAGAATATCTCTTAATAATTACGAGATTTCTGTCGTATCCCCATTTGTTACAGTTTCATACATGCATAGACTCCTAATCCTGTGACTCCCCGGTGAGTTCTGTATTTTGAGAATCATCTGGATTACTTTGGCAATAGGGGTATTCCATCGTCGGTATCTTTATTGTCAGCCCGCAACGGCGCCTGTTTATAGAACCCGGCTGCCAGGAGGCAAAATGCCAAACAAGCAATCCCAGTAGTACTCGCATGCTTATCCCACAATGTCACATTAATTAATATCGTCAGAACTTTACAAAGATTGCCAACTACTGTAAAGCTTGCTGCCGATAATAATTCTCGTGCCATCCATGCAAAGTAGCTCATCCCCACCCCCAGTGCCACACTAATAAAGACAGCGATAGATGCCGAAAAAGTAATATTCTTCAGCGCTATTAGTTCATCGGCATCATAAATAAATGTGAAAACTAATGGCAGACTGGCCAAGAGATTGGAATAGAAAACACGTCCCCAAGTACTCTGCATTTTCACCGTATCCACAATATGCTTTAAATATATCTGATCGGCACAGAAGATACAATACCAAATAGCACAGAAGGTATATCCGCGCATTTCAAATGCTGAATCAGTCGTGGCATACCCGAATGCACCCACCAGTAACGCAATTAGACACACCCAGCTACGCGTACTGGGTAATTTCCGCCCCAGGAAGGCATAATCGGCAATACTAACAACCAACGGTGTGGAGAAACGGAATACCATAAAGGTCTCAACATTGGCATACTGTAAGCTTTTCATATTCGAGAATATCGTCGCTAGGAATATTAATGCTACCGGTAAGAATTTCTTAATCTTGGATGATTCCAATGCATCACATTCAATTTTACCCATGACTGCAAATGCCTTTACGACAATGGCTGTACCAATTAATTGTGAGAATAAGATGAAGGACGGGGCTGCTACTTTATATATTGCATACTTGTTCGATATTAGTAGTGTCGCGGAACAAAGCATGTACCCTCCCACCGCAAAGGGGGTTGTTGCATAATATGGCTTGGCTTCCGTCATGGAGTAACCTGAGGAAGCGATCTAAAAGGCTGGTGCACAGATACAACAACACAACAACAACAACAACAACAATTGAAATGGGTTTTAGCCTGTTTTAGCGCGGGAACTCCGTATTTTGACTATGGTACCACGTCTCCAATGAAGACGTCTTCATATCAGATTATCGGGGTTCTTACATTCTTGGTTGTTTGGTCGATCGCTTTAATTATAATGTCAGTGACACTCGCCAAGACGGCTGGACAAACACAACTTGGCAGTGACAATAACACTGTTGACGAAGTTGCAAAGGAAATTCCTGGAATTGAGCTACACATTCCTTCGCCTATGAACAATGAGGATTCAATGCAAATCGTTATTCCTTCAACGATGTACCAACCATCGTCATCAAAAGGAATTGTACTTCTCTTACACGCATGTACACATTCAGCATTGAAGTTCTTTTCATCATCACCATCGACATGTCCCAACTGTGCTGGTTTGTCAGAGGAATTACGAATTGTTCGTCTTGTCATTGCAAGTGGATATATTCCTGTGGCTATATCAAGCATTGATCGAAAGAGTGGTTGTTGGTCGGCAGCGCGTGATGTAGTACGAATCGAAGCCGTATTGAAACACAGTTTTATAAGTCAGTTCATAAATACGACAAGAAGTGACGACGGTAGTAATCTTATTCCTCGCATTATTGCAATCGGCGCATCATCAGGAGGTGCTTTTGCTGCTGAACTAGTTACTAGAGATATTGTTGATTCAGCGCTGATTATGGTAATGAGCTTGTCCAATGGTGTCGTAACAAAGCTACGTAACTCACCAAAACCAATATATTTAGCACCAATGTCTCGTGATATCGGTACAACGAAGATGGTCATGAAAAACTATCATGATCTTGAGAGTGTAACAAATTTTATCATTCTTGATACGTCAACCTGTGATTCATTTCCCTTGAAGACAAGGTATCTCATTGAGCGTGTGCCAGGCATGACTAACGATGCTGGTAATGAACTCATTTCTCTATTAAAGAATGGTGGGTATATTGATTTGAGAAATAATAGATTTATTATAGACCCTACCAAGTCAAACTGGAGGACTTTCATTTCACCAACTAATGACACATATTGGCATAAGTTTGTTCTTACACCGGGTTACTCACCTTTGGCTAAAGCACTGAATAGAGCATGGGCCTTTCATGAATATTGTTCAGAGACTGTTGTACCTGCCTTGACATTTTTTGAGAAGTTTCAACCCAATGAACTTGGAACCAACTAAAGCAAATAATCATGAGATCCATTCTTTCAGACCTCTGCTTTGATTTACTTTGCCTTGCATTATTATTATTTGGAGTCCACTTAGGAAGAGAGTTCTTACATTTTGAGCGGGAAGAAATCTCAAGATCTTGGATTTGACCCCCGAGATAGGACACCTCGTTGTCTATTGAAACCCTTTGCTCATTGTTCATGTATCGCACCGGTGGTCCTTTGCTCCTGGATAGATTGCTTCATCTCTCTGGTAGGGTGGCGAATGATAGCAGGAAAAAATATGGCTGCATTTCCTCGATAGACACTCATGTAGATTCGTTTGCAAATAATGTTGAACGACGGAGAAAGTTATCCTCGACACGGGGGAGAGTAAATAATGAACCACAAAGGATTAGCAGGCAGCATGTGATCGTCATTCGAGCTAATTTGTACGACTGTCCACCGCATAACTTCAAAAATGACTGGCATAATTGCAGATATTTTGGTAGCAATACCAAGGACGGAAAACAGTCTCCTGATAATATTGCGAGTGCAAGTCAAATTACAGAATCCATTGACCCATCGACGAAAATAAAGCCAAAAATGCGATATTCAAAAGAGTATATTGATGCTCTTAAGTCTGAAGTCGAAGAGATGGAATCGTCATCGCCCTCCTCCAACTCCAATCCTACCAATACACAAAGGACACCAGATGACTTTGCTGATTATTTAAAAGATTCACAACCACTAATACCTGGCAGCGCCCCTTTTAGTAATCCCGATAACAAGGAACACAATGCTCCCAACAAAGCCAATGCCAATATAAAGCTAGCAACTGATATATTGGGGACAGTTCCAGTATATCAGTACAAATTTAAATCATCGGACGCATTGGTGAGTATTGCTGCAACTGCTATACTGCTATGATTTCCGTTCAATCTTAATTATTGTTTTCATGCCTAACCTCCTTATTAACATGAATTTGATCAATCTACACAGTTATCCGATCCTAAACTTGTCATAGAACGACGACGTGCCATGGAACAAAAGTTACTCGCCCAACAAGCCAAGTCACGTGCCAATACTGCCAAGGCTGTCCAACGTGCACTTGCGGGTAATTTGGCCATTACCGTTGCCAAACTAGCAGCTGCATTGTCAAGTGGATCCTCGGCAATGCTGTCCGAATTCTTCCATTCATTAGTTGATTCGGGCAATCAGGCATTATTACTCGTGGGGTTGAAGGAGTCACATCATGCCCCAGATAAGAATCATCCATATGGGTATGGTAAGGCAATGTACTTTTGGGCATTGGTGAGTGCATTAGGGACATTCTTCTTGGGTGGAGGCGTATCCATGACACACGCGGTGGGGGAATTGATGAATCCCAGTGTATCAACAGAGGTGGGCAAGGAGGTGTGGGCAGTGTTACTTTTTAGCTTTTGTATGGATGGTTATGTCTTTGGTAAGACTGTACAAGAAATGCTTGCATCACGGAGGATTGATGGAGATGGTATTAATAAAGACATGTCATTTTGGAAATATGCCACGACGAAGGTACGTGATCCAGCCACATTGGCGGTATTGTTAGAGGACGGAGCGGCATGTTTTGGTGTAGTGTTGGCAATTGGTGGGATTGGGATGACTCATTATACTGGCAATCCAATTTGGGATGGGGTTGCGGGGGTGGGTATATCAGGTCTACTGTTAGCAATGGGCGTGTCCCTGGCAGGGGTGAACCATCGTTTCTTGATCGGACAAGGATTAGATACGGCAACTCGAGAAGATATAGAAAAGATGATATTGGCTCGACGTAGTATTGACAATGTGTACTCCATTCAGAGTCAATGGACAGGACCCGATACATTCTCATTCAAGGCAGAAGTTGATTTCGATGGTACATTCCTTGCCGCGAAGCTCCTGCCACGCTATGAGAAAGAATTTTTCGATGCCAAGAATACCTTGGATAGAGATTTAAGGGTGTTACTTAGCTGGTATGCCGAGGATGTTATGCGCATTGTCGAACGTGAAGTGCGTCATATTGAAGAGGAAATCAAGATGAAGTATCCTTCAGCTCAATACATCGAGTTAGAACCCATGTCTAAGGATGTCGATCGGTATGCCATTGACGATGGTATGGAAGCACAGTTAAGGAGGGTGGAAATTGAATCATTAAATCGATACTTGAAGAGTCTTTACAAAAGTAAAGAAAGTGAAGATACTACTTCTGGAACAGGCACTCTACCAAAATAAGATAATGTTTATAATTTAATGTGTGAGTGTATCCAAACCTCTCCCCTGAACTTTCCAATTAATGATAGAGATCACCCAAGAAATCCAATTCAGACTTTGTAAACATTTCATCAAGACGATTTTGAAGCATCATTGCTTGGTCTTTGGATAGCAACTCATCCCATTCCCCTGTGGCCCCCCGTCGTATGAAGGGTTGAAAACCAGTGCGATCACTGCACCATCTTGCAGGTTCCTTCTTCATACTATCGAGTGATGAATGTTCGAGCACAAAATTGAGAATCTTTTCATTATCCGCCAGTAGTCGCTCAGGATAGAATTCACCAAGAAAGGATGCTATCTGCAATACATATTCCCTTGTATTTTGTCTTCCATTTTCATACCGCTGAAATAGGACATTAGGATCATCCTTATGATCCATCAATTGGCGTAAGTAATCAAAATAATCACCATGGTCAACTTTACCCTTAAGGAATAGATTGAAGTAGATGTCAAATTTACCATTCGCGAAATCATAATGTTTGGGAAAACCAACTGTATGATGATAGAATGACACTACACAATCCTTGGGATTACGTGATACAAAAATATACTTCGCATTACTATTCTTTGGTACACGATTGTAGGGTAAATGTGTTTTAATCAATCGGTACCCACCAAGAACAGTCCCATTCGTTATTATAAACTCCTTACCAACTTCTTCCAAGTGTGGGAATACTAAATCAAGACGTTGATCGGGTCGGAGTGGATTGCCATTATTAAGGATTAAATATATGATGTGCTGAGTCCAAGTTGTACCACACTTGGGGTATGTCACAATGAAGAGATCATTATCTTGTGCCTTATACGTTAGTGCACTATTGAAACCTTCCACTGGGAATCCCCATGCCACGAGGTATCCATCATGATTTCTGTATCTAGGGAGTTGTTTTTCCTCCATTCTATTATTTTCAACATCATTATTATCAGTCTCTTGTTGGAGGAATTCATGTTGCTCAAGTACCAATTCAGGAATGCTAATATCAGCTGGACAATCAAGCATATAACACATGGCATTGGCAACTCGTTCGGCTGGTGGATAATTCGATGTATCACGTACATCTCCACCTTTTGCGAATATGGTTGTATTGACACTCGGTGGCAATATTGACATGACTCTTACTTGACCTTTAAGTTCAATACGTAATGTATCAATGAAGAATTTTAATCCTGCCTTTGTGGCCGATTGTAATGCATATGGACTACGTGCTTGGAGTGCTAAACTTGCACCACAGATGAGTATCTGTGGTCCCATCCCATCGCCATCATCATCATCATCGTTGTTTCCCTGTTGCTTATTCTTCTTCTTCAATAGTATTGGTAAGACTGCACGGATAAGATTAATGTTCGCTATACAATTTAATTGAAAATGCTGTTCGACAGCATTATCGTCATTACACAATTCCATGATTGTTCCTCTTGTATATGTCCCAATAGTGTTAACAAAAGTACATATCCCCTGACAATTACTATTAGTATTAATTTGATCAATAACTTGTTTTAGAGCAACTTTGTCGGTAATGTCACATACTAGCTTTATAATCGTAGGAGTGCGTCCTTCCTTTTCCTCATGACGAAGTTCCAGTGAAGGTAATAGATCGGTATCGATACGATGAAAATTACGACCTAGGACATAAATCACATTATACTTTCGACGTTCACATTCGAGGACCAAGTACGCGTACCCAATTCCATCAGTCCCACCGGCGATTAATAGACTTCTTCCCTGCTTGCGGAGGTCCATAATAATATTATCGCGTGGATGTGGCACGTCGGCTTTTAGATCATGCTGGTGGAAGACTTTTAGATCTCCCCGAAAGGGGGGAGAAAGGGGGGAGAAAGGGGGAGAAGAAGAGAAAAAGGAAGAAAAAGGAGAGGGGAAAAAAGGGAGGAAAGGTCG
>Ga0247843_1009152_pt1 | contig 11146 bp, 7 predicted proteins | sample LaCruzMarch2017__FD_192420 | JGI IMG/M metagenome (GOLD analysis project Ga0247843, IMG submission 192420) | Freshwater microbial communities from meromictic Lake La Cruz, Castile-La Mancha, Spain - LaCruzMarch2017_8m | ecosystem: Environmental > Aquatic > Freshwater > Lake | place: Spain...
TGGCCTCACCGTGCAGTTCTCAATGCAGCAACAAATGATGCTAGACCTGCCGGAATGGTTTCGCCTCGGCATCCCAGCTTTTGAGGCAGAAGGCTGGACTGAGGCCGATGATGCACGTATGAGAAGCCTCAGTGCAAAATCCTATGTCCAGTTCACCATGTTTGACCATGACCCGGATATGAGCCGCACTTTGCAAAAATCTGTGTGGTTCTATATCTCCACAAGATTTAGCCCCGTCAAAGTATATTCGGTTATGTATATGACTCGGGTCAGTAGATCCGTTCAATCCGGTATCATAACCGTGCTCGGCGTTGGTATGGAAACTTTTACCGATCGATGGCGCGAATTCTTTGTCCAACGATACCAAGCAGATGCGAACTCCCGAAGAATACTATCCAAAGAAATGAGGGAAGTAAAATCGGTGCCCAACGAGTGGAGACAGGTGCATGCTGTTATGGACGGAAAAGGCCTCCAAGTTGCTGCTGTCGCAGAAAAAAAAGGCAGATATAAGCTCTTTATTACCCGAATTCAAGATGGTAAGCAAAAAGCCTATGACCTTCCAGGGGGCATGCCTACTCGATATCTGGATCTCGCACGTTTGTTTGTGCCGATGGCATGGAATCATGACGATACCCAAATTGTAATGGTACTTAGCGCCGGTATCAGACCCCTCATCGTCCGCTTTGATATCCAATCCTCTAGTCTGCAACAGGCAAAATTACCCGGGTCCCTAGATCAAATTCATGGGATAGATTGGAGGCATGAAAAAGGATGGCTGGCCATTGCTGGCAGTAGAAAAGGACAGCCAGACCTCTTTGTAATGAACCCCGCTGGAAATGTCGTACAGCTTACCCATGATTTGTATGACGTGCAGTATCCGGTATGGAGCACTGATGAACAGTCAGTATATTTTGCCTCCAACCGCAGACCCTATGATAGTAGTGGTGTATTTGACCCTAAGGCTGTGCTGAGAAATTTAGATATTTTCCGATATCAGTTGAGCGATGACAGCATCTACCCGGTTACAGCAATACCAAACACTGATGAATGGCCATTATTTCAGCCCAATAGCTTTGAGTTAGTCTATATGACCACAGAATCTGGCATTGCCGGATTAGGAAGACGCAATGTATTTACACAGGATTCTTTTCAACTCACCAATTTTGATGCTGGTATGCTTGCAGCACAAGCACAAGGAAACAGAGTATTTGCAAATATCTGGAACGGAGGAAAGCAAAAGTCATTTTGGTCTGACCAAATCAATCTCACGAAAGGCATTCGGCCTCAGCCAACTGAGCTGAGTAAAGAAAAGCAGAAAGCGTATACAGCTCTAACAGAACTCATACGGCTCAAAGCCATTCAGGATTCTATCGTGCCGGTAGAAACCGACACGGGTGATTTGATTCGTGTAGAAGTGGTAGATCATGCTGACCCAGGTGAGAAAAAGCAACTAAAATATTATTTATTTGATGAAGATGATGCACCGGCAAAACCTACGCAAAGCGCTGGTGGTCGCGGGGTCGGTAATGCACCTGCTGCACGAATTAGTAATGTGCCTAAGGTACAAGAAACGCAAAAAATACCTTCAAATTGGGCAGAAATAGAATTAATCGCACCTCAAAATCCATCTCTCAAACGCAAATGGCTATTGAAAGAAATAGGCACTGGGATGGCATTTGACCCCTTATTCCGATATCATCTCGACTTGTTTGCATCCGTTAGTGATATCCATAAACACCACAATATTGTCGTAGGCTATCGACCCTATCTAAATTTCCGATCTTCTGACTTCTATACGCGATGGGAGTATCGCAAACACCGATTTCAGCCTGGAGCTTCTTTCGATCGTTACAATCGCTTTTATGATAAAGAAGGATTTGAACTTAGATATACCCTCCACCGCTATCAGGCATGGCTGGGCTACTCTTTTAACCGACATCTTCGATTGGCCGGTGGTGGCAGATTTGAAGCTCTATGGCGCAGTGATTTGTCAATACCCGCTGGCAATCGATATCCTGATCAAATCATGCTGCCAGGCGCATTTGTACACCTCGACTGGGATAAAACACAGAGAAGAGAAAATGCCATTCTTGCAGGTACCAGAGGTAGTGTGCATGTAGATAATTATTTGGTTACCGGCGAGCGTCGATCAGACCCATTAGCCATGATACAGATAGATGGTCGCAAGTATATGCGAGTGCTGAAAGAATCCACATTCGCTTTACGCGTATCAGGAGGTTTTAGCTTGGGTGCCGTAAAACCCATGGTGATGCTAGGCGGTCTTGACAACTGGGTCACCGCTAGATTTCAAAACACCTATGAGCTTCCGGTACCAAATCCTACTGAAGGATTGCACCTGCTTCGATATGCAGCCCCCATTCGTGGATTTGCCTATAATACCCGAAACGGCACACAATATTTTGTATTGAATGGAGAGCTTAGATTCCCGATTCTAAAGTATCTCACCCGCGCTTTGCATACACATCCGCTCTATAATTTCCAACTCGTAGCCTTCTATGATATCGGCACCGTCTGGACGCAGGGAAATCCACTCTCACAGCGTAACCCCGTAAACACCACTATCATTGAAAAGAATCCTTTTTTAATAACGGTACAATCTTTAAAGAGTCCTTTTATTGCCGGTGCAGGTGGTGGTTTTCGCATGGCGGTGATGCGGTATATTCTTAGATTTGATGTCGCCATAGGTCTTGAAGATGGAAGCGATGCGAAACCCCAATTTGCCGTTTCTTTAGGAAGAGATTTCTAACACGAGCATCCCCATCCAAGCTCAAAATGGTCGGTTATGATATGACGATTTTTTTGCTGTTCTTTTCTTCGAAGCAGTTGGTCTGGTAGAAACGCAAATCATAAATAGAGTCGTAAATGAAGTGCCTATAGTATATTGCCGATGACAAGGTCTTAGAGAATGTATAACCGGCACGACACCAACATGCACGTCTTGAAAGAGCGTAAATATGGGTTAATGCCGAGCACCAGATATAATAATTCTACCTTTTCCACACAAAGCGCCTGATTTTCCGTAATTTTACGGGTTGGTTCGGGTAATTATGCCTGCACCTTATCATAATATCCCTTTTTCATGAGCGGAATCGTAGCAATTGTGGGTCGCCCCAATGTAGGAAAATCAACCCTGTTTAACAGGTTAATAGAAGAAAAAAAAGCCATTGTAGATGATCAAAGTGGGGTAACCCGCGACCGGCATTATGGTTTTTCTGAATGGAATGGAAACAGATTCACCGTAATTGATACCGGGGGCTATGTTCCTGAGTCTTCTGATGTGTTTGAGAAAGCCATCCGCGAGCAAGTAGAAATTGCAATCGATGAAGCAGATGTGGTGCTCTTTATGGTAGATGTGATGAGTGGGGCAGTACCTTTAGATGAGCAAGTATCTAATTACATACGTCGAACCCGGCGTAATGTAGTATTGGTTGCGAATAAAGTAGATAACCATGACCGAGCGTTTTTGGCAGCTGAATTCTACAGCCTTGGCTTGGGTGAGGTGCATTGCATCTCAGCAATGACTGGCTCAGGTACAGGTGATTTGCTCGATCATATCGTTACGTTATTGCCACCTGTATCTGAAGATGTAACGGTTGAAAGTGAAATCCCGAAGTTCGCATTTATCGGAAAACCCAACGTGGGCAAATCTAGCTTTGTAAATGCGCTATTAGGCAAGAATCAGAATATTGTAACGCCGGTAGCCGGCACAACGCGTGATACGCTATATACCCGTTATCAGGGCTTTGGTATAGATTGCTACCTCGTAGATACCGCAGGATTGCGTAAAAAAGCAAAAGTGCACGAAAACATTGAATTCTATTCTGTTATTCGTACCATCAAAGCCGTTGAAAATTGTGATGTCGCAATCCTCTTACTTGATGCAGAGTTGGGTATTGAAAAACAGGATTTAGCTATATTACACTTAGCAGAGAAACACCGAAAAGGATTGGTCATTCTGGTCAACAAATGGGACTTGGTGCCTGCCGATAACAAAAAAACAAAAGCTTGGGAGGCAGAGATTGCCGAAGCAGTAGCTCCGCTTTCGGGGGTGCCCATTATTTTCGTTTCGGCCCTCGAAAAGCAAAGAGTACTTAAGGCCATGGAAAAGGCAGTAGAAGTATTCCATGAGAAGAATCGATATATCCCTACACGCGAATTAAACGAAGTGATGTTGGAGGTAATTCAGAAATACCAGCCGCCCGTAATGAAAGGCAAGAATGTAAAAATCAAATTTGTAACGCAAATTCGTTCTTCGCACCCTACCTTCTTGTTTTTCTGCAATCACCCGCAATACGTAAAAGAGAATTATAAACGCTATTTGGAAAACCAGATTCGTCAGCATTTTGGTTTCGAAGGTTGTCCGGTGAGTATAGGTTTCCGGCAAAAATAATTAGCCAATGCCTGTAAAGTTCTTTGGGCGCATTCGTCTTTGATATAGAATTCGAGCATATGTATGCATAATATTCTTAAATTTCGCATCAGAAGGGTATTCCGGAAAGAGGATAACGATACCACTATCAACGTATGAGTTTAATCATCAAGGTATTAAATACTGTTTTCATTTATCTTGTGCTACTCCTGTTTGCGCCAAGTCTTTGTGCGCAATGGATATTGTCCCCCGATAAGAATGTCACTGGGCGTGAAAATTATTATTTCAACACTATAGTGGTACATCTGGAATTATTAGAGGATGGCCGTTTCAGAATATGTGGCGCCAAGCAGCCCTTTTCGAGTATGCATTGGAAGAATATTAAGCCCTATTATTTGGAAGGGCATTATATTGAAAACCCACCTGGCAATATTGTCTTTATCGACTCTATAGACCGAGAACGATACTTTTGGGTGCCGGTTGGCTATTTAGCGAATCGCAATGCGAATGGTCATCCAGTAATTACGGCACAATTTTCAGACCGACAAGCTCGAACTTTTCCCTACAGTCATCGCTTTGGTTTAATTTCAGGAATTTCACCGGACGCTATAGTTTATCATGATGGATCTGTAAAATATCGGTTTCAATTCTTTCCCTATCCTTTCCCTTTTCTGATAAAGGCATATAAAAAGAAGCAGGCGGGTAAATCATATCCCGGTCAATTTGGGAAATTTAAAAAAGAAATGCAGGCGAGTTCTGGTATATGAAATATATAGCTCCATTTTTATTATTGTGGTCTTGTCTGCAAATGTTGGAAGGTCAAGTGTCTCGCTTTCGGGAGTACCAAAAATTAATACAATCAGCAGAGCATCATACGGCTTCTGGCAATTTGCAAGAGGCCTTAGATTACTATCGTCAGGCCAAGCGTGAGCATGGCTACCTAATGGTGAGAGACCTTAATAATGCGGCTGTTAATGCCGCCAACGGTCAGCATGTAGCAGAAGCCGCTTATTATATTTTAGAAATGGCGAGATTTGGGGTGCCTATGGATTCAATCATGTATTTGGATGCATTTGATTCTGTGTGGGCTGACCCAACGGTGAAGAAGTCGCTAGATAAAGCAAGTTTGGTGCAGGCCGAGGGTAGAAAGAATCAAAACGCACGCTATCGTAAATCATTAGATAGTTTACATATTCTAGTTGCGAGAAACCGCCGCGGAGAAGCACCAGACGCAAGCACATTGGCCGCCGGCATCGTTAAGATGATAGATACTTGGGGCTTGCCCTCTGAACAAATTATAGGTGTAGAATCGCCAGATGGCGCCGCATTATATGATGATGTTTTTGAATTTATGGCAATGCATGAAGATGCTAAGCGCTGGCAGCCTTGGTTGAAGCGTACATTATATCAGATGTTGGAGCGGGGTTGCATATATCCTGACAAAGTAGCGTACTGGATGGAAGTAATGTCCAAGGAAGCAATTTTTTACCCGCAATCAGGTAGTAGTATGATAAAGAACTGCGAAAAGCAACAAGCAAAATTTCATCTACAGCCCAAAGCAGGGTATCTGCGTTTTCGTGACTATTTGCAGCAGTCAAAAAATACAGGGTTTCGAACCGGCTATAGCATATCAGGATATTGAACCCAATAGGTGCTGTAAATATTATGGCCTATGTATAATTGGTTCAGATTTGTCAGTAGTAAAAATTGGGAAATCAAGATTGTCCGATAAAAATTTTAATCCATAAATTAAAATAATAATAACCTGTATATCAGATAGATAATATTTTTAATTTTTAATTTTTTGAAAGTAATCTCCCTTTGATTCAAAATAAACTCAGTTGCACTGTATCTTCCTGGATTGCTTCGCCACCGGCTTACCATAACGGACTGAAGGCTACACATCATAATGTACACGTCGTGGAAATGTCAGCAGGCAATCCTGTCATTTCACGTCATTGCGAGGGCCCTTGGCCCGAAGCAATCCAGTAGAATTACCGCTTCCTGTTGAATTACCTCATCGCTTTGTGCTGTTTTATGTAACAGTTTAAAAATGCTTATTAAAACTATATTTTTTATCTGACAACAGTGCTTTAAAATATAACTTTTGTTGAATAGCATCTTTAAACGCAATTATTAATAACCCACAATGAATGACAAATAACCACAAAGCCAGATTTAAAGATTGATGTATCCACTATATCGCGCCCCGCTGGAAATATTTAATTATCCTTGGTATGTAGAATCTTTAGCCCATGTCCATCTACATCAATGATATGCTCATGTAGTGCTATTATTTCGACTTGCAAATTCTGGCGGTATTTCTTCATAAAAATTAAAATATACAAACACCAAATGCTCATAAAAACCCCAATGCGTGTTACTTGCGCTGTCAACAATTTTCCATGCACGCGTTGTAAATGGCTCTAATACATTTTCTTTTTTTAGGAGCGTCAAAGCAGCTGAATAGGTTGATTCTAAACTTGAATAAAATGGCTGATCTATCGCTCCATACTTTTGTGTGAATTGAATACCTGTCTCAGTATAGAATAACATAAGCTCAGCAAGTAAGTCTGGCGATGTTCCATGTTTTTTGAAATCACTTATTGCTTTTTTTCCGTGTGAAAGCCTCAGCTGATATCCCCGTTTTGGAAAAAATGCTGCATATACCTTGTCTCGGTATGTATTAAATAATGCTTGCTCATCCGGGTTTGCATAAAAGTCTAAATACGTTTTTACGGATGTATGGTTCTTATATAATTCTGCAATAAGCTCAATGAGTTTTTCCTTCTCAAGTTTTTTAAGTTCTTTTTTAACGTCTGAGAGTGCCATGATTTTGAATTGTACTGGGGTGTGCTGATGTATATGAATTTGATTAGGGAATGGGATTTCATACAAGGTTTAGCATACATGTGCGGAGCGCCGAAGAGTGATATTTCCTATTCCGTTCCACAAATATGCGCATTCTTTATGTTTCTAGCAAGTTGGGGATTATGTGGAATGATGTGGGCTTGTGATTTGCCATTTATATATAAACACGTCATACACTATTTTTAATGATGTCTCACACCTATCGCACACATTCCCCCAGTGCGCAATCATGCGCACAACCTGCGCACGGGAGTGAAGCGGGTAGCCCCAGTATCGCCGCGGGTTTTTACCCGTGGCGATACTGGGCTATGAGCGTAAAGCCCGGCCCCAACCCATCGTCAGATGATGGTTGGGGTGCGCCCCAAATTAAATTTATGGATTACACACAATTTCTCTACGAAGTATACGCGTAGAATAAAAAATAGCAATTTGAAATATAAAAATCAGAAACCGGAATCCTCCGCTGCTATCCCCCAATTAACCTAAACCCTCTCAGCAATATTTCCATATCCAATTCAGGGGAATACGAGCGGGCATAAAAAGAATCCAGGGTGGAAGGATCAGTTTGCAAACGCTGATTTTTTTTACGTACCAAATGGTACATATTAAGTAAGCCCTGTTTGAGTTTGGGTAATTCCGGATTGCGACCATCTACATATCCGATAAGATGAAATTTTCCGGTCAATACTTGCCATAGATTTTGCAGGGCTTTGACAGGTTTTTTATACAACCAAAAATTGAGCGGAAATAGTAATATTAGCGCGAGGCTCCCGATGAGGTCAAAGGTTCTTTTCTTACGACGATTTTCGGGTAGCAATAATCTCAAGGTACTGCCGGCACGGGTAGCGGTATGAATTTGATTGGGGCCTACCAGATAATCTGCATTGGGGGGTACTATCTGAAACGATAAACCCGGACGCATGAGCTTGGACATTTCATCAATAATGCGACCGGTACTTAAACTCTTATTGCAAAAAATAATTTCTTCTGCCTGAAATACATCAATGGCTTCTTCCAACTGATTGAGATTGCCTAATACCAATTCATTATGATGATGCGTAGTTTGATCCGTATTAAATATGCCTGCAATTTCAATGGAATATTCCAGGTCTTTGGTGATCATTCTGCTCACGCGTGTGGCTTCTGCTACATCGCCTACGATAATGGCTTTGCGTATTACCTTGTCCCCCAAACTAATTTTACCTTTAGACAATAGGGTAATCATAAAGCGATTGAAAATACAAACAAATACTGTGAACATTGAGGTAAGCCCTACAATAGCACGGGAATAATTAATTTCCGGAAATAAATAACTTACGGTTGCAATGGCTACAAATCCGGAGAATGCAGCGCTGACAATTGTACGCGTTTTAAAGGGCTTTTTATAAGCTCCGGTTAATATCAGAAAGGTAATAAATACTAATACATATATGGGCGCTGCAATTAAGTTAAAAGACATAGGATATCCACCGCCATCTACATATTTATGTTGGGTTTCCCAATAGTATTTAATGCCCTGAATAATGCCATAAATCATAATACCCTCAGTGAAGGGGAAGGCTACTTTTCGTATCACCCGATTGGCAATGGCTATGCTGGCGCGCAAATAAATGGCAATATGAATTAGCAGAAAAAATATCTGCTGATGATTTCTGGAGAAATGCTTGCGCGCAAATATCAGCATGGCCTGATAAAAGACTTTCACATAATTCAGACTGCCTTTCTTGGTGCTTTCTCCTTTATAATGAATAATTGAGGTATCGGCGAAATAGTAGTTTTTATATCCGGCTTTAATCACCCGATAGGATAAATCTACATCTTCTCCATACATAAAGAAGGTTTCGTCCAGCAAACCGATTTCATCGAGTACGCTTTTTCTCAACAGCATAAAAGCACCGCTGAGTACTTCTACCTCGTGTGTTTGTTCGGGACTTAAATAGGTAAGATGATATTTTCCGAATCGCTTGCTTTTGGGGAAAAGCGCAGAGAAGCCGAATATTTTATAGAAGGCTACCCAGGGGGTAGGGAGGCTGCGTTTGGATTCGGGCAGAAATCTGCCCTTACCGTCCAGCATACGCACGCCCAAAGCGCCTGCCTCAGCATGCGTATCCATGAAATTCATTACCTTACGAAAGGTATCTTCCTCTACAATGGTATCTGGGTTTAATAATAATATATACTTGCCTTTTGCCAGATGGATCGCCTGATTATTGGCAACTGAAAATCCGGGATTGTGCGCATTGGCAATGAGCTGCACTTCAGGAAACACGTCGCGTACCATTTGTACGCTGCCGTCCACGGAGTGATTGTCTACTACAATGACTTCTGTTTCTAATCCTTGACAGGCTTTTCGTACAGAGAGTAAAGCCTGTTCAAGGAAGTGACGTACATTGTAGTTTACAATTATGACAGATAACTGCATCAGGCAGGTTTCACAGAGTTTAGACCGGTGTAAGAAATACGGTTCTGCATTGAGCGTGCCAGGGTAATTTCATCGGTGAATTCGAGTTCACTGCCTACGGGTATGCCTTTTGCAATACTGCTAATACGTAAATCTTGACGATTTATTTTACGGGCGATATAGAAAGCTGTGGTTTCGCCTTCCATACTGGCGGAGAAGGCAAAAATGATTTCTTGTATCTCCGGATTTTCGAGGCGTGTGAGCAATGATTTAAGATTGAGCTGGTCGGGGCCAATGCCATTCATGGGGTGAATAATTCCCCCCAATACATGATATAGCCCCTGAAACTGATGCGTATTTTCTAATGCCATCACATCACGGGTGTCTTCTACCACACAAATAATGGATCGATCCCGCTTATGAGAGCTACAAATTTTGCAGGTTTCTTCATCGGCAATGGTATGGCAGGTTTTACAAAAGCAGGTTTTTAGCCTGAGGTTCTGCACGGCATTACTCAGGTTAACGGCTTCTTGCTCGGGTCTTCTCAGGATGTGCATGGCAAGTCTGAGCGCTGTCTTTTTACCGATACCCGGCAATCGGGACAGCTCAGTTACTGCCTGCTCAATGGTGCCTGAGGGATATTCCATGCTATTGAATTACACCCAGTGCTTTTCCTGTTTCTGTAAAAGCTTGTATGGCAGCATCCAAATGCGCACGGGTATGCGCAGCTGATAATTGCACACGAATGCGTGCTTTGCCTTTGGCCACCACCGGATAATAAAAACCGATAACATAAATACCTTTCTCTAATAGCATCTCGGCAAAATCCTGAGATAGCTTGGCATCGTACAACATAACGGGTACGATGGGATGCTCGCCTGGCCGAATGTCAAATCCGGCAGCGGTCATTTTTTCACGGAAATATTTTGTGTTCTCTTCTAAGCGGTCTCTGAGTTCTGTCGTTTCTGACAGCATTTCAAATACAGCAATCGATGCACCTACAATCGATGGTGCTAGGGTATTAGAGAATAAATACGGTCTGGAACGCTGTCTTAGCATTTCGATGATTTCTTTTCTGCCGGCAGTAAAACCGCCGGAAGCGCCACCTAAGGCTTTTCCTAAGGTACCGGTAATGATATCTACTCTGCCTAATACATTCTTTAATTCAATTGCACCTTTACCGGTTTTGCCGAGAAATCCTGTAGAATGGCATTCATCAACCATAACCAATGCCTGATAGCGGTCTGCAAGATCACAAATGGCATCTAGTTGTGCAATGGTGCCGTCCATAGAAAAGGAGCCGTCAGTTACGATGATACGATTCTTGCAGTGCTTTGTGGCTTGCAAGCAGGCTTCTAAGGAAGCCATATCATTATGCGTGTAGCGGTGTCTTTCGGCTTTACAAAGCCTTACTCCGTCTATGATACTGGCATGATTCAGTTCATCGGAAATAATGGCATCCTGCTCACCGAACAGGGGTTCGA
>Ga0247843_1009155_pt1 | contig 11144 bp, 10 predicted proteins | sample LaCruzMarch2017__FD_192420 | JGI IMG/M metagenome (GOLD analysis project Ga0247843, IMG submission 192420) | Freshwater microbial communities from meromictic Lake La Cruz, Castile-La Mancha, Spain - LaCruzMarch2017_8m | ecosystem: Environmental > Aquatic > Freshwater > Lake | place: Spain...
AAAATAAGCTTTTGCAGCTGAAATTGTGTTGTCTTTAACGAACATGCTTAAAAAAAAAGAAACTAATTATAGAACATTCATTTACTTTACAAAAACAACCTCTTCGTATGGAACTCTAAATCGTTGTCCCCAAATTCCTTTTTCAGTACCTTTCCCAACAGCAATAATCATATTAATTTCTGCGCCTCGCGGTAAATTTAGTGCTTTTTTAACACGTAATTTATCAAAGCCTTCCATCGGACAAGATTCAAAACCTTCAGCAGCAATAGAAAGCATAAACGTTTGAGCTGCTAAGCCACATGATTTGTGTACACTCACACGTTGATCTGCCTTTCCTCCCATTCGCATAAATGGTTTACGCAATCCGCCGAAAAAGCAAATAGTTCTTCTCAACAAAGTCATTACACCAAAAGGGTCATTTACGTAAACTAGACGCATAAGTTTACCGTAATAATCCAATCCTCCCTTTTCTAATTTACTGGGTTCGCCTTTGATTTGACTTTTAATTTTATCGTAATTCCATTTTGCCCGTTCTTTCCATTTATCTTGACGCGTTACAAAAACAACCATTTGTTGTGCTGTTTTTGCAGCAGATTGACTCAAACAAAGTGGAATAAATTTTTTCAATTCTTCATCGGATTGGATCCAATAGAATTCCCATAATTGCATATTGCTAATATTTGGGGACAAAATCGCACGCTCTAAACTACGTTTAATAACAGCTGGAGGTACAGGAATAGCTGGGTCAAAATGTCGATTACTTCTTCTTCTATCAATAATGGATTGAAATTCGTTACTATACATAAAATAATAATTTTTTGACGAAAATACCAATAAGTTAAAGTTTATTTGATTTAGATTTGAAATCTTATTGAATCGTGATGATTTATCAATTTATAATGCATGTCAATTTCATTGGAAAGAAATAGTGGTTTAGATCTAATGCGCTCGGTAGCTATACTAATTGTACTGTTGCAGCACAGCTTGTTTGTCATACCAAGAAATAAAACAACTCAATTTTTATCAGAGATTTTTAACTTTTTTGATGGTGTTTCCATTTTCTTTGTGTTAAGTGGTTTCTTAATAGGAAATATTTTAATTAAAGAAACAATTTTAAAAAAAATGGATTTTGTATCTCTTATGATTTTTTGGAAAAGACGTTGGCTCAGAACAATTCCAAGTTATTATTTAATTCTAACAATTGTTTTAATTATTTCACTCTTTGAAAAAAAGCAGGATTTAATAATATACGTAAGTTACTACACATTTTTACAAAATGTAATTTATGAATTGGCTGCTTTTTATCCAGAAGCATGGAGTCTTTCAATTGAAGAATGGTTTTACTTTCTTTTTCCAATTGTAATTTTAGCTTTCTTGAAATTTGGAAAACAATATCAATCACTTTTGTTTTCAGTTTTAGTTTTTATTTTACTAGCTTTAATTTTTAGATTGATTGCTTTAGAAAATGATACAGCTATTGATTTAAGAAAATCACTTATTTTTCGAATGGATGCAATTGCATTTGGCGTCTTATTTGCTTATCTTAAATTTAAATATGAATCTATTTTTTTTGAAAAAAAACGTGTGTTGTTTGCTTTTGGAATTCTATTAATACTTATAATATCGTTTTGTAAATACTTTTGTAGCACTTATTTTTTGATCTTTTTTTATTCTTTGGAAGCTTTAAGTTATGGCTTGATGTTACCTTTCATAGTTAACTTTAATACAAAAAAAATAAAAAAATTAAACAAGATTTTTTTCTATTTCAGCACACGGTCTTACTTACTTTATCTAACGAATTTATCGCTAGTAATTGGTATCATTTTACCTACATTAAAAAAAACACTACCAATCATGAATCAAAATTCTTTGTTTTTCTATTTGTTATTTTGGGTAATAAATATTGCGATTGTTGAAGTGATTTACCACTTTTTTGAACGACCAATTTTAGTTTGGAGAGATAAATATGTAACACATGTCACTTGAATTGTTGACAATTAAAATTTTGTGATTTCAAACTTTAGTTAATTTTGTTTTTAAAAAAATAAAATGAATTCAATTGAAAAAGTACATTGCCTGATTATCGGTTCAGGACCAGCAGGATATACAGCAGCAATTTATGCAGCACGCGCAGACATGAAACCAGTTATGTATCAAGGACTTCAACCTGGAGGTCAATTAACAACTACAAACGAAGTTGAAAATTTCCCTGGTTATCCAAATGGAATTAGTGGTCCTGAAATGATGGTTGAGTTAGAAGCGCAAGCTAAACGATTTGATACAGATATTCGCTTTGGATTTATTGAAAAGGTAGATTTTTCAGGAACAATTCATAAATGTTGGGCAGACGATGGAAAAGAAATTCACGCTGAAACTGTGATTATTTCTACTGGTGCTTCCGCAAAATACTTAGGTTTAGAAAGCGAACAAAAGTATTTAAAACTTGGAGGAGGTGTTTCTGCTTGCGCTGTTTGCGACGGATTCTTTTACCGCAATCAAGAAGTTGTGATTGTTGGAGCAGGAGATTCCGCTTGTGAAGAAGCTCATTATCTTTCTAAATTGTGTACAAAAGTGACAATGCTGGTCAGAAAAGATTTTAGAGCCTCAAAAATCATGGCTGACCGCGTAAAGAAAACTGAAAATATTGAGATTTTATACAATACAGAAACGATAGAAGTTTTAGGTGACGGTCAATTAGTAACTGGTGTTCGAGTTTTCAATAATAAAACAAATGAAAAACACGAAATTCCAGCAACTGGATTCTTTGTAGCAATCGGACACGAACCAAATACAGCTATTTTTAAAGATTTTATCGACCTTGACGAGACAGGCTACATCAAATATGCACAACCTGGAACTAGTAAAACGAATGTTCATGGTGTTTTTGTAGCTGGAGATGCCGCAGATAAAACATACAGACAAGCGATTACAGCTGCAGGAACTGGTTGTATGGCAGCATTAGATGCAGAGCGTTATTTAGCGGCAAAAGAATAAATTATTGCAAAATAATGAAAGGACGGTTTTGTGTAAAATCGTCCTATTTAAATGGATTCTATCAATCTAGCATTTAAATAGGCTGGATTATCAGTAACTTCTTTTCCAAGCCAAGCTGGTTTATCGAAATGTTCATTTTCAGATTTAAGTTCAATTTCAGCTAAAATCAAACCTTTGAGTTTTCTTTCAAAAACATCAATTTCCCATAAATGATTTCCAAAGAATATTTCATATCGTGTTTTTGAAAGCGTTTTTAGATTCAATAATTCAATCATATTTTGAGCATCTTTTAATGGGATTTGGTACTCAAATTCATCTCTACTCAGTGTCTCTTTTCCAATTTTTAGTGTTAAAAAAGCTAGATTTCTTTTGATTCTAATTCGAATTGTTCGATCTTTTTCATTTTGAATATAGGCTTGTTCAATTATACTTCCTTTATGCGACTGAATAAATCCCAATTCACTTTTGTCCACTAAAAACTTGCGTTCGATTTCTTTCATTGAAACAAAAATAAACATTATCAGAATTTATTTTGATTTTTAAATATCATTGGAATTTAATTTGAAAAACTACAATCCACAAATATCCTTAAGTCCTATTATCTTTGTAGTAATTATGAAAATCAAAGATGCAGTATTTGTTGTTTCCAATTCGGATATCAGCAAATGTCCAACGGATGAAAAATTTGAATTTGCCTTTATTGGTCGATCAAATGTTGGTAAATCCTCGTTAATCAATATGTTAACGAGTAAGAAAAACCTTGCGAAAACTTCAGGAACACCAGGAAAAACACAATTAATTAACCACTTTTTGATTGATGAAAAATGGTATTTAGTGGATTTACCAGGATATGGCTACGCAAAAGCATCAAAAACAGCGCGTTTCAAATGGGAGAAATTTATCTCCGAATATTTAACGAAACGCAAAAACTTAATGAACACGTTTGTATTACTGGACGCACGACTTGAGCCGCAACAAATTGATCTAGAATTTATGAATTGGTGTGGTGAAAAAGGCCTTCCCTTTTCGATGGTTTTCACTAAAATAGATAAACTTTCTAGTACAGCACTTCAAAAAAACCTAGCGAAATACCGCAAAGAAATGTTGAAATATTGGGACGAATTGCCACCTGTTTTCACAAGTTCAAGCGAATCTGGCTTTGGGAAAGAACCAATTTTAAATTACATCGGAGCAATTTTAGAATAAAATGTTAGATTTCAAAAGTTTAAGAGCGAAAAAAATCAGTGTTATGTGATTTTAGTCACATTTAGTTCGATTCCACTTCTTTAAATTTACACTCATAAAACAACATTGAATTTTCGTTCAAGCTCGTTTTTTAAGAAGTTTAAATTTTAAAATTAAGAATCATGAAAACAAACATGGGTATAGCAGACAAAATTATCAGAATGGTAATCGTCGCAATTTTCGCAACACTTTATTTCACAGGAACAGTAACTGGAACAGTAGGAATTGTGCTACTTGCATTGGGTGGAATTTTCACTTTAACTAGTTTGATTGGCTTTTGTCCTTTGTACTCCATAGTTGGATTCTCAACTTGTCCCATAAAGAAATAAGTTTTTGGAAATTCTTACATTTAATAAATTAGGTTAAGTAAAGAAAATCTGAGTTTACCTAATTTTTAAATACAATTCGACGGAAAATAATTGCAATAACCATTGAATTCAAGGTTGAATAGACCATTAACGCCAATAAAGAAATAATCATTGTAAATTTTGCGCTATACATAGATTTTGTGTTTTCCATCACTTCGCGTTTAATCTCCTCTGGATTTTTATTTTCCATTGCAGGATTTGAAGTTTGAATCTCCTTAATCACTTTTGGATTCTGCATCTTCAATTCAATTTCCAGAATTTTCTTATCGTTGAAATCAGGATAAATTTTTTCATAATAAAAATACAAAAACACACTCACAATCAAGGTGTAAGGAACTCCAGCTAGCATTCCATTTTTGATGTCATTTAATAGATTGCTTTCTATTTCTTTGCGTTTCAATTGAAAAAGTGAATACGCAATTGCAGCAGTCAGCAAAAACATATTGATAAAAACAAACAACTTAATGTCATCTACTGAAAAGTTTATTGCTAAACCTAACATTTTCAACACAATCCATAGGAGTGCTGCGCCAATACCAACTTTAATTGGGAGTTTCATTAGCTATTCATTGAAATCAAAAATTCTTCGTTGGAGATAGTATTTTCCATGTGCGATTTCATAAATTCCATAGCTTCAACAGGATTCATGTCGGCAATGAATTTACGAATTAACCAAATACGTTGTAATACATCTTTTCCAACCAACAAATCTTCTCTTCTTGTTCCAGATGCTGTAATATCGATTGCAGGATAAATTCTTCTGTTTGAAATTTTACGATCTAATTGCAGTTCCATGTTACCAGTTCCTTTAAATTCTTCAAAGATTACCTCGTCCATTTTTGAACCTGTTTCCGTTAATGCTGTTGCTAAAATGGAAAGTGAACCTCCGTTTTCAATTTTACGAGCTGAACCAAAGAAACGTTTTGGTTTATGAAGTGCGTTTGCATCCACACCACCAGAAAGTACTTTTCCAGATGCAGGAGAAACTGTATTGTATGCACGAGCTAAACGTGTAATAGAATCTAATAAAATACAAACATCGTGACCACATTCAACCATTCGTTTTGCTTTTTCCAAAACCATATTTGCCACTTTTACGTGACGTTCAGCTGGTTCATCAAAAGTTGAAGCAATAACCTCAGCTTTAACACTTCGAGCCATATCTGTCACCTCTTCAGGGCGTTCATCAATCAATAAAACAATTAAATATGTTTCAGGATGATTTGCCGCGATTGCGTTTGCAACATCTTTCAATAACATTGTTTTACCAGTCTTTGGTTGTGCCACAATCATTCCACGTTGTCCTTTTCCTATTGGAGCGAATAAATCCATCACACGAGTAGAAAGCGTTTCTTGTTTGTGACCTGTTAATTTAAATTTCTCAGAAGGAAAAAGTGGTGTCAAATATTGAAAAGGAACTCTGTCGCGAATGTAGGAAGGATGTCTTCCGTTGATTGATTCAACTTTGACTAAAGGGAAAAATTTCTCACCTTCTTTTGGAGGTCTAATGGAACCTTTAACAGTATCTCCTGTTTTCAAACCAAACAATTTAATTTGATTTTGAGAAACATAAATATCATCTGGGGAAGGCAAATAATTGTAATCAGAAGATCTTAAAAATCCGTAACCATCTTGTATTACTTCCAAAACACCTTCAGCGGAAACGATTCCAACTAAATCATAGTTTTCTTCATTTACTTTTTCTTCTGCTTTCTCTGTATTTTGAATGTTTTGATGATTCGGATTTTGGTTGGGATTCCTATTCGGATTGTGATTTGGGTTTTGATTTGGATTATGGTTAGGATTTTGATTTGGATTTGGATTTATATTCTCTCCATTCCCTTGATTATTTCCGTTTTCTACTTGTGGTCGGTTGTGAACTGGTTTATTTTGATGCTGTGGCTTTCTTTGATTTGGATTCTGATTTGAAGTTTGATTTTCAGTAATCTCTTCGGTTGAATCAACAGCTACAACTTGATTTCTTTGTTTATTTTGGTTTGGGTTGTTGCGATTTGCTTTCAGATTTTGTTCATGCTTAGGGTGTTGTGGTTTCCTATCTTGATTTTCCTCTGTTTCGTCTTTCTTTTCTAAAATAGGTGGAACTTCAGATAATTCAGTTGCAACTTCTTCCTTTATTAAATTAATCGGTTTTTCAGTTTCCACTTCTTCAACAATTTCTTGTTTTTCCTCAAATAAAACTGGTTTAGATTCAGTTATTGGAGCTTCAACAATGATAGTTTTACGCTTTCTTTTTGATTTATTATCATCTTTGCTTTCAGCTGTTTCTTCAAAAAGTGTTGGAATTGAGTTTTTTTGAACATCTACTTTATTTGATTTTTCAACTGGTTTATCTTCGCCCATTAACAAGTTTATTAATTCGGCTTTTTTGTAGTCGCTTGCGTTTTCAATTCCAATAGTTTCAGCGATAACTCTTAGGTCTGAGATTTTTTTTGTCTCTAATGTTTTACGATCCATTTAGATTGTATAATTTTTTTGATTGGGTAGGAATTCGAGAGAAAACCTATTAGTAATAAAGAATTGACGCAAGTTTAACAAAAACTATTGATGTAGCAATGAAAAATTTAATTTTCTATGTTTTTCTTTTCTTTTTCTTTGCTGCAGGAAATAATATATTGTTCAAAATCAATCTATAACCTGGAGAATTTGGATGCAAACTTAAATTAGTAACAGGGTCTCCAACGAAATGCTGATAATCTTCTGGATCATGTCCTCCGTAAAAAGTCCATGTCCCCTGCCCCATTTCACCGTGTAGATATTTAGCAGTTCCTGCAGCTTTGTTTTCTCCTAAAATTAAGACATTTGACTTAATAAACTCCTTTCTAAAATCAGTAGTTTGTCCCATAAAACCATTGATTACATCGATATGACATTGTGTTAACATCGTTGGAACAACGTCCCATTTTGCAGAAAAATCAAACAAAGTAAATTGATCTACCGGCTCTGTTATTAATCTGTTTACTCGCAAATCAGAAGCGTCAATATCTGAATATTCATAAATCATTGGATCTTTGATTAAATGAAAATCTTTAAATGCAAAAGTTTGAGTAAAATCTAATTTATCTTGCGCTCTTCCATCCGAAGGATCACCATCAAAAACGGATTCACAAATATCTATTCCTTGAGCTGCCAAAGCAATATCGAAGCTATCGGTTCCACTACACATTGTGAAAAGAAATCCTCCGCCAATTACGAAATTTTTTAAGTTTTTAGCAACCGCTAATTTCAATTCAGATACTTTTTTGAAACCCAACATTTTAGCATCTTTTTCAGCAATCATTACTTGTTCTTGATACCAAGCTTGATACCTCGCAGAACTATAAAATTTTCCATATTGTCCAGTAAAATCTTCATGGTGTAGATGCAACCAATCGTATTTTGGCAACATTCCCATCACAATGGAAGAATCGTAAATTTTATCATATTTTATTTCCGCATATTCTAGTACCAATGTTACTGCGTCATCCCAAGGTTGTTTGTTCGGTGGTGTATAAACTGCAATTTTTGGAGCTTTTTCGAGTTGAACTATCTCCATATTCACTTCTGGATTGGCAATTTGAGATCGAATAGTATTTACTTGTCCATCAGTCAAAATGTCATAACGTACACCGCGAATAATTAATTCCTCTTCTATCGTTTTTAAGTGTGGAATTAAAAAAGAACCACCACGATAATTCAACAACCATTCAATTACCACATCATTTTCAAGTGTCCAAAAAGCAATTCCATAAGCTTTAAGGTGGTTATTTTGTGCCTCATCCATTGGAATTAATATTTGAGTAGCTTTCAAAGGCACAAAAATCAAAAGAAAAAAAGCAAAGAGTAAATTCTTCATGTTAAAAAGGGCTTTCGTCGTTTCTATCGTTTACAAAATCAATACCATCAGTATCATCTACTATTACATCATTCATTTTACTTGCAATAATCATTGTGTTCTGATCATTATTGTGATTAAATCCTACAATTCCATTTGTTAACGGATTTGACACATCTAATTCTGGTATTTCATGTAAATTTTCAAATCGAGCATATTCTGGAACAAAACGTAATCTCACTCGATCTAACGAACCATTTCTATGTTTTGCAATGATTATTTCACCTATACCATGTGTCGATTGACCTTCGTCATCGGTATTAAGTCCATAATAATCTGGACGATAAATAAATGAAACGATATCGGCATCTTGTTCGATTGCACCCGATTCACGTAAATCTGAAAGTTGAGGACGTTTGTCTCCACCTCTTGTTTCAACCGAGCGACTAAGCTGAGAAAGAGCAATGATTGGAACATTTAATTCTTTTGCAATTTCTTTAATTGACCGCGAAATAGTTGAAATTTCTTGCTCACGGTTTCCGCCACCTTTTCCATCTTTGGCAGACATTAACTGTAAGTAGTCAATGATTATCAATTGAATATCGTGTTGCGCTTTAAGTCTTCTACATTTTGCTCGGAAGTCAAAAATCGACAAGCCGGGTGTATCATCAATAAACAATGGTGCGGCAGAAAGTTTCGTTATTCGCGAATGCATTTGTTGAAACTCATGATCTTTCAAATCACCTTTTCTTAATTTTTGAGCATCAATTCTAGCTTCGCTTGCTATTAAACGTTTCACTAACTGTACTGCTGACATTTCCAGTGAAAAAACGGCAACACCCATATTATAATCAACCGCAGTATTTCTTGCCATTGAGAGTACAAAAGCTGTTTTTCCCATACCAGGACGTGCAGCAAGTACAATCATATCAGATCGTTGCCATCCAGAAGTTAACTTATCCAAGTCGAAGAAACCCGTTGGCACACCTGAAATACCATCTGAATTTTGAGCTGCTTTTTCTATTTCTTGTATTGCCTCTCGAACCACACTTGTCATCGTTGCAACTTGTTTGCTCATATTTTTTTCAGCAATAGAAAACAAATCTTGTTCGGCAGCATTTAATAGTTCAAAAACATCTTTAGTTTCATCAAATGAATCACGAATGATTTCACTGCTCACACGAATGAGTTCTCTTTTAATGAATTTCTCAGCTATGATTCGGGCGTGAAACTGAATATGTGCAGAGGATGCTACACGATTTGTTAAAGAAGAAATATAGGCTGCACCACCAGCAGCTTCCAATTCACCATTTTTTATCAAGCGAGCGGTTACAGTTACTAAATCAATAGGTTTATTATCACCAAAAATATCATGAATTGCTTTATAAATGTATTGATGCTTTGGATCGTAAAAACTATTATGACTTAAAATTTCTATAGTTTCATTGACTGCGGTTTTCTCTAACATCATTGCACCTAAAACAACTTGTTCAACATCAATTGCTTGCGGAGGAATACGTCCGATATCGCCTGTTAAAACAGAAGGGTTTTTTACTCTAGAAATTGGTTTACGATTACTTTCAGGTGTTTCCATTCAGCAAATATACACAATGAGAATTTGTTGCCCTCTACCCTTTTTAATTAGTTTATTAAAAGATGCTAATAATGGTAATGAACAATTGTTGAATAGTATTAAAACATAAAAAAAGCCGACTCCAATGAAGCCGACTTTTCAAATATTATATAATGGTTTATTCTTTAATGAACTGTTTTACAATGGCTTTATTTCCGTTGTAAATTCCAAGGTAATAAGAACCTGCCGCTAATTTACGACTCATTTCTATCGTTTTAGAAGCTTTTCCGTTTAAGACTTCCATTTTGAATGTAGCAACTTCTTGTCCATTGATATTAAATAATTTACAATTCAAATCACTTCCAACAATACCATTAACTTCTAGTTCAAAAACACCATTATTTGGATTAGGGTATAATTTCACAACTTGTAAAGTTCCTTCAAATTCATCAATTCCAACAGTTGATTCTACTTCAATTGTGTATGTACTTATACATCCATTATTATCTTTTGCATAAACTGTGTAAGTTCCTGGAGCTAAGTTTGAAAATAGAGAACCAGAAAAATAATTTGTTCCATTAATACTGTAAGTGTATGGAGTTAAACCACCTGTTGCTGATGCTGTAATTGTTCCATTCGTACCTGAAGAACTTGTTGAAACTGCATTTGCAATCACAGCTGTCGGTTCAGTTATAGTAGTATTAAATGTTTTCAAACAGCCATTTGCGTCTTTTACTGTAACAGTATATGAACCTGCCGAAAGATTGTTGATTGTACTTAACGAAAAGAAATTTGTTCCATCTAAGCTGTATTGATAAGGTGTTGTTCCACCGTTTCCTGCTGCTGTGATGATTCCATTAGCACTTCCATTACATGTGATCATAGTTGGAATTGCATTTAGTGCTAAAGCTGTTGGTTCAGTAATTGTCACTGTCGATTGACCAATACAGTTATTTCCATCTTTTGCATATACTGTATAAGTTCCAGCCGTTAAACCAGGAAATGATGATGTAGCACTATAATTTGTTCCATTGATTGAATAGGTATAGGAAGAATTTCCACCGGTAGCACTAACTGAAATTGCACCTGATTGATTTCCAAAACAAGGAATAGATGCTGTTTGCGTTGGAGT
>Ga0247843_1009156_pt1 | contig 11143 bp, 9 predicted proteins | sample LaCruzMarch2017__FD_192420 | JGI IMG/M metagenome (GOLD analysis project Ga0247843, IMG submission 192420) | Freshwater microbial communities from meromictic Lake La Cruz, Castile-La Mancha, Spain - LaCruzMarch2017_8m | ecosystem: Environmental > Aquatic > Freshwater > Lake | place: Spain...
CTTAACCTAATACCAAAAAAGAATATAACAAATAATATAAGGCTCGTCAGAGAAGATTTTAACTTTGATAGACACAAGGCAAAGAGCTGTTTTGCAAGAAGTTAAACTGTTTTATGAAAAAGCCCTGCTTCGCTGGGAAATAGGCTTATTATTCCTCATTTTCTATTTATTTTGTACATCAACCCAAGTTTCTTTCATTGTGGCCGATTTTCGACTAAAAGTATTTTGCAGCGTAGCTCAACACCTTAGCTTTACCAAGGCCGCAGGAGAATTGTTTATTACGCAACCCGCCGTTACGAAGCATATCCGAGAACTGGAACAACAATATGGTACTCGATTGTTTGAACGAAAAGGCAACGCGGTGTATCTTACTCAGGCGGGTGATTTGCTCAAACGGTACGCGGTTCAGATATTGCATTTATATCAGGAAGCGGCGTTTGAGTTAGGGACTTTACAGGCCAAACACAGCGGCACGCTTCGACTGGGGGCAAGTACCACGATTGGACAATACCTGATTGCGCCTTTGTTGGCAAAATACTACGAGAAATTCCCCCAAGTGGAACTGTCACTGCTCAACGGAAATACCGAAATGATTGAAAATGCCGTTTTATCTCACGCAATTGATTTAGGTGTTGTAGAAGGCAAAAAACATCATTCGGGCATTAAATACGTTGATTTTATGGACGATGAATTGGTAGCGGTGGTACATAGTAAAAGCAAATTGGCGCAACCGGAGGAAATTACCATAGAGCAACTTACCCAAATTCCACTCGTTTTGCGCGAACGCGGCTCAGGGACATTGGAAGTGATAGAAAGTGCCTTAAAAGAACACAGTTTAAAACTATCTTCGCTGCAAATTATTATGCACTTGGGAGGGACTGAGAGCATCAAATCTTTTCTTGAACACGCCAATTGCATGGCCTTTTTGTCCGTTCGTTCCATTCAAAAAGAACTCATTATAGGACAATTAAAGATAATTAAAGTGAAAGAATTGAAGCTATTGAGAAAGTTCTGGCTGATTCATTTGCAAGGACAACCCGAGCCCATGGCAGAATCATTTATGCGTTTTGCCTTTCGGGAATACAGTAAAAAATAACTATAAAGAAAATTCAGGATTCACCCATCATAACCAACAACATGAACGCTGATTTCCAAAACCGTCGTGGTTTTTTAAAGAAAAGTGCCCTGACCACCTTGGCAGGGATTGTCGGTACAGAAATTGTTTTTGCCGAAAATATGCCCAAAAATCATGTTCCGCTTGCCTTAGACGAGGGCTTGAAGGGCAAACACCCCGACATGATAGTATTGAGCGATAAGCCTTGGAATGTTGAAACACCTCCGCATTTATTAGACGATGCCGTTACGCCCGTAGAACGTATGTTTATACGTAACAACGGCATTGTTCCCGAAGAAAAAATAGACCCGAGTACTTGGACTCTTACCATCAAAGGCGAATCAGTCAAAACGTCTAAGACATACAAAATCAGCGATTTAAAATCTAAATTTAAAACGTATACTTATCAATTGGTACTGGAATGCGGCGGCAATGGTCGTTCGGGATTTGTACCGCAAACCTCCGGTAATCAATGGGACCAAGGCGCCGTAAGTTGTGCCGAATGGACAGGCGTACGTCTGAAAGATATTCTTAACGATGTGGGCTTGAAAGATGATGCCGTTTACATTGGTTATTATGGCAAAGACCTTCACCCCAGCCGCGACCCGAATAAAGTTGTAATTTCTCGCGGAGTACCCATCAAAAAAGCATTGGAAGATGAAACGCTCGTCGTTTGGGCGATGAACGGTCAGGAGTTGCCATTGATGCACGGGTTTCCGTTGCGATTGGTTGTAGGTGGATGGCCGGCATCTGTCTCCGGAAAATGGCTACATACGATTTCGGTACGTAACAAAGAACACGATGGCGCTAAAATGGAAGGGCATAGTTACCGAGTACCGCGTCAGCCCATTCCACCGGGCGAAAAGTTGGCAGAAACGCCCGAAAACTTTCGGATTATCGAATCCATGCCTGTCAAGTCACTGATTACTTTTCCCAAAACGGGTGCCATGGTTGAGTTGGGAAAAGCACTTTCGCTGCGCGGTCACGCATGGGCGGGAGATGTAGCGGTAAAAGAATTCCACGTTTCGATTGATTACGGCGCTACTTGGCAAAAATGTTCACTTCAAGCGCCAAAAAATCGCTTGGCTTGGCAGCATTGGTCGGCACAAATACAACTTCCGAAAAAAGGCTATTACGAAGTATGGGCGCGCGCTACCGATGCAAATGGAGTCAGTCAACCGATGGTAATTCCTGCATGGAATCCCGGCGGTTATCTCAACAATGCCTGTCACAGAATAGCCGTAAAAGTGGTTTAACCCAAAGAAATGATGAAAACTAACTTTTTAAATATAGCCATTAGCTTTGCAGTGTTTGGCCTATTTGCGGCAGCAATCAGCAAAAGCGAAAAACATTCGCTCATTCACCCACTCATTCCCCGCACGGGCGGCCCGGTCATTGATTCCACCGACGCCGCAACGGGCTTGGCACTCGACTCCAATTTGCCATTGGTAAAAGCGCAGTGTACGGGCTGTCATTCTCCTATGTTGATTTTGCAACACCGATTTACGCGTGATGAATGGTTGAGTAAAATTCGTTGGATGCAGCGCAATCATAAATTGTGGGATTTGGGAGAATCGGAAAAACCGGTATTGGATTATTTGGCAAAACATTACGCCCCCAATCAATCGGCCTATTCGCGGCGGGAGCCGCTGCGTAATGTAAAATGGTATAAGTTGGAGAAATAAATTATGAAATATCACCGCGTTTTAGTTGAGGCGATTGTTTTTTCCCTTGGCGAAATTTTTGAAAAAGGCCGTCAGGCCGATAAAGTTATTGAACAGGTTCTCAAGTCCAACCGCAAGTGGGGTGCCCGGGATCGAGGGTTTATTGCTGAAAATACCTACGAAATTGTCCGTTGGTGGCGTTTGTTGGAATTTGTTGTACCCTCCGACCAAGCTACTTACTCCGATATTTTTGCAACATGGCAAGTGCTGAAAGGAAATGAATTGCCCAATTGGCCTGAATTTGCCCACATTGACCCCAAATCCATCCGCAAAGCTTACGAAGAAGCGAAGCAAATTCGCAAAGTCCGTGAGTCCATTCCCGATTGGTTAGACGAAATTGGCTCGTCTGAACTGGGAAAAGAGTGGGAGGAAGAACTGCACGCTCTTAATCAAACGGCGCCTGTGGTATTGCGTACCAATACCCTCAAAACCACCCCGACTGAGTTACGTCAACTTTTAGCTTCGCAGGGAATTTTGACCAACCTCCTTGCTAAATTTCCCGAAGCACTGATTTTGCAGGAAAAGAAGAATGTTTTTCAAACCGAATACTTTCAAAACGGTCTGTTTGAGGTTCAGGACGCCGGTTCGCAGGCGATTGCGCCCGCGCTTGATGTTCATCCCGGAATGCGGGTAATTGACGCCTGCGCCGGTGCGGGCGGAAAAACACTTCATTTGGCGGCATTGATGCAAAACCAAGGTCGATTGATTGCGATGGATGTTGAAGAATGGAAGTTGGACGAACTGCGTCGTCGCGCCCGTCGCAATGGAGTCAGCAACGTAGAAACGCGCGTCATCGAAGCCAAAACCATCAAGCGTCTCCGCGAAAGTGCCGACCGCGTACTGTTGGATGTGCCCTGCTCAGGTTTGGGCGTTTTACGCCGAAATCCCGATTCCAAATGGAAAATTAAACCTGACTTTCTGAATCAAATTCGGCAAACGCAATACGAAATCTTGTCTAATTATTCGCAAATGGTAAAACCTGGCGGTAAATTAGTATACGCAACCTGTAGTATTTTGCCTTCTGAAAGCGAGCGACAGGTCGAACGTTTTTTAAAGGAACAAGGCTCAAAATGGCAACTTTCCACCGAATCGCGCACTTCACCGGCCCACGATGGATTTGACGGTTTTTACATGGCTACTTTAACAAAAGCTTTGTAAAAACCCATTTTTTGCGTTATTTGCAACAGGAACCTACACACTAAAATGCTTACTATTCAAAGCAACGTTTCACTTAAATCGTACAATACCTTCGGCATAGATGTTTCGACCCGGTATTTAGTAGAAGTTGATAACGACCAGGATATTCAAACACTTTTCCAGCTTCCCGACATACAATCGCTTCCTAAACTTATTTTGGGCGGTGGCAGCAATCTTCTGCTTACCCAAGATTTCAACGGTTTGGTCATTAAAATCAACATCAAAGGGATTGAGACAGTTAAAGAAGACCAAAATCATGTATGGTTACGCGTAGGAGCGGGTGAAAACTGGCATGAATTTGTAATGTATTGCGTAGAACGCGGTTTGGGAGGCATCGAAAATCTATCGCTTATTCCCGGAACTGTAGGAGCTGCGCCCATGCAAAACATCGGTGCGTACGGAGTCGAAATCAAAGATACCTTCGACCGTTTGGAAGCAGTTGATATTTCTACGGGTATAAAACGGGTATTTACCAATGCTGACTGTCGTTTTGGCTATCGTGACAGTGTTTTCAAAAACGAAGTAAAAGGACAGTACATCATCAGTAACGTTCAGTTTAGGTTGGATAAAAATCCTGTTCTTCACCTATCCTACGGCGATATTCAGAAAACGCTCGAACAAATGAGCGTTAAAGAATTGACGATTAAAGCAATCAGTGAGGCTGTCATTAAAATTCGTCGCAGTAAACTTCCCGACCCAGCCGAAATCGGCAACGCCGGCAGTTTTTTCAAAAACCCCGAAATCCCTGCTTCACAGTACGAAATCCTTAAAAGTGAATATCCCGATATTCCGGGTTATGTCATCAATGAAGAAATCGTGAAAGTTCCTGCGGGTTGGTTGATCGAGCAATGCGGATGGAAAGGAAAACGCTTCGGAACTATTGGTGTACATACCCGCCAAGCCTTGGTATTGGTTAATTATAGCGGCGGGAAAGGACTGGAAATCAAACAATTGTCCGAAAAAATTCAAGCTTCGGTAGAAGAGCGCTTTGGAATTTATCTTCATACGGAAGTCAATTTTGTATAAAAAAGGTTGACCGAAAACCCGGCCAACTTTTCAACACCTTCCTCTTTTTTAATTTAAACTCATTTTTAGTCTCTTTACTAATATGCATGTGCATAGACATATAGCTTGTCTTTCAATTCTTTACGCGCAATGTGAATTCGGTTTTTAACAGTTCCAATCGGAATTCGTAACCGGTCGGCAATTTCATGGTATTTGAATCCCCGGTAATGCATCATAAAAGGCGTACGATATGACTCTTCCAAGGCATTTACCGCTCCGTTGATATCATCCATGGCAAAGGTGGAATACGCCTCGTTATCGGTGCTGCTTTCGAGGGAATTGATGTAATGAAAATTATCCGTTGAATCTATAAATGTATTTTTTCTCACCATTCTTTGATAGTTGGTGATGAACGTATTCTTCATAATGGTGTACAACCATGCCTTCAAGTTAGTCCCATCGGCATATTTGTCGCGGTTAGTAAACGCCTTCAAAAGCGTATCCTGTAACAAATCATTGGCATCTTCGCTGTCTTTGGTAAGACGCATTGCAAACGGCTTCAAAGACTTTGAAACTTTTGCGATATGGTAAGTGAATTCAATTGCGGTCATGGTTTGGCTTGTTGAGGTTATTTTGTTTAACTTTACTTCAACAAAGTTAAACAAAACTTCAATAGCTCTATAAAATATTTACGGTTTTTTTTCAATAATAATTCGGGTTACTATGATAATCAAAAATATTTCATGCCGTATTACAAAGTAATATTCTCATAAAAAAGACCATTAAAACCTTGAAACTCACAAACACATCAAAAAAGTACAATTCCCTTAACAAGCTAACGGAATTGTACTTTTTGTTAAACAATGCCTAAATAGATTCTTGTTTCACTTTTATTAAACAATCATTAAACAAAAAATTAAAGCTGATAAAAGAATTCCAAAGGATTGGGATAAACAAACCAGTAGTCTAAGGCATTCTGCAACTTCTGAGAAGATATAATTTTAAAAGGGTTCATTCCACTTTCCTTAAACGTTGGAGGCTTATAGCCAAAAGGTGCGTAACTCGCCAAATAAACTTCCCGGCGCGTAGGGTGAAGCGGAGCTACCACGTTATAAACAGTATTCCAAAGGGCAGGAGCTTGAAGAAAAACTTCGATGACCCCAATGACATCATCGCGGTGAATATAATTGACGGGTATCTCACCCGTGGTTAAGTCTTTTTTGCCGGCTACATATTTTGCAGGGATACGTTCATAGCCCATCAAGCCTCCACAACGCAAAATAAGCGTAGACTGAGACAGGTCTTGAATGAGTTGCTCCACCTCTACCAACGCGGGTGAGGCCGATTGGCTCAGGATAGTTATATCTTCTTCGTTTACTTCTCGATTGAGATCAGGGTAAACAGACGTTGAACTAACGTAAATAATCTGTTTTATGGAACTGTCTTTGATTAAGTTGACAAGATTGCGAATCTGAGCAGGGTGAAAACCCCTTCCGGCCTTTTCCAGTCTTGGCGGAATATTGACAATCAATACGTCACAATCCAACAGATAATCCCACCCAATTCCTTTGGGCTCAGGAGTGAGTTGCAGCCATAGCGGTTCGATGCGCGCTTGCCGCAATTCACTCAATTTTTCTAAACGAGTAGTACTACCTTTGACTTTGTGGCCTTGTTTTTCAAATGATTGGGCCAAAGGAAAGCCCAACCATCCACAACCTAAAATACTGATTTTCATGGCTTTTCAAATCGTATCACAGCCCATTGATTGAGCGTTTTTTGAGCAATTAATTTCAAATCAACCTCTTCCGCTTTTTGGATAATATCATTGATGTCAAATTCATAAAAGCCACTCACCATCAGTGTACCGCCCGGTTGCAGGAATTGGACATAGATTGGAATTTCACGCAACAAAATATTGCGGTTGATATTGGCCAAAACAATATCGTATAGACCCGCAGGACAATCCTCTATCGTGCCTTGAAAAACAGTAATGTGTTTACAGCCGTTCAGCTCCGCATTCTCGACTGCATTCAGATACGCCCATTCTTCAATGTCGAAGGCAGTCAGTCGCGTAGCACCCAGCATTTCGGCCAAAATCGCCAAAATTCCCGTGCCACTACCCACATCTAAGACTGATTTATCGTGGTGATCGAGCGAAAGCTGCTGTTCCATCACCAAGGTAGTCGTTTCATGATGCCCTGTACCAAACGACATTTTAGGGTCAATGACAATATCATACCGAAATGCCGGGTCAGGGGCATGATACGAAGCTCGTACACGAATTTGACCGGCCACTTCGATGGGTTGATAGTTACGTTCCCATTCTTCGTTCCAGTTTTTGGTTTCCAACTGCTCGTACGCAAACGTAATCGGGGTCAAATGTTGGTAATCATCCACAACTTGTTGGAGTTGGGCCAAATCAAAATCAGCCTCGGTAATATAAGCCGAAAGTCCTTCGTCGGTTTCTACAAAAGATTCGTAACCGATTTGGCCTAATTCGGCCATGAGGATCTCGTTAAAATCGGGGTTAAGCGTTAAACGCGCTTCAAAGTAATTGGCAGGCATAAATCAGTTTATAGTTTACAATCTACAGTTTACAGTTTTTAAAGCAACAGTCTTTTGATAGCGTGAGCCTTCAGGCTTGCGGCCCACCGCTTAGGCGCTGACTATTTGCAGGCCGCGCCGCGCAGGCATCTTACCTACACAACGCAGCAAAGGTACGCCCAATCTATTTTTAAATTACATTTGCATAAACCATTCATGACCGATGTTTTACGTTTCCAATACCCAATTACCCTTTGAGCAATTGTCCCCTACTTTTGAGGGCGAACTGTATTTTGACAATTCAATCCCACACCAAGCCATTCGTAAATTGTACGCTACTGATGCCTCGGTTTATCAGGAAATGCCCGTAGCAGTGGCATTGCCGCGTACAATACAAGACATTCAAAAACTAATTCACTTTGCCACCGAACACGACATTACCCTGATTCCAAGGGCAGCCGGCACTTCCTTGGCAGGACAAGTGGTGGGCAACGGTATTGTAGTAGATATTTCTAAATACTTTGATAAAATCCTTGAAATCAATGCCCAAGAACATTGGGTACGGGTTCAGCCCGGCGTCATTCGTGATGATCTTAATTTTATTTTGAAACCCTACGGTTTGATGTTCGGCCCCGAAACCTCTACCGCCAATCGCGCCATGATCGGGGGCATGATTGGAAATAACTCCTGCGGGCTTCATTCCATCAGTTGGGGAACTACACGTGATCATCTGTTGGAAGTAAAAGCGCTGTTGAGCGATGGAAGTGAAATGATGTTTAGCCCCCTTGCCCCGCGCGGCGTACCGTCCAATGGGGGAACAAAAGGCTCGTCGGGATTTGCAATTCCGACGCGAGAGTATTCAGATTTGCAATCTGAGATTTATAGTGAAATTTTTGAAATTCTTTCCAACCCTGACAATCAGATTAAAATTCAGGAAAATTTCCCAAAAAAAACGGTCACTCGTCGTAATACAGGGTATGCCTTAGATGCCTTGCTGAAATCAGCTCCTTTTGGAGGTACAGAGGATTTCAATTTATCGAAACTCATTGCTGGCTCAGAAGGGACGCTTTGTTTTATCACCGAAGCCAAGTTGAATCTTTTACCGCTTCCTCCTGCTGAACTCGGGCTGATTTGTATCCATTGCAGTTCGCTTCACGAGTCGCTTTTAGCCAATGCCGTTGCTATGAAGTATCAACCGCTGGCGTCGGAATTGGTGGATAAATACATCATGGATTTTACCAAAGAACACAATGAATACCGTCACAACCGCTTTTTTATCGAAGGCGACCCGGCGGCCATGTTGATGGTGGAATTTGGGGCAGAAACCCGCGCCGAAGTGGAAGCGATGGCCGGCGCCGTTGTGACTGATTTGACAGCACAGGGATTGGGCTATGCTTATCCGTTATTGTTTGGTGACGAATCCAAAAAAGCGTGGGATGTGCGTAAGGCCGGTTTGGGATTGATACGAAATTTGCCGGGGGATACCCAGCCTGTTAATCTAATTGAAGACTGCGCCGTTGCCGTGGAGGATTTGCCCGAGTACATTGCTGATTTGGGCGAAGTTCTTCAAAAACATAATGTACATGCTTCCTACTACGCACACGCGGGAGCGGGCGAGTTGCACGTGGAGCCAATGGTCAACCTGAAAACTTCGGAAGGGAAAGCGAAATTTCGAGCCATTTTGGCGGATACAGCGGTGTTGCTGAAAAAATACAACGGCTCCCTCTCTGGCGAGCACGGCGATGGACGCCTGCGCGGCGAGTTTATTCCCTTTATGATGGGCGAAGAAGTCTATGCGTTGTTTCGGGAAGTGAAGAATCTCTTTGACCCCAAAGGCATATTCAATCGGGGGAAAATCGTGGATACACCACCCATGAACGAGTTTTTACGCTATCAACCCGACCAAGTCACGCTGAAAATTGACACCGTTTTTGATTTTTCCAATCAGGAAAGTATCCTGCGTTTGGCCGAAAAATGCAGCGGTTCCGGCGATTGCCGCAAAACACAGGTAACGGGCGGAACGATGTGTCCCAGCTACATGGCAACACGTCGCGAGCGCGACACAACTCGCGCTCGGGCAAATATGTTGCGCCATTTTTATACTGACTCTACGCCCGATGCATCAAATACGGAAGAAACCAAAGAGATTCTTGATTTGTGTTTATCGTGCAAAGGCTGCAAGTCGGAATGCCCGTCGAGTGTAGATATTTCTAAAATGAAAGCGGAGTTTTTACAAAGCTATTACGACAAAAACGGGGTTCCTTTTCGGTCGCGATTGATTGCTAATTTTTCCCAACAAATGCGCTTGGCGAGTTTGGTACCTTGGGGCTATAATTTGGTTTTCGGAAATGAATCGTTGCGTCGTATTGCCAACAAAGTCGTTGGTTTTCACCCCGACAGAACCATGCCGATGCTGCATAATACGACGCTACGGGCTTGGCACAAGCAAAGAAAACCTCACCCCAGCCCTCTCCTTTCTGGAGAGGGAGCTTTTACCCCTTCTCCTGAAAGGAGAGGGGGCAAGGGGGAGAGGTTATACCTGTTCTGCGATGAATTTACCAATTACAACGATGTAGAAATTGGTCAAAAAGCCATTCTTTTATTAGAAAAGCTGGGCTACGAAGTAATTATTCCCGAGCATACCGAAAGCGGTCGCACCTACCTTTCTAAAGGTTTGGTAAAAGAAGCAAAAAAGATTGCGATTCAAAATGTTGGACTACTGAAAGACTTAATTTCAGATGAAACTCCGCTCATTGGGATTGAACCTTCGGCTATCTTGACTTTCCGTGATGAATACCTTGATTTGGTACCTGCGGACCTTAAAATAGACGCCCTCCGATTATCAAAAAATGCCTTGCAGTTTGATGAATTCATTGCCCGCGAAATAGATACTAAAAGAATTCACAGTCCACAGTTTACAGTAGAACCTAAAACAATCAAGTTGCATGGACATTGCCACCAAAAAGCGTTGGCATCGCTTACGCCAACCAAAAAAATGTTGTCTCTGCCCTCCAATTATTCCGTGCAGTTGATTCCATCGGGTTGTTGCGGCATGGCGGGTTCGTTTGGGTACGAGCGCGAGCATTACGAACTTTCGATGCAGGTAGGTGAGTTGGTCCTTTTTCCGACGGTACGGCAACAGCCCGAAGACGTGATTATTGCAGCACCCGGTACCAGTTGCCGTCACCAAATCAAAGACGGAACGGGCCGCAAAGCCAAACACCCAATTGAGATTTTATGGGAAGCGTTGAAAAGTTAACTATCTGACAGCTAATTATTTATATACCTTGAGAGAGTTACTCAGCAATTGTAGATAAATGATTAAAAAAACCAATAATATCTTCATGGATTAACTCTTCATTCATATTAATAGCCACCTTCTCTCTATTTATCTTTAAATCATCTAAATCTTTTATGCGATGAAATAAAGAGTCCTTAGATTCAAGGAGTAAATGCAACTTTTAAAGAGGGCAAGAGAAGTAATATTTTTGAGAAAGAAGGGGTATCCCCCTTCTCCCCAAGGATAAATTACGTATAATTGCCTTCCGTCCAAAGTTGT
>Ga0247843_1009162_pt1 | contig 11137 bp, 9 predicted proteins | sample LaCruzMarch2017__FD_192420 | JGI IMG/M metagenome (GOLD analysis project Ga0247843, IMG submission 192420) | Freshwater microbial communities from meromictic Lake La Cruz, Castile-La Mancha, Spain - LaCruzMarch2017_8m | ecosystem: Environmental > Aquatic > Freshwater > Lake | place: Spain...
CATTATATAAAATAGGGAAGAAGGGCAAAAAGCCAACACTTATCTTTTTCCAACCAAGGAATAGGATTTGGCACCTTATGCGAAGACAGGTTGCCAAGGTTTCACAGGGCCGGTCCCTCCACCTTTCTTCATAAGTTAAATTTGTAAAGAACTGGTACAAAAATAGGGAGATATTAAAGAAATGATACCGACTAGCAAGAGTTTTTAGTGTATTTTAGAAAAAAAGATATGCAGGCATTTATAAAGAGTTTTTATTACGCCATGAGCGGAGTGTGCCAGAGCTGGCAAATGGGTAGAAATTTTCGGGTCCAAATCGTTCTGGGCGTTGTTGCTTTGGGTCTTTGTATTGCCTTAAACCTTCTGATTTGGGAATGGATTGTTGTGCTTATATTAATCGGTGGTGTGCTTGCATTAGAAACCATCAATTCATCCATTGAGAAATTATGTGATTTAATTTCTGTGGACAGAGACCCTAAAATAAAAACAATAAAAGACTTAAGCGCTGGAGCGGTGCTGATATTCTCTGTTATTGCCTTGATCATCGGCTGTATGATTTTCATTCCAAAGATTATGTTAATACTTAGTTAATCCGATATTTTGCCCCGGAGGTTCTGCCTATTTGCCCCGATAACTCCAACCCTAATAGCAGGCTGTGAAGTAGGGAGGTCGGCATACCAGATTGAATGACCAATTCATCCATATATAGGGATTCGTGTTGTTTTAGAATAGAAATAATGTGTTGTTCATCAGGTGATAAATTCACGGATAAGGCGAGCTCTTTTTGCCTGAGGCGGGGCTTATCCCAACCCAACATGCTTAGAATGTCTGATGAATTCGTGACAAGGTGAGCCTTTTGTTGTCGAATTAACGCATTACATCCGGCAGAATACTGTTGATGCACTGAACCCGGAAAGGCAAAAACGTCTCTGTTATAATCATTAGCTAGATCTGCGGTTATTAGGGCCCCACCTTTTTCTCTACTTTCCACCACGATGGTCGCATCGGAAAGACCTGCAACGATTCGGTTTCTAACGGGGAAATTTTCTCTTACCGGATTGGAAAATAGAGAATACTCGGAAATTAATGTCCCGCCACGTTCCAGAATTTCCTGTGCCAATTTGGAGTTTCGTTTCGGGAATACTTGATTCAGTCCGCTTCCTAATACCGCCACGGTTGGCATATTGTATTTTAAGGAATATTCATGAGCTAGGCTGTCTATTCCCAAAGCCAATCCTGAAACAGAGACTACACCCGCCTCCGATAAACCTAAGGTCAATTCCTTCATTAGTTCAGATCCATACGAAGTGTGCATTCTGGAACCAACAATTGCTAACACTCTTCGCGAGTTCAGAGTGTCTTCACCACGGCAATACAGTACAATTGGCGCATCCACACACTGTTTTAGTCTTCTTGGATAATTTGGGTCTAACATAAAAACAGGACTGATGCCATAAGCACTACATGCCTCAATTTCCTTAACGGCGAATTCCAAGGCCCGATTCCGCTCCATGGATGCTAATTGATTTATTGAAAGTCCTGTACATTGTTTTATTTCGGAAATACTATGTGAAAAAAATTGCTCGGGACTAAGCTCAGAGAGAATACTATGTATACGAATCGGACCAAGGCCAACTAAAAAACTCATCGCTACTTTCCGCACTAAACCATCATTACCCATTTTTTTATATCTTCGTTAACTCTAATTTACGGATAAATTATCTTAACGTGCAGCGATTATTACTTTTTAACATCTGTCTTTTCTCTCTATTTCAAGGCTTCAGCCAAACACTTATTGGAACGATAAACTCATCAGAAGATGGGAAACCGTTGAGTGAGGTTAAAGTGATTCACGAACGTTCAAATCAAGTGGTAAAATCGGAAGTTACAGGGAATTTTATACTGAATAACGTACCATTACCAGCAACAATAACCATTCGGACTAATGGATTCATCACACAAACCCTTGAAATAACGACGTTCGATAGGCTTAATATTCAATTAGTGCCGAAGCAACGGGTTATGAATACGGTGGTAGTTAATGCAGGTAGACGCGACCAACAAATCGAAGAAATTCCAATCTCCATTGAAATAATAAAACCCGCCTTGGTGGCGAATAAGGGATTAACTAACCTCGCACAGGCAGTGGATCAAAGCCCGGGTGTTTATGTGATGGATGGTCAAGTGAGCATTCGGGGTGGGGGTGGCTTTGCCTATGGTGCGGGAAGCAGGGTGTTATTGTTATGGAATGGGGTTCCCATGCTTTCGCCTGAAATTGGTGACGCCAAATGGAATGCCGTTCCCATGGAACAAGCTTCTCAGATAGAAATATTAAAAGGTGCCTCCTCTGTGCTCTATGGAAGTGGTGCATTAAACGGAGTTATAGCCCTAAACGAACGCGAGCCCGGTCCTGACGGTGTTATTGAAGCGAAAATTCAAAGTGGAATTTATGACAATCCGAACCGTAAATCACTTCAATGGTGGGGCAAAGGAAAGGAACAGGCCTACAATCCGACCTTTCATATGGCTGATTTCTATTATGGAAAATCCATTAAAAATATTGGGTACACCGTCGGAACCAACGTTTTTTACAATGAGGCTTTTCGACAAGGGGAACAAGAAAGACGCGTCCGAATTAACGGCAGCTTTTATTATCGTCCAATGAAAGAGAACAGCAAATTGAAAGCCGGTATAAGTTACAACTTACAGCTACAAGATGCGGGTGTTTTTGTATTATGGAAAAATGATTCAATGTGTTATCAAGCCATGGACAATACCATTTCAAGACAAAAGGCCGTGCGATTTAATGTGGATCCATACCTTAAGTTTATTGATAAGAAAAACAACAAGCACCATATTAGAACGCGATACTATTTAGTTACGACCGGGAATGACACCAAGGTATATGATGCTTCATTTGCCCAAATGTATTATTTCGATTATCAATTTCAAAAGAAGATAAATAGCGGAACAAATGTGACACTTGGAGCCACTAACACGCTCAACAATATTAAAAGTTGGGTTTTTGGAGATCACATCAGTAAAAATGCTGCAGCGTATAGTCAATTCGAAATAAAGGCAAAAAAATGGGATTTTACGACCGGCTTAAGGTTGGAATTATGCAAATTAGATACGCTTCCCTTGGATTCTAAATTCACCCTAGGTCAATTTGAATCACCCATATATCCCATTCTTCGTGCAGGAGTTCATTATGAGCCCTTCAAAGGGACTCACCTTCGAGGATCATTAGGACAAGGAATTCGTTTTCCGTCCGTTGCTGAACGCTTTGTTTCGACATCCGTTGGCGGGGTCGTGATTTTCAAAAACCCAACCCTTCGTCCGGAAACTGGTTACGCCGCCGAACTTGGCGTGAAACAAGTATTTAAAATTGGGGCGTGGAAAGCGATGGCTGACATTGCCGGTTTTGCCAATTATTATTCTAATATGACAGAATTTACCTTTGGTTTGTACAAGCCTGACAGCATCGCCGTTCTTCAAACAACGAACCCGGACGCCATCAATTACTTTTATAATTGGATAGGATTTCAGGCACAAAACGCAGAGAAAGCATTTATTAGTGGGGCGGAATTTTCATTCAATAGCATGGGGGAAATTGGCAAAGTTGATTTAACCACCCTACTCGGATATACGTATATGTATCCCATTAGTCTTAATAAAGATTCTCTGTATAAACTCTCCTTTTCAGACCCAACCACGAACATGTTAAAATATCGCTTTAATCACATGGCTAAGGCTGATATTCAGGCGACTTACAAAGCGTTTAGCGTGGGAGTTTCTTCACGATACAACAGCTATATGAAAAACATTGACCGAGTCTTTGAAGACGGGGTGCTTGGAGAGGAATTACTGGTAGGCATGGCTAAGTATCGTTCTGTTTTCAATAAAGGAGTGGCTGTTTTTGATGCGCGCTTTGGGTATCAAATCAATGAAGCATTTAAGATTAATTTTATTGCTAATAATCTCTTTAACAAGGAATACGTCAGTAGGCCTGGTGATGTTCAAGCACCAAGAAACTTCATCCTTCAAATGCAGTTAGCTTTGTAATTTTTTGTTTCTTTAAACCCCAAAACCAAACTTATGCGTTTATTTTTATTGTTGCTCATCTCTTTTTTATATACCTCTCTTTCCTTCGCCCAACTTAATGGCGTAGTTACCGATCAATCTACAGGGAAACCATTGTATGGTGTTAAAATATATGCATCCACCGGAGAAAAACAACTCTCTGATTTCGATGGGAAATTTAGTTTCAGCAACACTACACTCCCGTTAAAATTGGTATTTAATTTGTTAGAATATCAAATTGACACCTTAGTTATTTCCAGCCTTGGCACGATAAATTATGCGATGCGTTTGAATGAAAAAACTGAGCAAACTGTGGTGGTATCCGCAAATAAACGCGCACAAAAAATTGAAGAAATCCCGATTTCGCTTGAAGTAATTAAACCTCGCTTAATTGAAAATAAGGGGATGGTAAATTTAGAGCAAGCGGTGGAACAAACTCCGGGCGTATTTACTATGGATGGTCAAGTGAGTATTCGTGGTGGTTCTGGATTTGCATATGGTGCAGGGAGTCGTGTTATGATGTTATGGAATGGCTTACCTCTGTTGTCGGGGTATGCAGGAGATACCCAATGGAATGCTATTCCAATAGAACAAGCATCTCAGGTGGAGGTTATAAAAGGTGCGTCTTCCGTTCTTTATGGCAGCGGTGCATTAAATGGGGTGATCGCCTTGTCAGAAAAGGAACCTGGATTAAAGCCAGAAACCAAAATTAGAGTGCAAACTGGGATCTATGATAGTCCTAGAAGGAAATCTATGCAATGGTGGGGCAAAGACAGCGCACAACGGTTTAACCCGATGAACCAGCAAGTGGAAGTGTTTCGCAGCCAAATGTTTAAGCGCACTGGTTATACACTGTCTACTGTATTTTATAACGATCAAGGGTATCGACAAGGCGAAACGGAAACACGGGGGAGAATTAGCGGTACCTTATACTTTCGTCCGGTAAAAATCGAACGACTTAAAGCAGGAATTAGTTTTAACTATCAATTGCATAAAACTGGGAATTTCTTGATTTGGCAAAGCGCAGATCAAGGGTATACGCCAAGCGGGGGTGCCGACACGTCAAATCCGGCATCAACCCTCACATTCAACTTGTCTAATCGCCTGTTTATCGATCCCTATGTCAAGTATATCGACAAGCACAATAATAAACACACGTTAAAAACAAGAGCCTACCTCACAACAAATCAAAACATAAGTAATGAACAGCAAAGTAACGGCGCAGTCGTTTACATCGCAGACTATAATTTTCAGCGCAATTTCAAATCTGGAGGCACCCTTATTTCTGGTTTGTTTAGCACCCGTAATGTAGTGTTTTCCAACTTATTTGGTGACCATTCCTCTAATAATGCCGCAGCTTATGCCCAATATGATCATCACGTTGGTAAATTCGATTTTACCGGGGGAATGCGCGCAGAGTATTTCACCATGGATAATAAAAAAGGGGATTCTGACTTTAAAATCGGAAATGCGGTATTGCCAATTTATCCGGTATTTAGAGCAGGAGTTCATTATGAACTGCAAAAATACACCCATTTAAGGGCTTCATTCGGACAAGGAATCAGATACCCTTCGGTAGGAGAGCGCTTTATGAGCACATCTGTCGGGGCCTTAAACATTTTCCCAAATGCAACCCTTAAACCTGAAACGGGATGGGCTGCGGAAATCGGCATCAAACAAGGGGTGAAAATGGGAGACTGGAAAGGCATGATTGATGTTTCAGGATTTATAAATAAATATAATAACATGATTGAATTTTCCTTTGGAACGTTCAATCCTACCAATGGAAATTCAATTGATGGCTCAACTCCAGAGGGTGTTATTGAATTCAATCAGCTACTTAGCCAAGGTTACACCTTTAATGATTTAATTGGGTTTAGGGCACAGAATGTGGAAAAGGCGCGAATTACCGGGGTCGAATTATCCTTCAATAGTACAGGAAAAATCAACGATGTGGAAATTGTTTCATTGATTGGATATACCTATATGAATCCGATATCATTAAATGCGGACCAAAAATATATCGCCAGTAATTCCGATAGCGGCAATATGCTCAAATACCGATTTAGACACTTAGTTCGAGCTGATATTGAAGCAGTTTACAAAAAATGGGGAGTTGGGATTTCAAACCGTTACAATAGCCACATGCGAAATATCGACAAGGTATTCGAGGACGATGTTGCAGGAACGTTTATCCTTCCTGGATTAAAAGAATACCGTCAAGTATACAACAAAGGAAACATAACGTTCGATGCGCGAATCAGCTATCAATGTACCGACTTATTGAAGGTCTCATTCATCGCTAATAACATATTAAATTCGGAAACGAGCAGCCGTCCTGGGGATATTCAAGCACCTCGCAACTTCATAGTTCAATTATCTATGAAATTCTAATGAAGGTATTGGGCATTATTCCTGCACGTTTTGGGTCGAGTCGGTTTCCCGGTAAACCCTTAATCGATATCAAGGGAAAAACCATGATTCAACGGGTTTATGAAGGCGCAAGTAAATGTCCGGAACTAAGCCGAGTCATTGTAGCCACGGATGACGATCGAATTTTTCAGCATGTGCACTCGTTCGGCGGTGAAGCAATGATGACTTTGTCAACACATCAATCAGGCACGGAACGCTGTGGTGAAGTTGCCGCACTATTTCCAGAAATGGACATTGTTGTAAACATTCAAGGGGATGAACCCTTGGTAGATCCGCGTCAACTTTCCGTGTTAATCCAAGAATTTAAACATGAAGAGGTGGACATCGCCACACTGGTATCTCAACACATCGAAACAGCAGCAATGAATAACCCAAATCGAATAAAAGTGGTAGTTAATCATAAAAACGATGCCTTGCTTTTTAGCCGAGCGGCAATTCCCTCTTTACGGCATTCCTCTTCAGTTGTTCCCTTAAAACATATTGGCTTGTACGGATTCCGAAATGAAATCCTTCAAAAACTCGTTGCTTTACCCGTCACTGAACTCGAACAAAGCGAGTCGCTTGAGCAACTCAGATGGTTATATTTTGGCTATCAAATAAGAACGATACTCACTGAAATTGAAACTCCAAACATCGATGTTCCAGAAGACCTCGAACAGGTTCTCCGGCTACTTTAAGTGCATTTTTATTTCTTTTTAAGTTTTCGTAAATTTGACACATGGCCTCACTTAATGAAATCCTTCTAGAATTATTGCAAACCAATGACTGTGTTGTTGTTCCTTCTTTTGGTGGGTTTATTGTGAAGCAGAAAAGTGCGCGCATTGATCTTGAAAACGGAATGGCTTTTCCCCCGTACAAAGAACTCGGCTTTAACATTCAATTGAGAGAACAAGATGGTTTGTTGGCTAATCGCTACGGGCTGCTAAATCATGCTGATTACGCAACAAGTATTCGCCAAATTGAATTTGAAGTAAGCCATTGGAATGAAACCATTGCCTTAGGAAAACCGCTTAAAATTTCTAGCATTGGCCAATTTTGGAAGGATCCCGAGGGGAACATACAATTCGAACAAGATCGTTCTTTTAATCTGCTCATGACCGCCTACGGTCTAGAAGTAATTCGCTTCGTTCCAGCGCGTCTAGAACCCTTAGAGGAAATTCCCTCTGTTATTAAGATGCCTAGTAACGTTAAGGTTTGGAAATATGCAGCTGCAGCAGCCATTGCAATACCCCTTGCCTTTTATTCCTATTGGATACCGGTAAAAACACCCGCACTCGAATCCGGCATGTTCTCATACCAGGATTTCAATCCGTTTAAAACTCAGAACAACCGCGCATACCAAGAAACACAGGTTGAGTTGCCTGGGCTTGAGGAAGTACCTGTTGAAACGACCTATACGGATGCTTATAAGAAACATATAAGCCCAACGGTTACACCCCATGAACCGACAATATCTGTCATCGAACCCCATGTGATGTACTGCATTGCGGGCTGTTTTTCAAGTGAAGAAAATGCCCATCGACTAGAACAAAAGCTGGTAAAATTAGGGTTTAATTGCTCTGTTCTTCACGAAGGTTCATTGTATAAAGTATCCCTTGGTCAAGGATTTTCAGAAGAAGCTATAGATTTAATCCATAATAAAGCAAACGCATTAAACATCCAAACTTGGATTTTAAAATAACCCCGATGAAAACATTCATATTTACCCTTGTGCTTTTCTTAAGCTTCTTCGCATTTTCACAAACAGTAACGAATATTGAGGGAAGTAATTACAAATTCACCAAAGTGCATCACCTTGATGCCACACCCGTGCAAAGTCAAGGAAAAACAGGAACGTGTTGGAGTTTTTCCGGTCTTTCTTTTTTTGAATCTGAATTAATTCGAAAAGGGAACAAAAATCCAGATGCCCTTTCTGAAATGTTTGTGGTGAGAAAATCTTACGAGAATAAAGCGGATAAGTTCATTCGTATGGATGGAAAAATCAACTTCAGTGAGGGTGGTGCTTTTCATGACATACCATGGGTGATTAAGAATTATGGTATTGTTCCTTACGATGTGTATAACGGATTAAACGGAAATGAATCATATGACCACGCAGAATTTTTTGAAGTACTGAATGGTTCTGTTCAAGGTTTGCTGAAATATATGAGTGCTAGCGCTAGTGGAATTAGTTCAAGTTGGAAGCCTGCCATTAATGGCATTCTAGATGCCTATCTTGGGAACGATATCAAAGAATTTCAATGGAAAGGAAAAACCTTTACACCACAATCGTATGCAAAAAGTATTGGATTAAATATGGATGACTATGTGTCTTTGACTTCGTTCACAAATCATGCTCCATATGCTACATGTCAATTAGCTATTCCAGATAACTATAACTGGGGGGATTCCTATAACGTGGAATTAGATGATTTAATGACAACTGTGTCGAATGCCCTCGCCAATGGATATTCTGTTGCATGGGGAGCAGATGTATCCGAGAAAGGATTTAGTTTCAAAAATGGTATTGCTTTGGTTCCTGAAGACTTAAGTACTATACAAGTTTCTGGAAAAGACAACAGAAACTATAACGATGCAGGAGCAGATAGAAACTCTAACGCATTTCTTAGCCCAACCAAAGAAGTTTCTGTTACCGCAGCATTACGTCAAAAAGGGTATGACAATAAAACAACCACGGACGATCACGGGATGCACATTGTAGGATTATACAAAGACCAAAATGGAACGAACTATTTATTGGTTAAGAACTCTTGGGGCACAAGTAATTATCCTAAAGGATATTTGTATGTTTCAGAACAATATTTCCGATTAAAAACCATCAACATTTACCTTAATAAGGGAGGGATTAGCTCGGATTTAAAGAAAAAATTATCGTTGAATTAATGGGCGCTAGCGAACTTCTTCCTAAGACAGAAGCATTGTTTAACGAGATAAAAAAAAGTACTCGGGTTTTTTTGTTGGTACTCTTTCAACGTGGGATCAATGGAACTATAAACAAAGCTTGCCTTCTGAAGTAGAAACATCAGCGAAAGAATTAGGAGCGCCATTTGACAAGATTCAAGTATTTAAGGACAACCATAATCCAGATGCTTATGATATGTTTGTCTCTGAATTGCCAAGCCTGGAGACGCTTTCGCAAGAAGGTGTTTACAAAGACAGATTAGGAAGGACAGTACGCTTCACGGTAATAGTTAATTGCTAGAAGGTTTCGCGCACGTAAAGACATATCTTGAAAAGCCTTAAGAGCTGAAAGCAACCAGCCTCACAGGATCTGGACCACCAAGGACAAGGACTACCACTTAATTAATCGTATCGTCTGTCCTCTTTCGTAAAAATTCGACCACTTCGCGGTATTAAATTGTTAAATAGTTAAATAGTTATAAAGGCCGAACTGCACGCACACAGCTCGTAACGTCCTTATTGCCGATGAAGGCTACTCCAATGCAGAAGTTGAAGAACCACGCAACGCCGAAGTTGCAGTCGAACTACGTACTACTACAATAGTCGGCCTCCTTGAAGTTTCCTTGTGCTTTTCCATGCAATTGTTCGTACATTGCTTTTAGGTCCTCTTTATTTGGCAGCTGCTAACCACAACCTAATCCATTACAGGCGCTTATAGCGACCTGCCAAATCCTATCTTTAGGAAAATCCTAGATTGCTACTTGCCGTTCGTCTCTTGATATCGGATTTGTAATTTTTAACATGTTTCTTTTTTAAGTTATCCCTACTCTGTCAAATGGCTAAGCGAGTTTAGCTTGTCAAATCTATTGTTTTTTGTTGTTAGTGTTTACCAATGAGCGCTAAACTTTAAAAAATAGACAAATCAAATATGCTATTCGAAAGAGGCGGTAGCGAACAAAATACCCCAACGATTCTTGCAAATGTCGGGGTTATAAAAGCGGCGTCGACTTATTCTGACGTAGTATCAGCATCCTGACCGCAGCGTCAGGGATCTCCTAATTATATCTATTACTCTTTTGAGGAAATTATATTAAACAAAAAAAACCAACGATTCTTGCGAATGTCGGGGTTATAAAAGCGGCGTCGACTTATGCTGACGTAGTAGTCAGCATCCTGACCGCAGCGTCAGGGATCTCCTAATTATATCTATTACTCTTTTGAGGAAATTATATTAAACAAAAAACCCCAACGATTCTTGCGAATGTCGGGGTTATAAAAGCGGCGTCGACTTACTCTCCCACCCTCAAAAGGGCAGTACCATCAGCGCAAGCAGGCTTAACTTCTCTGTTCGGAATGGGAAGAGGTGGACCATGCTGCTATAGACACCCAAAGCTAAAAATGGGTATTGAAATATCGGATGATCGAAGCAGTAAAAAAAATAATAAAGTTTGAGTTGTAAGTCTACGGGTTATTAGTACTACTCGGCTTTGACATTACTGTCTTTACACCTGTAGCCTATCAACGTGGTCGTCTACCACGGCCCTTAAAAGAAATCTCATCTTGAGGCGAGTTTCGTGCTTAGATGCTTTCAGCGCTTATCTCATCCATACATAGCTACCCTGCGGTGCAGCTGGCGCCACAACAGGTACACCAGAGGTATGTCCACCCCGGTCCTCTCGTACTAGAGGCAGGTCCTCTCAAATTTCTAACGCCCACAACAGAT
>Ga0247843_1009163_pt1 | contig 11136 bp, 9 predicted proteins | sample LaCruzMarch2017__FD_192420 | JGI IMG/M metagenome (GOLD analysis project Ga0247843, IMG submission 192420) | Freshwater microbial communities from meromictic Lake La Cruz, Castile-La Mancha, Spain - LaCruzMarch2017_8m | ecosystem: Environmental > Aquatic > Freshwater > Lake | place: Spain...
TTTCGAACTTGTTCGGGCGAAAGTTTTTCTTCATGCATTTGTCAATACTCGGACTTTTGAGTGCGGCGTCAACTCCTGGAGGACCGCATCTGGCAAGAAATATCATTTTGAAACGAAAAATCCCGGTCTTCCAAAAATTGTTCAGCGAAAAAGCTCACTGTCAGAAGCTTCGACACATTTTAGCGCCAAGAACAAACCTATTCGCATTCGCTGGGAACGCCGGTTGCAAACTTCAGCATTGGGCCCAACATCCAACCGAGTAGGTATTATGAAGTCCGTGATTATTGTTCTTGGATTTTTGACCATCCTTCCAAGCCTGGCAGCTGACAAAGCAGAAATGATTAAAAAAGGGGAATATCTCTTTAATCTTTCTGGCTGCTTACACTGTCATACAGCGGATCATTCCAAGCCCCTCGCGGGCGGTGCTGGTATTCCCACTCCTTTCGGGACCTTTTTTGCTCCGAACATCACGATGGATCGAAACACAGGCATTGGTGCCTGGTCCGATCAACAGTTCATACGCGCCCTTCGTGACGGCCGAGATCGTATGGGAAACAACTACTATCCGGTATTTCCATATTCTTCTTATACAAAGCTCTCGACCGAAGACATCTTGTCTATCAAGGCCTACATTGAAACTTTGCCCGCGGTAGAACAAAAAAACAAAAACCACGAAATCGGTTTGCTTTACCAACCTCGCGTATTCGTCAACAGTTGGAAATTTTTTAATCTTCAGTCGATTCAAAAACCCACAGCAAAAAACTTCTTCAAAGGCGATGGTGCTTTCAAATCAATTGAAGGAAAAGATGCTGCTTGGAACCGCGGTGCCTATCTGGTCGAAGGAGCCATGCACTGTGCTCAATGCCACTCCCCTCGGACAGATTGGGGAAATTTTGTTTGGGATCGCTGGATGGGCGGCTCTAAAATAGCTGGAGGCAAAAAGGCGGCTCCCAACTTGACTTCAAGTACTACAAAAGGACTTGGAAAATGGACCGCAGAGGACTGGGAACTATTTCTTACTGACGGTATGAGCCCCGATGGCAACGTCGTGAGCGGCGAGATGGGTTTAGTTATTGAAAAAGGTACCAGTCAACTGACTGGGGACGACCGTAAAGCTGTTATCAAATATTTGATGTCAATGCCGGCGGTTGATTAGACTTTTTTTGCTATGTTAACTTCTTAGTTAACGCTTTGGTCTTAAGCTATCGATGCATTTCGAATCTTTGTGCTATCCCTTTTCGCAGCTCAGCTGGAAGCGCTTTTCTTGATGGGCTTTCTTGCGAAAGGGAATTCAATGAAAAGATTTGGTCAAGCCCTAGCAATCCTATCTTTTACTTTAGCCCCTCTGCTTGCCTTTGGGGCCGGCGGGATTGAGCGCAATGGCGAGGTCCTTACAATCGGAAGTTCGGGCCTGAAAGTTGAACTTGATCCTTTGTCATCGTCTCAACTTCCGGAGCTTGTGCTGACCACTCAGGTGGTTAAAAAACTCATTCTGCCCACTGAAATTATGGGCGGTTTTCTTAAAGAACTTCGACCCTCCACACAGCGAAAATTCTATAAAGTTAAAAAAATCTCAATTGCTGAAGAACGAGCGATGGTCGAAGCTTACCGAGAAATCTTGCCGGATCTTCCATCGACCGATCATTTAACTTTATTTGCCATGACCGATGTGAGCAAAAAAGAAAGTTACCTCCTCCCCGCTTATTTCCAGCTAAAAACCGCTGAACAAAGGGCTGCTATTCTTTTTCACGAAGGTCTTGTGGCCTACGGTTTTAAATCCCATCAAAAACTCATTCAGATTGAAAACGCCATGGAAGGCATTCTGAACTGCAAGACCAATCCATCTGCGGCCTGTCCTGATGAAGAGGACCGAATGGATGAATTGCAAAATCGCCTGACCTCCACATTTCCTTTGTCTGTGAGAATCCAGATCACCTTGCAGCAATTACAGATCGCCGCCATGTCCGACGCCGCTGGAAATCAGTTAGCTGGAATAATGAAATCCAATGGTGAACTGAGCATCGCCAAATTTTTAGGGACTGATTTATTCAAAATGCTTCAAGCTGATTTAAGTCGAGGAAACAGCACTCAGTACTCCGATTTTCCTGTGAATTATCGCGAAGTCCGCTTGAGTGAGCTCAGTGAAGAATTTCCGAAGAGTCGCTTGATCAAAGTCCTTTTGAATTCGGATCTCAATCTCAATTTTATCAAGTACCGCAAATTTTCAAAATCGGTTTGGAGCTTGAAAAGGGGGGGCCCTGCTCTTAAGGATCCAAAAGTGACGGCAATCTCCCAGTGGAACTATGGCCTATTAAATATCAAATTTGATCAAAAACCTTTGAGCTATCATCCCGAAGTTTTGAACTATTGGCTCAACAACTATCAGCTGCGAGACGAAGACTCCAATAGCAGCTATGAACGTCGGCAGGAGGCCGAGTTCTTCGGAACTTCTGGAATATTTCATGGTGTCTTGCCCGTGGACATTTCCCTCAGCACAAAGCTGAGAAAACTTTACGTTGAGCTTGAGAAAAACCAAGATTCCAATCGCGACTATGACTACGAACCCAATGAAGTGGGCGGAACCTATTATTATTATTTATTCGGTTTGACACTGACTGGAAAGGAATAAGGTGCGCTCCGTGAAAACAACTCTTTTAATTCTTCTTTCTTTTTCACTCACTGCCTTTGCAGGCCTTGAACGAACGACCACCTTACAAATTCCTATAGAAGGCGAAGTTTTCGAGGAAACAGCGAAGGCTCGCTTGTCCTACCTTGCTGCTTGCGAAAACTTGGCGAAAGAGCTTCAAAGCTCGGCTTTGGCAAGCGAACTCAGCTCAGTCATTTGCGGAGCTCCCGCCGCTATCGAGCGTCCAAGCACGGTCAAGTTCACAGGCAGTTTGAATCTGGTCACAAGGCGTCCTATTCTTGCAGAACTGCAATCTTTAGACAGCGACTTTGCTGAATCAAGGGAGCTGGCGCAAGCGATTCACCAATCCCTCTGCAAAAGCTGGAAAGAATCTTTAAATTCATCAGCTAAGAAGAATTTGCTTTTTGAGTCCTGCGGAAACTCCAAACTGGATCTTTTCTATGTCAAACCTCGGGTTTCCTCTGTGGGTTTTCGATTTGTAAAGCTGCGCACCAATCACCGCGTCAACGAGTTTTGCCATTGCCGGCAGCGCAAGACGATAGAAACAGTCGAAACACCTTGGGGTCCTGAAGAACGAAGAAAAACGGTTTTTGATCTCATGATTCTTGTCGATGAAGGTTACTTTGAAAAGACTGAAACATTCGAAGTTCGAGAATTTTGTGAAGATGCTATGAACAAAATCCCCGCATGTACGGTGGATTAGGTTCAATTCACATGACGTCATTTCCGATCTGCTGATTTCGTGGTCCTTTTAGATGTTCGAGCTTCGTTTAGGATTCTGTTGAGTGGTCTGTTGAGTGGTCAGCTCTGCTATGCTCTGTAAGATGATAACCTGCAGGCTAACATCTTACAGAGGAGAGCTGACCAGCTGCCTCCGAATTATATGGCGTGGAACGAGCCAGAATCGGCGAAAGTGGGAACTTGCTCGTTAACTGATACCGTCACCTTGATTCATAAAACTGGAATAAAGATGAGCTCCCAAGTGAGCCACTACGGGACCCACAAAAAGGCCTGGTAAACCCATCACGATCACTGATCCGATGATAACGAGTAAACCCAATATTGGATGAATGTAAGCTTCTTTGCCGCCCAAAAGGTAAGCGCGAAAAATATTATCGGCAGTGCCCACAATCAATGCCAAAATCACGAAGGCAATCGCCTTTCCAGTATGACCAGTGGCCAAGGCCCCAAGGCCCAGTGAAAGAGCAATTGGACCGACTCCAATGACAGGAATAAAGGACGCCAAAAATGCCAAAGGGAACACCAACCAGGCATCTCCAAATCCAATAAACAGAACACCGACCGTAATGATGGTCGCTTGGAGAAGGCCCACAACGAAAGCTGAGAGAACGGAACTCTTGCAGCTCTCTTGCATCAGCCGAATCGCCCGAGAGACATCTTCAGCTGGGAAAAATTCCAATTTCAAAATTGCCTTTTTAAATCTTGGAGCCTCAGAAAGAAAAAAGTAAAGGGCCGCCATAAAAACCAAAAAAGAGGCAAAGATCACCGGAAGCTCCGACACCCAGCCACCGATAGATTCTGCAGTTCGACCTGCGAGTTTGATAATGGATTGTTCAAAGTTCTCAAGCTGCGTGGCAACTGCCACATTCGATTCATCGATACCTAAACTTGAATTTAATTGCTGAAGAGTTCGAGTTAGAAAATCTTTTGCCACGGCTGAACCGGAGACGATATTTTCTTTGATGGAATTCCTATATTCTTCTTTACTCAAATGGACGATGGTTCGTCCCAACAATAATCCGAGTGGCAAATAAACAATCAGAACAATGACTGCCAAGACAAGCCCCGAGACTCGAGCACGCGATATTTTCAGTTTTTTAAAATAAGGAGTCATCAAAGGCTCCAGAGCAAATGCGAACAGACCCGCAAGAATCAGCGGAACAACGAAAGGATAGAGGAACAGTAAAAGCACTGCGCCGATAATAAACATCATCCAAGTGGTGAGATCAAATTTTTTCATTTAGTTGGGTATCCTCATCACGTAGATTCCAGTGAAGAGCGCACATTCTTGTCCATTTTGCAGAACCCTGGCTTCTAATGGAAGTCGGCCCTTTTTCTGCCGCTGAACTGACTCTAGAAACTTTGTTAAATCTAAATGTGCTTGAGGATCGGCTATCACTTCAAAATCGCCGGTCACTGGTTTTCGGTATTTGATATCGCCTTCTTGAATCACCAAAAAGTCTTCGGTGAAGCCAGAGGATTCAGCCATTGCGCGAAAAAGTCCATAGCAGGCCAGTGCGCAAGCTGAATAAAGGGAGCCTCCAAAAACCGTATTCACGTGATTACGATTTGGTTCGAACTGCACTTTGAGTTTTACTTGGTTTGGAGCAAACTGTGTGAATTCAATACCCAGAGCCGCCACCACAGGAATTTTTGCACGAATTTCTTGATTGAAGGCAGCAAGGGTTGTGTTTGTGTTGGCGGTTTTACTTGTCACTCGATGTTTCCGTATCTTTAACTTTGTCTTTGAGGGTGCGCGACAGCACCTTTGCACGCACAAGAAGGGCCTCGTCAGGAAAATCAGAAAATATTCCGTCAACTCCATTTTGCAAGAGCCATTCAAGCTCAGCAGTTGAACTGCCGGAAAACTTGGCGTTGACGAATTGAGCTTCTTTACGATGGGTCCAGGGGTGAATGGCGAAACCTTCTGCTTTTGCAGCAAGAATAAATTCCGGACCCAGCTCAAAGAGCAAGTTTTTATTCGGACCGATCCCATCGGCATAACTGCGAATGTCTTTCAACACTTCCGACTGTCCAATGCGGTTTTTCCAATCCAGATCCAGCAGCTGAATCAAACGAACTTCCGTTTTTTTTCGCAGCTGGCGAAGATTTTCTTGCTCAAAGCTTTGGATAAAGACCGGACTTTCTTTGGCACTCAGGCCATAGGCTTCCAGCACAACAAGAAGAGTGTCATCCATCGCAAGGCCGATGGATTGGAAATAGCTTGGGTGTTTGGTTTCAGGATAGACTCCGATGACTCGCTTGAGCCTGCTGGTCTCTTGTTCGACGAATGCTAGGATTTCCTCAAGTGTGGGGACTTCATAAATTCCATTCATGGACTGATCACGAAAAGGGAGGCGCTCATTCGCGCGGAGCATTTTTATTTCGGCGAGGCTGAAGTCTTCGGTGAAGAAACCTTCCACTTCTTGGCCGTCGATGGTTTTTTTAGTTTTTCTGGTCGGAAAAACTTGGGCAACGTTGGTGGTTTCAGAAATCTCGTTCTCATGCCTTGCGATCAATACCCCGTCTTTTGTCATCACGAGATCAGGTTCGATGAAATCAGCACCCATTTCAATCGCGAGACGATAAGCTTCGAGAGTGTGCTCGGGTCTGTAGCCCGAGGCCCCCCTGTGCCCGATCACCAATGGGCTATGCAGGGCTTCCAGACCTTGGTTGCCTTGAGTAAGCGCGGACTGTTTGGGGGTGTGAGTGCAGGCTGTGAGAAAGAGGCTCAAGCCCAATACGACACCGGTCATTTTGAAGTTGCGAAACGGAGTACTAGCTAATCGATTCAATGCTTCCATTTTTGCATTTTCTTACTCATGTCCGTCATTTACAACAGGTTTAAGTGAACCATGGCGCCAAACTCCATGATTGCCTTGACGAGAGAAATTTTACCGTCTTTGGTATTGAGATAAATCTAGGATCCAATATAAGGTCGAACTTTTGAAAAATAACTTCATAATGAAATAGTGTTCACAATCCAATTGCTTCTAACACTCGCGGCCTTATCAATCGGATATTCTAAAACATCTGATGACACCTGCAAAAGAATCAAAAAGGAAGTCTTTATCTCCGACAAGTTCATCAGCGAAACAGAACCCGTCATAATCGAATATGAGCAGAGGCTCAAAGACGGGAAGAAGAAAATAGCTGAGCATAAAGTTTTTTGCAAAGCCCATCCAAAAAATCTTCAGGAATGTCCTCCTGAGGCACAAAAAGAACTTCAATGGGCCTGGGATTTAATGAACGAAAGACACATGAAAATGATAAACGAAGTTAAAAAAGCGAATATCGCGAAAGAAAAATGGAAAAAAAAGGGCGATAGATGTCCATGAATCTAATTCACGGCGCCATCGTTACGTCCATACCATTTCTCACGGTATTGATTGAAGTCCGTCGGATCGCGTGTAATTAAATTGCGATCGATCCAGGTTCCCCACTGCGTGCTACTTACATTTTTATACCACCATGATCCACGGTAGGCGCCGCCAGATTCGAGGCCTTCAAACTTGCCTTCGCACGCCATCTTTTTGATCTTTGGTAACTTATCAGAGTGCCGAAGAACAGCCCAATATCGGGTCAATCCTTTCCAAGATTTTCCACCGCCGGATTCAGAAAGAACATCTTCTCTTTCCAACAGTCTCAAAGCAATTCCACATGCGCACTTCATGTTAGCTTCAGGAATGCGCAAATCTTCTTCCTTTATTGTTTCTCCGTTATTACAAACATCCTTCGCGCTCAATTGAAACAATCCGACACTTGGCTTGTTTAAAGGAGGAGGTTCATCAAACTTCTTTGTTGGATCGAATCCAGATTCATAGTGGGCAACTCCCACAAACAAACCTTTCCAGAATCCTGCAGGCTCTTTATCAGAACACTTGGAATCTGCTGGCGGCTTACGCTTCACAAGTTTTCCGCAATTGGATTGATCGTCTTTTGCCAATTTCTCAAATATCTTTTCTGTCTCTTTTCGAGATCCAGCCGCATTCACATTCAAACCTACAAGCAAAAAAGTACAAAACAACTTAAGGGTGATTATCTGCATATATTATGATCGAGTGCAAATACCATACGCAGATGTCTATGTTCTAGACTGAGCCAAAATTCAAATAGTTTTCTAGCAATCAATCCCTGTCTCCAATCTATAGAACTTAGTGGATCAAATTCGTCTTCATCTTTCTTCCAAACAATTAGTATGTTTATAAGTTATCCAATTCGAAATAAAAGTTTGAAGTTTCTTTGACTTATAAATCAAAGCTGCATTCAATCGTCTCAAAGTTCACCAAAAATTCGATGAGAGACATTTCAATGAATATCTGGATTGGATATCATTTGGTAATCTCAATCTGAGAAATTAGCAGCGGTTGCTGTCTCAAAAAACGGAGCTCCCAACATGAAACCCTCGCACCTGCTCCTCCTCCTGCTCGTCGTCTTTATTTGGGGCCTGAACTTCGTATTCATTCGTTTGGGACTGAATGAACTCCCTCCCCTACTTCTTTGCGCCTTTCGATTTTTCTTGGCCGCTTTCCCTGCAGTCTTTTTTGTGCGAAGGCCGCCGGGGTCAATCCTCCTACTTGCGAGCTATGGAATCGTGATGTTCGCAATGCAATTTAGTTTTCTATTTTCCGGCATGAAGGTCGGAATGCCGGCAAGTCTGGCTTCTCTGACCATGCAGTTCCAAGTTTTTTTCACACTGGGATTGGCCTTTGTTTTTTTCAGTGAACGACCCAGTCTTTGGAAACTTTTTGGAGCAGCACTTTCCTTCTCGGGCATTTTATATGTGGCCGCTCACCTGGAGGGCGATGTCACTCTGGCTGGTCTTGTTCTGACCCTTGCAGCGGCTCTGTGTTGGGCCACCGGAAACATTCTTTCTAAGAAAATGGGACAGGTCTCACCCTTTGCCTTGGTGGTTTGGGGAAGTCTTTACGCATTTCCAATTCTTTGCCTCGCTTCGATCGCCTTCGAAGGCCCACAAACAATCACAACTTCGCTTTCGCAAATCACATGGATGGGAATCTCTTCCCTGCTTTTTATCGCCTATCTATCAACCCACGTTGCTTACTCTCTTTGGAGTCATTTCCTGAAAACTTATCCAGCAGCAATGGTGGCACCTTTTACTTTATTGGTTCCGGTCTTTGGCTTTATCGGTTCTGCAGTGATTCTAGACGAAGCGCTGCCCAGCTGGAAAATAACAGCCGCTGTTTTAGTCGTCGCTGGTCTTTGTTTCAATTTGCTGGAAGGAAAATTTAGAACTGCGAAAAGTCTCCAGTAATTCGAAGGGTCAAGCCCTCCTCTTGTAAATTGACGAAAAGATGCTGGCCTGTGGGATCAAAGCAGGCTCCGGCAAATTCACTGGAACTGCGGTCGTTTCTAGCAAGCAAAATACTTTGTCCATTGGGCTTCAACACATAAATATGATTGCCGCTGCCATTGTCTTCGCAAATGTAAAGACAGCCATTCGGACCGATTGTGATATTGTCTGGCGCAGAAATATTATGATCCACAGCCTGCGCTAGCAAGCGCAGCTCGCACAGGTTTTCACTCGTCAGGCCATCCTTCTTTTCTTCGCTCAATTTCACAGAAAATATCTGACCCTGCCCCTCGCGGCCTCCAGATGTCGCCGAGAAATAGACCACTCCTTTGTGAAGCCAGAGGCCTTCCCCACGCCGAAAAACAAGGGCACCTTGCTTGATCGCTTCAGAGCGCAATACATCTTTCACTGCGGCAGGATCATTTTTAAAATTCGGCAGATCAATCCAAACCGCAGCCAAAGAATCACCGGATGCAATCTTATTCACATCGAAGGATCCTCGCTGATCCGCATCCGCAAGCGCTAATGCCTGCAATCGACCACCGGGCTTTGAGTCACCCATTTGAAAAGCATCCGTTGGCAGGGCTCCCTTTGCATCAGGTATAAATCGATAGAAACAGGAGTCCACCTGATCTTCTGTCATATAAGCAATTTTTGAAATTGGATTTACGACTGCGGCTTCGTGCACAAACTTCCCATAAGCTGCGATTCGCTGAGGCATTTGAATGCTCTCCGCAAAAGGATCACAGAGAAACACAAAACCATGTTTTCTAGAAAAGGCCTCTTCGCAGGAAAGCCAGCCCCAAGGACTGATTCCACCAGCGCAGTTCACTGCAGTTCCCACCAAAGCGTAATGGGATTTAAGCAAATTCATCTCAGCATCAAACACCAGCCTGGTCACTCCACCGCCGAAGGTTGGATCATAAGCAAAACTCTCAAGACCCTTCGGGCAAGATTCCATGAAAATTTCGTGATTGCGCATGAGGACCATTCGACCATCACCCAGATCAAAACAACCCATTCCATCAGGCCGTTCGGGTGTGGCATAGCCATCGCTCATTGGCTGGCCCGACTCAGAAACAAGATGATCCTGAAATCCAGCATGCAATTTGAGATATTTACCAGAATGAAGGGAGCTTGATGCAATCTCAACAGGCGCTTTGACTTGAGCTTGAAAAACCTCGGAAAAGGCAAAAGCTCCGGCAAGACCAGCAGACCCCTGCAAACTTCGGCGAAAAAAATTTCTGCGACTGATATCTATCATATGCGCCAGTATTAATCTTTGCAGCGGATCGCGGCAACAAAAAGCCCACGCTTGCTTCCAAAAATGACCAGACCTAGTATCTGCCAATGTCAACTTACAAGGGTTTCTCAAAGACCGAGAAGGTCTTTCTAGCTCTTCTGGGAGCCACTCAGTTCAGTCACATTGTAGATTTTGTCATCATGATGCCCCTGGGACCTACAATCATGAGGTCCTTGGATGTGAACCCACAGCAATTCAGTCTTTTGGTGGCCTGCTACACTTTCAGTGCTTCCATCAGCGCAGTCCTTTCTACTTTCTTCGCAGATCGCTTTGATCGCAAAAGCTATTTGATGTTTTTTTATGTGGGTTTTATTTTTGGCACCTTTGCTTGCTCACAGGCTCGATCCTTCGAAACACTTTTTCTAGCCAGGTGCATGGCTGGATTTTTTGGCGGAGTCATTGGCTCCATCGTCTTTGCGATGGCATCAGACTATTTCCCTTTCGAACGCCGAGGCACAGCCATTGGCGTGATCATGGGGTCTTTTGCTTTTGCCTCAGTCGTCGGAGTCCCATTGGGCCTATTCTTGGCGACGCGCTTTGATTGGCATGTTCCCTTTTCATCGCTAGCTCTGGTGGCAACGATGGTCCTTGGAATTATTTACTTTCGAGTCCCCAGCATGAAGGGACATATGCCTCAGCTGAATAGCCTGAACGTTATGGAGCCAAGAGAAACTCCTCTAGAAACTTTTAGGCGTATTTTTTCATCGCGACCCCAAGTGATCGCCTTGCTTTTTATGTTCAGTTTAACTTTAGGACAATTTTCCATCATTCCCTTTGTCAGTCCCAGTCTTGTGATGAATGCAGGTGTACCTGAATCTCAGCTTCATTATCTTTATTTTTTCGGAGGAACGGCTTCATTGTTCGCCTCCTACATTCTTGGCCGCATGTCAGATCATTACGGAAAGCGCAAAATTTTGCTGTGGTCTTGCTTCATTTCAATATTGCCGATTTACCTGATCACCACAATGCAGCCTCACCCTTTGTGGATCATCCTAACGATCACGACGAGCTTGCCCCGAAAGCCGTTAGGCTTTGATTCGGCGGACTTTGGTTTCTTAAGCTGATCGTTCCAATGAATCAACTTTTGTTTTTAGATTTTGAATCAATTTCTCGACTTGGCCTTTGCCTCTG
>Ga0247843_1009166_pt1 | contig 11131 bp, 13 predicted proteins | sample LaCruzMarch2017__FD_192420 | JGI IMG/M metagenome (GOLD analysis project Ga0247843, IMG submission 192420) | Freshwater microbial communities from meromictic Lake La Cruz, Castile-La Mancha, Spain - LaCruzMarch2017_8m | ecosystem: Environmental > Aquatic > Freshwater > Lake | place: Spain...
GATTTTATGTAAAGTCGATATTAGCTGCGGCAGATCCGCGATCCCTCTTTGGCACAGAGGATGGATGAGACCGGCCGAGGCTCTGGAGATCTACTCATAAAAAAGCACCACCATGGACATCTCCAAGGATAACAATCCCGAGGATGTTCTCGAGCAGCACTTTGCGGCCATGAGCTCACAAAGCTCTATTGCGCCTATTGCTTATTCAGCAGTGGGTGGTGTCGCATCCCCGAACATTGATCTTATTGCTTCTTCCACCCAGTCTGGCGGCAGCAAGCATAAGAAGGTTTCCATTATCGGGTGTGGTCAGGTTGGAATGGCCATAGCATTCGCAATTATCAACCAGGAGATTGCCGGCTCCATTGCTCTTGTGGACATTAACGAAGATAAACTCGACGGCGAAGTGAAGGATTTGCGACAGGGATCTGCCTTCCATCAGCGCGTTCGTATCGAGGCCTCCTCGGACTACGAAATTACGGCTGGATCCCATTTGATCATTGTCACGGCGGGGGCGGCTCAGAAGCCTGGAATGTCACGACTCTCGCTTGTTGAAATAAACGGTATGTGATGACCTTTCCGATCTTGCGATAGTAGCGAATGAAATATTTTTTGTTGCTATTGTTGTTATTGCCGGATGCTAAGTATCATTCCATTCAATTTTATAGTGCGAATCATGAAGTTCATCATTCCAGAACTGCTCAAGTACAATCCAGAAACGCCCATTTGCATGGTCTCAAATCCATGTGATATCATAACGGCAGTCGCTGCCAAAATTGCTGGACCATCGGTCCCGCCGGGTCGTATCTTTGGCAGTGGCACTTGTCTCGATACTAGCCGTCTCCGTTCACTTATTGGCAATGCCCTCAATGTGGATACGAGGAATGTTCATGGATACATTATTGGAGAGCATGGCGATTCTTCAATTGCCGTGTGGAGCGGAGTGAATGTTGGTGGCGTCCCTCTCCTTGAACATGGAGCCGAGCCGAGCGAGGTTCACCATGCCATGCATCGCAATGTAGTCGAGTCGGCCGGTGATGTAATTATCAAGAAGGGTTATACGAATTGGGCCGTTGGCTTGACCGTTGCACACATTGCCAAGAATGTTTTGGATGACACGGGGAGCATCATTACCGTTTCTACCTGCGTCCGTGGACTCTACGGAATTGAAAATGATGTGTATTCTAGCATTCCGTGTGTGATTGGTGGCTATGGTGTGCGTCGAGTGGTCATCCTCCCTCTAAGTGAGTCAGAGAAGACTGGCTTGATTAAGTCCTGCAAGTTGGTGTGGGAGGTCCAGAAGGGAGTTTGGGACAGCGTTTAATGAACATATTTAGACTCGAGGTATTGTGCTGCAGCAGACAATTAGAAAAGTATCCCCATATAGAGAAGACCTCTGTCTACCAAGGTATTACAAAGTAGAGTTGGATAATTTGAAGACATTTTTTTATTTTGTCATCAGCGACGCGGCGAAGCCCCTATCGGCTCTTGCAACTGCTATTCTTCTAACATGAGCCCTAGTATCTCCTTCGCGTCGGCATTGCTGTTGTTGTTGTCGTCGTCCTCCTCCTCATTTTGCTACCACTCCGCTTCGTCGTCGTCGTCGTCATCGTCATCGTCCTCTGTACGTTATAATCCCGATACCTCCACGACGCGCGCATTGGCGTCGTCGACCACTCACCCCAATTCCATGTCGGCATTTCGCCGCAGTTCTGGCTCTCCGTCATTCACGGTGACGACGACGGTCGGCGGGGGCCAACAACAGTCTCAACAACAGCAGCAACGCCGGCAAACGCAAAAACGACGAATGAGCGGACGACACTTCCAATTAGAAGAATTGGAAGATGCCGAAACTTGCACCACCGATATAACGCTGAACGACGACTCTTCCATAACGCTGGGGATTACGAACGGTCCACGATGTATAGTCGAGGAGAGCTCCGGTTCATGGAGTGCTGACGATTCACGGATGGGTGGCACGATGATGGCGGGAGATGATTCGAATTCCACTACGTCGGCCGCCGGAGACGATGGCAATGATGGTCGAATGTTCCAAATGACATTAAAACGAGTATATCCCGCCGGCGCCAATAGCAATAATGATGATAATGGAGGTGGGAGCGGTACGGAGTGGTATACTAATACGAAAAGTAATATCGGAAAATTTACATACACGGTACAACGACTATATGTAGGAGAATGCTCTGTCGTGGGTGGATGTGTACTGGCAATGAATGGTGATATTATTGATGCAACTGCACATTATGGAGGAGGAGAAGGACGAATTAAGGTTGGATACTTTAATATGATTGATACGACCGATGAACGTATAGCCAACTCCATGGATGTTTCATTGGCATAATATATGATGACACAACAACAAGAAGCAAACACAACATGGTGACGACAATCAACAATATCAACAGCAATTGAGGGGAATAGTGAGTTCAGCATAGCCAACAATAATAATAATGATGATGATGGACAAACATTGAGTCAAATATATCATCAAACAACAATGTTGTGTAGACAGAGGCAAAGAATAGTCGAAAAAGTCAATAAATATTCACTTTACATTTTGATATATATTATCTATGGGAGCTCGTTCGTTTTTGTTCTCTATAAAACAAATTGTCAGGCTTCCTGACCATTTATCTGTACACACACACATCCTCTGTCATCTGCGCAATTATATATATATATATTAATCCTTCGTTACCATACGAACAACGGTTAATTTCCTGAATTCATTATTACTCTTTCGACTTAGTAACTTGGACACACGAATTGCCGTCATAGTACAAACATCAACATCATCTATTGCCACAAGTCTATCCCCTACCAACATCTTACCCGCCAATGGACTCGAGTCCTTCACGGCATGTATGACCGGTGGTCCTTCACCAGGCGTATCCACGACCATGCCAAGCTTTCCCGCGGGTGCGTACACATCTATAACCTCCTCGTGTTGTGTTGGTGCTGTTTCACTGCTCTCGATGATGAGAGGAGCTACTGTGGCGGCAGTTGTTAGTTCCGCGGAAGAGAAGCCTGCTGCTCCAGTGGACGATACTGCATAAAAGGAGAAATATGGTAGGATGTTTGATTATTATATATCAGGTAAAACATAAAAATAACGAAAAATGTAAATAGCTATGGCCCTTTGATCAAGCAGAAGACAATTTTTAGACTCACCCATTTCATCAAAACTTGTATCGATCACTGATGCTTGATGTGTCTGGGAGCCAAGAGTCGCTGAACCATAATCATCTACCACCGTGGCGGTTGTCTTCTCCTCAAAGAATGACTTAGGCTGTTCTTGCTCAGCATACATCATTTCCATTTCTTTAGCAGTCAACGGCTGATCGTCCATAACCTTCTTTCCACCATTATTATCCTCCTCCATCGAAACTTTATTCTTCTTATTATTGTTACTGTTTAATGATCCAGCCACGAGTAGAAATAATAATAAAGCACTACCAACAACAATGCCAATGATTGCACCTAATCCCAATCCCTTCTTCGTCGGACCATCACCACTCTCAAGAAGGTCACTATCACTCTCACCTCGGGTAATGGATGACACGTCAAAGAGATTGTCATAGCCCTGAACCGACTTTGATTTTAATGTATCAACATACTCCAAACGATAGCCTGTTTTGCCAAGTGGGAATGTAGGGAGGTTCGTATCATCATTTGGATCAAACGTCGGATCATCGGAACTGTACCACAAAGTCTGAGTGTATGTCACTTCTACTGCTACTGTTTGCAACTCCCTTTCTTCTTCTTCTTCTTCCTCTTTACTAGTACTACTACTGCCCAACCTCCTTGCTTTCTTCCTCGTCTCGCCTCCCACGGACGTTTCGTCTGTAACTATTACATCAATCTTATATGTATTCTCATCGGTGTTTTCATTATACACCTTGGCGAAGTAGGCCGAGGTTAGCTTTTCATATTCCGTCGTGGCGGGGAGTGCTCGTATACCAAACAGCGTAACTTTTAATCCTACCGTTGTTACACTTCCATCATATGCAGTCGGAGATGCCGTGGTGGTGGAAGAAGAAGAATCTAGTACAGGAACACCGACGACAATGGGTGCAATGGTAGGCGCTGGTACCGTCTCGGTAGCAAACATGTACGGTGCCCAAGTTGTTGGTTCTGGGGCTGGCACCGGAGCGTCGGTCGGTGATGCCGTTTTTGGTTCAGAATCGGTATCGTTATCATTATTGTTATCATTGCCGTTATCGTCGTCGTCGTCGTTATTGTTATTGTTGTCATCGTCGTCATCATTGCGGTTGGGTTTACGTGTTGGTCTGCGTCTTGGCTTCCTCGTTGGCTTCTTCGTGGGCTGGGGGTGATGAATTGGCATGCAAGGGATTTAGATTTGAATTTCAAATGATTTGGGCACACAATGAAGGTAGTAACAACATATTTACAGACTTGACACAAAATAATGGATATATACTTACCTTCTTGTTGTTATCCTCCTTCTCCTCCTGAGCTGGATTTGGAGTTGCCTTCGGCTTCTTTGTTGTGGGGGGCATGACAGGTGGTGAAGTTACTACTGGAGCCGCCGTCATCACTTTTTGAGCTACTGGACTAGCAGTTGTAGGAACAGGTGGTGGAGTTACTGGTTTCGATGTCAAGAAAGAAAAGTCTGGTGATGGCTTTGCAGTTATTGGAACAGGAGGTTCAGTTACTGTCACCGGTGGTAGTGTTACTGGATGTGCCGTTATAAGATCAGGCGACACAGTAGGAACAGGAGCAGGAACAGCAGTCGGAGGCATCGACATTGCTGAAAGATGAATCGGTGAAAGGGTAGGAGCAGTTGTCGAAATAAGAGCCGGTAACATCGTCACAGGCATCATAGAGTTGGTAGGTTTTAAGGAGATGGGTGTAAGGGTGGGAGAGATCGTGTGATCAGTGAGTGGGAAAGACATGAAAGAATACGTACCTCCATCCTGACGCTCGGTATCCTCAGGTTTATCAACCAAACTTGTTGGTGCCAATGTTGCTAGGTACGTTGCTAATGATAATGACGGAGCCACTGACGGTGTGTCAGAGATGTCAAGTATCTCGACGACATCTTCGGCCTTGAGAAGTCGACCTCCTCCATCGGTAGCAGCTCCTGCAGTCGACAATGACAGGAGATTGACCAATAGTATCGCCGCGGTGAATATCTTCATTTTATATTTGTTTGTCCAAGTTCGATGCTGTCCTGCGGACGGGTGATGATCTGCACGAACACTACGCAACTCCAAGAGATGTGGGATCAAATGCACCCACGCCACAATCAAAGATCTCGATAGCCGCGTTCTAGGGCCTATGTGTTCCGCAAGCAAGAGTCAAATTGGAGGAGCCTCTCCTGGGTGAGTGTGGTTTGAACGGACTATGTTGTTGTGATGATATCCCTGGTGATTTTTGATGCACTCTCGAGTGCATCAGAAGGTTTGATGCCCTCTTGGGTGCATCAAAACGACTAATAATAGAAGGTGAAGTTAGTACTGATTCCTACGCAGTCAACTAAACTTTACCTTCTCCTCCAACATTGAAGGCCACCCCACCACCATCTCTTCGTTACCCCACCAGACCCAAATTACCTTGTGGCATCTCTCTTGACATATTCGAAGTAGATCCCGAGTCCATAGTTTGCATTGAGAGCAAATAATACTTACGGTGCAGAATAAAATTTCACCTGGTATAAACCACCAATCTAAATACAGGGTCTGTTGGCCCGCCTGCATTCTCAAATCCTCCAAGATACTCTACCACACAAGAGAAATAACGATGGCCGCCAGCAATATTGACGGTGGAGATGCGGCGCGTCGTCGCAGGTATCGCAAGTTCGCGCTCGCCCTGTTATTGGGGACCATGCTCCTATCGACGATCGTCACGGCCGCTCGGTATTACGGCAATCGCAAGTCATCCCAGCAGCAGCAGGGCGGAGAGGAGGCGGCCATGACCAACGGTCTGGACGTCGAGGAGAACGAGGCGCGAATGCGTCGAACGTTGGAATTCCTAATTAGCACGGGCGCCAGCGAGTCGTCGACTTTGGGATATGACGAGACCGGTGCTTCGGCGACGACTGCCGAAGAGGGGGAGGCCGAACTAACCGCCATGACGGACGGGACGTACACTCCCCAATATGCCGCGGCTTTATGGATGGCCAAGTATGATGCATTACTATTAGACATTCCATCTACGTCATCAACGTCATCATCATCAACGTCATCATCAACCACAACTGCAGAGGAGGAAGGGAGTGAATATTATTATTATCCATTCTTACAGAGATATACATTGGCAGTACTGTACTTTGCATTATCCGGACCGCAGGGTTGGATACACAAGGTCAACTTTCTAAGTCCTTATCATGAATGCAGTTGGTTCGATTCCTTTCTCATTGATGCCGGCGGCCAGGGAATGGCAATTTCATCCTACGGTCTAATATGCGATGGAACGACAACGCCAAATAATGATGATCCATTGATGGCAGTCACGGACGTACGATTGCCGCCCATGAATAACATGTCCGGCTCGATCCCGATAGAAATACGTCATTTACGATACGTCAAATGGTTACAAATCGAAAAGAATATTAATGTTACGGGAACTATCCCACATGAGTTGGGTACGTCATTGACGGAACTACGGCTAGTATCCATTACCGAATGTGGTCTCACGGGATCGATCCCATCATCATTCGCGTTATTGAGTAACTTACAATACATCGATTTTCATCATAATAATTTGACGGTCGATACCGCCAAAGGGGGACTCGACTTCTTGGCCAACATGACGAGTTTGGCGGGAATAACATTGGATTATAATCCGTACATTATCGGATCGCTCCCGGGCAATATATGGACATCGAATCTAGCATCCACGTTGAGGGAATTATCATTATCGAATACGGGATTATACGGTCCATTGCCGACCGAATTATCGACATTGACGAAATTACGTTCGCTCTACTTGGACGATAATGCATTTACGGGATCATTCGTAACCGTATTACGGTCGATGACGAATTTGACGTATTTATACTTGGAAGATAATTTATGGTCCACTACTACATTGGATGAATCATTCCTCGCGGAGTTGACCAACTTGATACATTTGGATATGTCGAATACATCCTTACGCGGACCGATCCCCGCACATTTTTTTCAGATGCCAAGGTTGGAAGTGTTAGATTTAAGTAATAACCAAATCACGGGGATGTTGCCTACCAATATCAGTAGTAGTGGCAGTAGTAGTAGTAGTAGTGCGAATATCTTGTTCGGTGGTAGTATTTTTGGCGGTACTGGTAGTGGTAGCAACAACAACCTAACATATCTATCATTACATACGAATAATATCACGGGAACGATCCCGTCCAGTATTGGTAATTTGGATAAACTAATTACATTGGACCTATCCAATAATCGATTCACTGGCGTAATACCAACGGAGATTGGTAATTTGGTAAACATCGAAGTGCTATTCCTGGGTAAGAATAATTTCACGTCCAGTCCGATACCCGAATGGATCGGTAACTTGGGTCGAACAATGACCGAGTTATCACTCAAGGCTTCATCGTTAACGGGAGCAATCCCATCGTGGATGGGGGATAATTTACCCGAGTTATTATTCCTCGATCTTGGCGAGAATGAATTAGTCGGGACCATACCACAGGAATTAAGCAACTGTGTAGAACTTGTTGTATTGATATTAAACTCGAATAAACTTACTGGTCAACTTGGTTTGGGCGAGCTACGAAATTTGGGTAAGTCTGATATTGATATGTTGTTGCTGTTGCGTCTTTTATGCACTGACTGTATTTTTTTGTTCTGTCATATTACAATGCGCACTAACACATATTTCATGCATATATATTATTCCTTTTTTATTCAAGAAACAATACTTATCGATGACAATGATCTTACTGGCAACACCAATGCCATGTGTGAGCATGAGATTGAATTTTTTATTTCAGATTGCTCGAAGGATCCATCCGTGGTTGGCGAAATTGATTGCAGCTGCTGTACACTCTGCTGTACCGATGCGAATGTAACATGTAATGATGCCGATTGGTTAGCGAATCATGAGGGTATATGTAAGTTTGATTTGATTTTACACGTTTCTCTATTCCTTATTATCATCATTGGCAATGTTAAATGGATAGTCTTATTTCACTTTTCATCGCACCTGTGTACTCCTATGGTATATTTTCAGGGGAAACACAATATCGGCGTATCTTTTGGAACTTTGATGATGATAGTAGGATTAGTCCGTACATAGATTATGATAAATCTACATGATATTGAGTATCGTAGTGAGAGAATTGCACAAATAGGGAAAGAGGGAAAGGATTATACATTCGAAATAATGAACGTTGGATCTATTACTTTTGTTATAAACACTGTTGTTAGTCCTTTTGCGATTCTCTCAATCTGTCCACAATAACCGTTGTCAGAGGCTGCGGCTGATGTATGGTTGGAGGATAATATGATTGTGTCGGATTAATGTTTCACGTCTGTATAGCCTAGTGGTTACTAGCTTTCTAGCACTTCGTCGTCATCCACAACATAATTTCATTCCTTGCCTCTGCCTTGGCCCTTGCTCGAGAGACAACTTTCTGAGCGCTGACGAATTCTCCAATGAATATTCATCGTCGTCGTCATCGATGGCTCCTCCGGGTATGTTGTATCGCGATGCTGCATGATGATGTGGTTGATGGAGATAGGAGGATAAGATGGTGTAGAAGTGAATCTCGGAGGAGCAGTGATCGGAACGTTGGGAGGAGCCTGCCGTTGATGATGAATGATTGGAGGAAAGATGGTGTCTTCCTTGTTAATGCAATACTAAATATTCAATGGAAACACGGGACACACTATTAGAATACCTACCTAGTGAGGCTTGACCAAAACTCTAATTAACCAAAGCCATGCTGTACATCAGAGTTGAGGAGAGCCAGATGACAAAAGTTTTGTTGCAACCACTTTGCTCCATGCTTCATAAAAACAATAAACGCCACTCGACACTCGAGCATCAATCAACAACATATCTCTCTCCTCAAATTATCCTTCACAATGAACTTTTCCATGAAAATCTTCATCGCTCTCATAATGGTATCATCTGCCACTGGGCAAGCCATCAACATGGCAGGGTAAGTGCTTTCTCAATGTCAGTATGATGGTGTGCACAGTGTCTGGACGTTTGCAAATAATGTGTTTTGTTTTTGTTCCTTGCTCTCATGTTGCGTTTCATATAAAGTCAACGAACTTAATGAGGTCGAGCTGTTGAATTCAAACCGAGTTGGGCTTGTCCAGATGGACAGAAGAAAAAGTGTCCCGGCCTATCGCCGGCATGTCGGGCGTGTCTTCCCACGGACGTGGAAGTCCCTGTAGCAAGCCCATATAAAGATGAGGACGACAACGACGCCAAGGACGCGGAAGTCCCTGTTGACGTCAACGTGGCTGGATGCCCAAATGGTCAGACAAAAAAGTGTCCCGGCATATCACCAGCATGTAAGTGTAAGCCCACGGACGTGGAAGTCCCTGTAGCAAGCCCATATAAAGATGAGGACAACAACGACGCCAAGGACGCGGAAGTCCCTGTTGACGTCAACGTGGCTGGATGCCCAAATGGTCAGACGAAAAAGTGTCCCGGCATATCACCAGCATGTAAGTGTAAGCCCACGGACGTGGAAGTCCCTGTAGCAAGCCCATATAAAGATGAGGACGACAACAACGCCAAGGACGTGGAAGTCCCTGTTGACGTCAACGTGGCTGGATGCCCAAATGGTCAGACGAAAAAGTGTCCCGGCATATCGCCGGCATGTAAGTGTAAGCCCACGGACGTGGAAGTCCCTGTAGCAAGCCCATATTAGTAGTAATAATGAGTATGATGATTGATACAGCTGAGATTGTACAATGTTTATTACTCTCTCGAGGACGATGACTGAAAATGTTCTGTTTTGCGAAAGAGATTGATAAACGTCGGAAGAGTATTCATGGGTAGGCTACTTCTTAGATTTTTGTTCTACAAGTGGGGGTAACAATCCATTCTAGTAACAACAAGAAGAAGAATAACAATTATAGTCCAGCGCATGCCGCAATCTTGAAATGCTTCATAGCACGCATCTCGACAGCGTCAAAGTTCTCCACCGTCATGTTTTTCTACCTCCATACAACCAAGGTTGTATCTGACCCTCTTCGTGTCCTGACGCCTCGTCGCGTAGCTCGGCGCCAGCTCGTAGTGTTTTACATTCTTTTTTATGCTTCGACCAATGATTCCGTTGACAAGCGCCGTCGTGGTACTTCACGTGCATACATCATATGATCTCGAGACTATGCCCCCTTCTCCCTTCACTGCTTTTTCCCGCAATTTTTTCGTGCTCGATGTTACAAACACTACCGAGATATCGTACCGTCACGACGAAGCAGGGTTGGAATGCCATCCATATTTGCTAAATTACAGGACTCAGCGACGAAGATGATGTTCGGTAAGGATGGGGGCACTGGTAAGTGAAATGACGAGTCACCAAGTGTGTGTGTGTGTGTGTGTGTTTGTGTGTGTGAATGATAAGCTCTCTCTTCGACTACATCCATTCACACGCCTCGAATCCACAAAATAATACAACTCTCTCTCTCTCACTGCTAAAATAATAGACAAGACCGACTTTTATCAGTTGGTCGATCGCGACATGTCCGATAACGAAGTCAGGATGGAACAATTCGAGGGCAGCGTCCTTTGTATCGTGAACGTGGCGTCCAAATGAGGACTAACGGCCGCCAATTATACGCAGTTCTCGCAATTGTACGATGCGTACAATGCGCGAAAATTCACAATACTGGCATTCCCCTGCAATCAATTTGGCGGACAGGAGCCGGGGACGAATGCCGAGATAATGGACTTCGTCGAACGTGAGTTCGGCGCCCGGGATAAATTCACGTGGTTCGCGAAGGGTCACGTGAACGGCCGAGGGACGCGCGAGGTATATTCCTTCTTGAAGGGCGCGTTGCCGGCCGAGGATGGGACGCTGGATGTACGATGGAATTTCGCAAAGTTCTTGGTAGATCACGAGGGTAAACCGTACAAACGTTATTCGCCCCAAACTAATCCGATGGATATGGTCGCTGATATTGAAGCA
>Ga0247843_1009167_pt1 | contig 11130 bp, 13 predicted proteins | sample LaCruzMarch2017__FD_192420 | JGI IMG/M metagenome (GOLD analysis project Ga0247843, IMG submission 192420) | Freshwater microbial communities from meromictic Lake La Cruz, Castile-La Mancha, Spain - LaCruzMarch2017_8m | ecosystem: Environmental > Aquatic > Freshwater > Lake | place: Spain...
GGCCCAGCCAACCGCCGCACTCAGCCGCAGTGGCCTGGTCGTATCGGCGACGCAATGGAAGGCCCTGACAGGAACTGGGCTATAATTGGCTGTTGGAATCTGCCGCGTAGCGGCTTAGTTCAACGCCTTCTCGGCGATCGCGATCGCGCCAGCGGGCCTCAAAAGTCACTGTCCCGTAGTTATCGAGTAAAAAGCCATTCTGGCAATCCAGCACTTTGAGGCTGAGCCACTGGATGTTGCGGCAGCTTTCCTTCAGAGCTTTGCGACGAGCCGCTGGCGTCTGGCCGGATTCGGGATGGGTGCGCAGCAGATGCTCAATCGCCTCTGGATCCCTGGCCGCCAGCGCGAAGGCGCTGTATCGAGACCGCATCAGCTGCTCGGCCGTGACCGCCAACTGCTCTCCCGCAATCAATGGCCCGCAGCAGCTGCCGTAGGCACCGCCGCCACAAGGGCAGGCTGCGGACTCGGGCGAGAAGGATTGTCGGCCGAAGCCCAGGGGTACGCCGGGGACAGGGGTCATGGGTTGGGCTCTGGAGCACCATTCTGATGCGCCGCAGACTCAGGGCTTGAGCCAAGGGGAAAGGTAAAGGGGACTGTCTGGCTCGACGAGCTGCATGCCGGGTGAGAAATGGCTGCGGCTGAGAACTCTCGCTGGCGACCTGCCGGGGATAAGCAGAGAGCGGTGGAGAGAGATTGGGAAGGCTTGCGGTCGGCGGGTGGTGGCGTTTGAAGTGATAAATGAGTAACGCTGCCCTTGAGTGGCAGACAGAGAGCTGGAGGTGGCGCAGCAGATGGAGTATGGGAGCCTGTCCACTCGAGGGGCTTGTTCGAAGGTTTTCGGTAGTCAGCCTTTTCAACATCATGAGCATGCATAGAGTCGACTTGAATCCCGTGCTATTCATTGCCAGATCCGCCTCATATCTAAAAAGCGCAAGAATTTATTCGCCGAGGAGTTCGCCTAGGACTCTTTTTATGTTCTCTTCGTTAAACTCAATACGACCATAGTCAAGGCTTCCATTTGCCATGCGTGGCAATGGATCCTTCCAGGGCAAAGCGAGCCGCTCACCTTCCGAGCTCACACTAAGCAGGGAGATAAGGACTAGCTCCCAGCTTTGCAAGGGCAGGTTGGCTTCATCTGACATAAGAACGCCTGCCCCACTCTCTTCGACAAGAATCCGTATCTTGTCATTATCAACTACTCTGTGAGCATCAATTACTAGCACGTTCGTATCGCCAGCCTCGTAGACCATCACATTAAATCCCGCGCACTGCAGGATTTTTGCCAAGCTATGCTGTATCTGAGAGAGACCCGACTCAGACATAGGAGAAAGCTGCTGACACAATCACGATACTGCCTACCCGCGAAAAGATAAGTTTCTGTTTCTAGGCGAGATGCATCCCTAGATCATTCATTTATTCGCACCGCGCGCATCCGAAAAGCTTCCTCTTGGTCTTCATGGTCGCCCTTCTACCGTAACTTGATAAAGATACAGGCAGATCGCGCCTATCACAAAATATAAACAGAGGTCAACTGCCACTTCTCATCATGCTTTCCTTCATCCTGCGAACGCTGCCCCTGAGTGGCAGGCATGGAACTTGAGGTGGCGAAGCTAAAAGCTGATGGTGGCCTGTCCACTCAAGGGGCTTGTTCGGTGAGCTTTTGAACAGAATCAGACAACATGGACCTATTTGTCCTACGACCCATGCTTGCAGGACAACTGGTATGAAGCAAGTTTCAGCAGCGGATGAGACAACTCGCAGGAGAAGCGCCCTGCACCTCTGTCCGTTGGCCGACGGATGCTGATAAAGTAACGGAAACCGTAAAATCAAAGGTGGCCGTAGCTACTCCCTCAGTGGCGCAGGATGCCAAAACTGCTGAGCAACTCCTGGATCTTCTCATATCAGAGAATAGCAAAGGAAGCCAGACACTCCTGAAAGACCCTCATGGTGCTTCTCACACAAGCTGGCACCTCTGGCTTCCCCCTCATTTCAACACTTCGCTGGACATACGGTACATTTCACGACAACAGGTCAAAAATAAAGAAATAGTCAGGAAATGGAAAGACTGGGCGCAAGGCTCAAGTTTTTGCTTCAACGAAGGGGCGATTATCTACGATCGAGATGTTTCAAGTCTAGCAACTTGGGGTGACAAGCTTGACGCCATTAACTTCTACATTGTACTGGGGCCGACTCAGCCAGTGTCATTCCGTGGTAACCCTAGGCATCTCGAGTCAGCTGATGGCGCCACCCGTGAATCTGGGCGGAACCCAGGATCGGTGAACTTTAAGGTCTATGCGCCCACAAGTGGTCATAGATCGGCTGTTTCTGAGGAGCACAATGTCTCCCAAGATCAGTTCGTTCGCTATGCCATTACGGGATCATTTTAGAGGGAAACCATGGAAAGGATTGATTTTCTCGTTAAAGGCTCATCTCCAGAGCCATATCAAGTCACATTCACCAAGAATGGATCAAACGTCTCCGCATACTGCACGTGCCCAGCCGGTGTTAATGGTCAGTACTGCAAGCATCGGTTTGGAATACTAGCTGGTTCCGATGCAAACCTGATTGATCACAACCCAGCAGATGTTGCCAAAGTCAGCTCTTGGCTACCAGGAAGTGATATCGAGACTGCCTGGGTTGAAGTGAAACAGCTTGAGCATGAGGCCGAGCAAATTAAGCTACAGCTTTCAAAGGCAAAGAAGGCTCTTGCAAAAGCTATGCGTGATTAACCTGATTCATAACTCGCAGAACATCAAAGATGCCGGTTACCAGCTCTGAGCAACCAGCCCACCGAACGCTCCAGATCAGAAGCGGGCAAGATTTCTGCTGAGACAAAGGCTTGAGCTCCCGTCTTCTGCATCTGGATGTTAGCCATCCTCGCTTGGCCCATCTACGATACGGATACCCACACGTAAAAGAGTGTTCACGGCCGGAAAGTATTGTCTGTAGAGATGCATCACACGCCACGCTAAAGAGTTTTGATTAATCTCAAATCCACCACCTTGAGCGATTGACGGTAATGGCAGACGATATCGACACCCATCACATCTTACAAAGGCGATTCGCCTAAGTACAGTAGTCCCATAGCGAACTTCGATATCGAAACTTGTGGCGGTTTGGTCGGGGAAGCGCGTAGTCCACTCTTCTCGAAAGTTCTCAACGAGTGTAGCTCCATCGACAACTGTAAACTCGGGGAAGTCTCGATGATACAGATAATCATCTTGGTCAACTCTTTCCCATGCCTCTGGATCCTCTAGCAACCTGTAAGCGCGTCGAAGCGGGGACAGACCCAACCCAAACCGTTCTCGCCAAGCGAGTTCCATGTCCGCTTCAGTTGCAGATTGACGAAGTGGCACGTTTGTATCGCCAAGTCGCGTGTAAATCACACCAGCACGAATCGTCTTCCCTCTGTACTCCTTATCTACTGTGACAAAGAATGGCTTGTCAGGTCGATTCTTTATTACAAGAATATCGATATCGTGTCCATCTCTCTGAGTAGATACCATCTCAAGAGACGGTATCCGGTTTAGCCTGGAACTGCGCAACATATCTTGAACCTCTGAGCCTCTTCGGCGATTTGGGTCTGTTTCAACCCCAATGATTGTTCGGTCGTCTGCCACGCCGAAAAGAATATAGCGATCACCCTCTGTCCATGCATTGGAAAGGCACAATATGTCGTGCAACAAAGTGAGTGTTTCTTCGTGATGCACTCGCTTAAAGTCTAGATGCGCAGACTCGTGTTGAGAAAGCAGATGATCAATATCCATTGTTGGCAAGTCTGGAATTCAGGTCTAGGAGGCCACAGTTAGATTCTCGTTTTGAACTCAGATTACGACAGACAAGCAATCATTAGAGGAACGAGGGTTCCATGGCAATAAATCCGAATAGCCCTATCACGCTTTTGAACGCTTGGACTACGAGAACGATAAAGGCGAAAAGCATTCCTGGAGAACTTACTGTATTCCCAAGGCCTTGGCTCTAAGCTTTTCCGCCTCCTCCGCAGTTATCAGATTCTGGGTTTTCATTGCCTCAATCTTCGACAGCTTTGATTCAAGCTGATCTAGGCTGCTTGGCTGGAGTAGATCGGTCGAGTCTTCTGATTCGTTCTCTTCCTTGAGACTTCTGAGTTGCTCCTTGGTCGCCATTGGAGTGGATGCTGCCATCACAATGTAAATTATGAGCCCTACGATATAGAGCCCACCTATTACAAAAACAATCCTGTATGCGAGGGCGTTTCCTTTGCCACAGACCTCCAGCCCCTTGCAGACACCTGAAAATATTGCTCCTTCACGAACTCTATAGAGCTTGCTAGAAGTTGCCATGAATTGATGCGCGAGAAGTTTGGTGAGAATTTATCACAAGTCTCGATCCGTCGCAGGGATTGGGAGTGCTTGGGTGGGCCGGTCCCTGTCCGGTATGGCTAACGCTCGCCATCACCAGGCCGCAGAGAGCTGGTAGCGCAGAGGCAATCACTCTGGAGGCGGCTCTGGTGAATGGCGTTGTTAGATGGTTGAGTTTGCATCGCCAGCATCAGAAGATCTTTTTCGAGAGAACTTGTTTTAATGTAGATCGAAGCCCAGATTTCCTTGTCGTTGCCTTCCATGGCTCCCACTTTGGAATAGGTCTATTCAGCGAGACATTAATCCCTGCTGCTTTTAGCCTTTCCATTGGGTCATCTCCCCATTCCCAGCCATCAGGCATAGACTCTTTGAGAAGCTTGCCACCTGTGCCTCCTGGGGATCGATTAAGATGGTCTGCCTCACTTATGGAAACTTTGACCAGCAACACGTTTAGCCTTAGAAAATTAGCTATTGCATCAACTGAGGCTCCTTCGCCGGCAATCTTTACTGCATGACGCTGTACCAGGGTTAAGGGAACTACATGTTCACGATATGGAGCTGCCGATGAACCGAACGCTGCAATACTCGAACCAATGGTGATTATGTCGTCGACAAGATCAAACGCGAAGGTTTGGCGCCAGTTTACCAACGGCCAATTTAGATTGTTGTCTACGCACAGCCTGATAAGCATCGCGATCTCTTTGAAATAGCTTTCTGGTGACAAGCCCTTTGCAATGTTTACGGATGCCTTAGATGACTGCAAGCTATTATCTAGACAGACGGGCTCTAATAAGGCGCAGAGCTTCCTGCAATTGGCGTTTACAGCGGCAACATTATCACCAGAATAGACTGTAGCTGTTGTCATACCGGATGTGACTTGTACTGAATCTGACTTGCTATCCTTTTGGGGAAGCTCTTCAAAAATTGCTGCGACCCTCTCGACTAGATTTGGCTTGCCGGGTTCTGCTTTATACCTGATGTAATAACTACTTCTTTTGTCGTCCCATCCAGCGAATAGCTTGTCAGCATCCTCTCCAAAAGAAAGGGTTAATGTAATTTTATTTAGTCGAACAGCAACATCTGGGATGGAGTCAAGCGAAAATGCAAGATCTTTCATTTTCTTTTCGATCCTTCGTGACATTTTGTGAATTTTGGCCGCTAAATTGACTTTAACAATAGGTGGGAGGCTTTGGCGTCCTCCTCTGAATGTGATCGATCCATCTAACGCTGATTCGGCGGTCCGTAGAAGCTGCGGTGTGCCGGCTCTTTGCCGCATAAGCTACCTGTCCTTACATCCTTTCTCAGGCTTAAAGCAACTGGAGCAAGGCATCTCGGGTATCGCCACCTGCTTCATGGATTGTTACGCGGTCCGCAGAAGATTCCTCCGTTCCTCAGAGCAGGTCAGCGGGGCTTCGTACCCCAGATGGACCTCTGTTCAGCACATGGGTATAGACCATGGTGGTTTTCACATCGCTGTGGCCGAGCAGTTCCTGAATCGTGCGGATGTCGGCGCCCTGTTCCAGTAGGTGCGTGGCGAATGAATGGCGGAGGGTGTGGCAGGTCGCCGGTTTGCTGATCCCCGCAGCCTGCACGGCTGCACGCACGGCGCGCTGCACGAGGCTCGGATCGAGATGGTGCCTTCCTTCAATGTTCTGGCGCGGATCCCGCCAGCGTCGGCACTGGGGAAACAGCCATTGCCAGCCCCATTCCCTGGCGGCATTCCTGTATTTCCTCTCCAGGGCATGGGGCAACTCCACAGCGCCCCACCCTGCCGAGAGATCGGTCTGGTGCTGGTGCTGCACCTTCTTCATGTGCCGTTTCAACGGATCCACCAGGCTTGATGGCAGAACGGTGCGCCGGTCCTTGTCTCCCTTGCCGCAGCGCACCGTGATGCAGCGCTGCTCCAGATCCACATCCTTGATCCGCAAGCGCAGCGCCTCCATGAGCCGTAGGCCACCGCCGTACAGCAGCTGGGCCACCAGAGCCTCCGCTCCATCGAGATGATGCAGAACGGCTCGCACCTCCCCCACTGTGAGCACCACGGGAAGGCGCTGCCGCTTTCGGGCGCGGATGACCCCTTCCAGGTTCCCCACATCACCACCCAGCACCGTGCGGTAAAGAAACAGCAGCGCTGCCAGGGCCTGGTTCTGGGTGGAGGCGCTCACCCTCTCCTCTGTCGCCAGATGGCTCAGGAAGGCATTGATCTCCGCCTCCCCCATCTGGCGCGGATGGCGCATCTGGTGAAATCGCAGAAACCGTCGTACCCACTGCTCATAGGAGGACACCGTGCGACGGGCGTAGTGCCTTACCTGCAGCTCCTCCCTGTAGCGCTGAATGAGGCCAGGTGGACGGGATTGGCTGGTCATCGGCAGGGCGGATCTCCACTGATTCAGGGTTCCCCGCCCCAGTCACCCACCCCACCAACGCACTGGGGCGCCCAGTGAATCCTTCGCTGGCAACAGCCAGCAGTGATACCAGAGCCTCGTGTCCCCAGGCCCTCCTCTTGCAGCGATTGCGCCTCTGCCCCCCTGGAGCCAGCACCCGACTCTCAAGTCACTGCAGCCCTCCCTGCAGATCACGGCTGACTGCTGGGCCCTGCTCGCCGCCCCCGATGGCAGCAGCCGCAAGGAGCCCCACCTCCCAAAGGGCGAGCGGGAACCGGACACTGCCTACCGCAAGCGGCTCGATGCCGCCCGCCCTTCTGGCTTCTTTCGCGATGCCCTGCGCACCTACGCCGGCATGCTCAGCCGTGGGAGTTGGCTGAATCTGCCGGCCAGCCTGAGCTCGGTGCTCACCGACGTGGACGGGCGGGGCACAGACCTGGGTGTCTTCCTGGCTGCAGCTGACCTGCTCGTCCTGCGGGACGGAGCTGGCCTGGTGCTGGTGCTGCCGCCTGAGCACAGCTGGCCTTCAGAAGGGGACCGTCAGGAGGCCCTGCGCCGCGGTGATCGCTTATCCCTGCCCCGGCTGCAGCTGGTGCCGCGGGCTAACTGCCTGAACTGGGAGCTGCCCGTCTCCTATGGCCTGCCAGACCGGATCGTCTGGCGGGAGCCGGTCAACCGGCCCATGGGCGCGGAGCCAGCTGGGCCGGAGGCGGCGGTGACCGAGCAGATCACTGCCTTGCTGGGCGATGCGGACGCCCCTGACCACTGGCACTACCGCAGCCTGCAGCTGCTCACCGCCGGCGACGCCCTCACTGGCCTGCAGCTGGCCCACCATCCGGTCTGCGCCGACCCCCAGGCCAAAACAGGCTGGCGCTGCGACGAGCCGATGGTCACCACGTATGAGGGAATCACTCGCCTCCCGGCCTGCTGGTACACCTCCGATGGCTCAGCCTTTGGCGAAGGGGACCTCCCTCACCTGGGCCTGGCCCACCAGTACCTCAACCACTTCCGCTGCAAGAGCGAGTACGAGGAGCTGCTGAGCCGCACGGCCCTGCCGGTGGGTGTCCGCAAGGGGATGGTCGACGCCATGGGCAACAGCCAGGCCGGCCCCGTGGTGCTGGGGCCGAACACCTGCATGGACCTGCCCTCGGATGCGTCCTTCGAGTTTGTGGAGATCCGGGCGCGCTCGCTGGCGGAACACCGCGCCTGGCTGCAGATCCTCGACGACACCATGCGGCGTGATGCGCTGATCCCATCCCAGAACCGCGGCGCAGCCCGCACTGAGATGGAGATCAGCCTCACCGCCTCCCAGAGCTACGCACTGCTCCAAGCCATGGCGATCCAGAAGGCGTCGCTGTTCTCCACCCTGCTGCAGCACTGGTGTGCCCTCACCGGTGAGCCGCTCGATCCAGGCGCAGGCCTGCAGGTGACGGTGAGCCCGCTCACGCCGCCGATCCAGCCGCAGCCCCAGGTGAAGGAATGGATCGAGCTCTTCGACAAGGGGGTGATCAGCCGGGAGGAGCTGCGGCACCAGCTGGCCCTGGCCACGGCCAATGCGATCAGCAGCCCGACCCTGGATGACAGCCCCGCCACCAGGGCCGGGGAGGGGAGCTCGGCGCCGGTGCCCCTCAGGCAAGAGGAGTCAGTCGCGCCTGCAGCCGCATGAGCCAGACCCCTGTCGACTCGCCCTACCGATGGCGGGCTGCTGACCTGGAGGGGATTCGCGTCGCCCTCTCGATCCCGGCTCGCCTGCCGGCGATCCGCGCCATCAACGACGCCATGGCGGATCTGGAGCAGCTCTACCCCGACGCCATCCCCACCGCCCGGCGCGAGCTCGATGCCATCGCCGCCATTGACACGGAGCTGGCGGGGCTGGGCCCCGAGCAGCTGCAGGCACCGATCGAGACCCGACGCAAGGCGGTCGGCCCCGATGCTCTGCCGGAGGACGGCACCCTGCCGGTCAAGAAGGCGGACGTGATCGAGTACGACACCGAGCTGCTGCGGGAGGAGGTCACCACCCGCTACGGCGAGGGGCTTTCGATCGAGGCCGCTCTCCGCCGCCAGCGGGGCAGCCATGCCCAGGCCCTGCTGCTGATGCTCCCCACCCTGGCGAACTGGAGCCGCGACCCGCAGCTGAGCGGCCAGGGCAGTGGGTTCACAGCGGCGCTGGAGCGGGGTTGAACCGTGACCACGACCCCAGTGCTGCCGCATTCGGCGCTGCAGCCCTACGCCAACGCCCGCATCCTGCTGTTCTCCAACCAACTGCCGGGGGTGCTGGATTCAGCGCGCACAGGGAGGTTCTTGTTTGAGGGCTTCCTCAAGCGCTTGCGGGGGATCTCCAGCAAGGAGAACGCCCCCGGTCTCGACACGGGGGACTTCACCTACGAGGGCTACCTCACCCGGGGCGCGGTGCTGCCGCTGACCCCGTCCCAACCCTGGGACTGGTTGGCGGCGGCCATCAGCTGGAGCACCAGCGGCATCCGGCCCGTCTCTGCCGCCACCCCGGCGCTGCTCACCCCCTGCTTTGGTGCCGTCTGGCTGGGCCCACTTTCCGAGCTGCGCACCCCAGGCCTGCTCCCCTCCCCCAGCCGAGGGCAGCTGGGGGCCTTCTCAGTGACCGAGTTCGGCGGGCTCTACGGCGCCGGTGGCATCGGCTCCTTGACCCAGCCCCTGCTTGGCGAGCGGATCCAGGCCGCCCTCAAACCCAACCGGGTGGCGGTGGTGGGCACAGGCGACAGCCTCAACGTGCTGGCCGAGCGCCACGGCACCACCGTGACCACCCTGCGCGGCCTGAACCCCACCATCACTGCTCGGCCATCGGATCAACTGCCCCTGGGGAGCTGGCTGTTCTTGCCCAAGCGCCGCGCCGCCGCCAACGCCGACACCAGCACCACCAGCCTGCCGGCCGGCTTCTACACACCCGAAACCCTGGCCACCTACCTGGGGGTGTCGCTCTCCACCATCTACAGCTGGAACTCCAGCGGCTACGGCCCGCCCTTCGTGAAGCTGGGCAACCTCGTCCGTTACACCTACGAGGACGTGGAGCTCTGGCTGGCCAGGCAGCTGGAGCTGTCGCGGGGGTGAGCCCTACAGGCGCTGCGGCCGCTTGGCCGTATCGATCAGCAGGTTCTGCAGTAGCTCTGTGCTGCTGATCAGCAGGTGTGCCATCCAGGTGCCGGTCAGCTTCGGTTCGGCAACGAGATCGCCCCGGCACTGTCTGATGGCTTGCTCGATCTCCGCCAGCTCACGGCCGATGTGGCGCACCATCGACTCGGTGCTCTCACGCGGTGTTGCTTGGGGCTGGATCTGCATGGGCTCCACTCTGGCGGTCGCCATCAGCCAAAGCGGTAGTGCTTGCGCACCGGGGCGTGAACATCCCAGGTGCAGCTCAGGCCGGCGTCAAATACCACCAGATCACCGGCGCCAAAGCGCACCGGCTCCCCGCCATTGGGGGTGACGGTCACATCGCCCTCCAGCAGCAGGCAAGTCTCCTGCTCGTCGTAGGTCCAGGGGAAGGTGCTGACTCCACAGCCCCAGGTCGGCCAGCTCATCACACCCAGGCTCTCCAGCTGAGCTGGATCCGGGTTGGACGTGACCGTGATGCCGGAGGCCATGGTGGTTTGAGGGCGAACCAGGGGCATTGTCAGCCAGCACCCATGGCAATAGGCGGTGAGCACAGCCCGGATGGGGTGCTCACTCCACGACAGCCGCGATGGGTCATGGCCACTGCCACTGCTTCTTCCACCTCCAGCACCGCCGCCGCCAGCGGCCAGGGCGCTGACGACAATTACGCCGCCACCGGCCAGCCGGGTGAGACCACGACCACTGGTGGTCCCTCGGGCGACTCCAACGGCGCCGGCGGCCAGGGCGGCACTGCTGCCAGCGGCGGCGACAGCTCCGGCGCTGCTCAATCCGAGGCCGGTGCTCCACCTGCGGACGACAGCCGCCTCACCGACCCCCTGCGGGCCGAGCGGCGCAAGAGCAACCAGCTCGAAAAAGAGATCCGCACCCTCCGCCAGCAGCTGAATCGCTTCTCAGAGATCAACCCCGAGGAGTACGCCCGTCTGCAGGAGGCCGAACGCCAGAAGCAGATCCTCGAGCAGCAGATGGAGCTGCGCGAACGCCAGATGGAGGAGGCCTCAGCCCAGAAGGTGGCTGCTGTTGCCGCTGAGCGCGATGAGGCCAAGCAGCAGATCCTGCAGCTGCGCAAGGACCGCCTGCTGGAGCGTGCTTTCTCCCAGGCCGAGGGCCGAACAGGCGGTGACGCCAGGGGCACGTTTTTCGACATCTTCAAGGGGCAGCTGGGCACCTGCTTCCGTCTCAGCACCGGTGGGGACGGCAAGGACGTGCTCGAACCGCTCGACTCCCAGGGCAAGCCCCTGCTCGGCGATGACGGGCGGCCGATG
>Ga0247843_1009170_pt1 | contig 11127 bp, 9 predicted proteins | sample LaCruzMarch2017__FD_192420 | JGI IMG/M metagenome (GOLD analysis project Ga0247843, IMG submission 192420) | Freshwater microbial communities from meromictic Lake La Cruz, Castile-La Mancha, Spain - LaCruzMarch2017_8m | ecosystem: Environmental > Aquatic > Freshwater > Lake | place: Spain...
GGGCGGGTGGCGATTATCGAAGTCGGCACGCTCAAGCTCCATGAAATTCACAGTGGAAATCTTCCGGACATTTATAAAATCCTGACTGGGACTCCTCCCGATCAACACTTAGTATTGCTATCCGAATTGGATGTCGGCTTCACAAAAGACGAGGTCTTGCATCACTTTTTGACCGGCGGCTATCCCGAGCCCACGCTGTCTGGCGATAAGGAATTCCAAGGCGCTTGGATGGCCAACTACGAGCGCACCTATCTGGACCGGGATGTTCGTGAACTTTTTCCCCGTCTCAATGCCCAAATTTTTCGGCGGTTTTTGAGAATGCTCTGTGAATTGTCCGGCACAGTCATCAACCGCTCCGAGATCGGAAGATCGCTCGCAGCCAGCGAGTCGGCAGTGAGGGATTATCTCGACCTCGCGGAGGGCACCTTCCTTTGGAAGAGCATTGGCAGTCTCGAAAAGACCGCATCCAAGTCATTGCTGAAGATGCCACGGGGCTACATTCGAGACAGCGGGTTGTTATGCCATTTGAAAGGGATCAGAACCCGGGATCAACTCCTCACATGGCCCGGTGTTGGATCGGCTTTCGAAGGCTTTGTCATCGAGGAAATCCTGCTCGGTCTCGCCGCCGTGGAGAGCATTTCCTGGCCTGCCGCCTACTATCGCACACGGAGCGGCGCGGAAGTGGACCTCGTTCTCACTCATCCCACTGGAACGAGAATCCCGATCGAAATCAAATTTGGGATGGCAACAAAACGCATCGACTTGAAGTCCTTGGCAGCATTTATCAAGCAGGAAAATTGCCCCTATGGCATCCTCGTCAACAATTCCGAGGAAATTCGATTGCTGACGCCACAGATTATACAAATCCCCGGCGGGTGTTTGTGATTTGCCCTGTGGCGGCTGTCTATGAGCGTGGGGGGGGCCATCCGGCAGTCATAGACAGCCGCTACAACAGACCGGTTTGAATCACCGAATGATTCTGAGATTCATAATTTTACTGTCAATAATTTTTTCAATTATTTCACCTTTAGTTACTAACCAAAACACCAGACCCGAAAGTTATTTGACTTAATTGGCCTGCTTTGCGGGATATTGCATCCAAATCCGACTCGTAGGCCATTGGAAATTCCTGCTCATCCAAGCATCTTGCACAGGCTTCTGCAGAAACAGGCAATTTTGAGAAACCTACAAGAATATTAAAATCCCTTACTCTGGAAACCCTTGACTTCCCGTTCACCGGCTCAAATTTGAGAAGGGATTTTTGATACAACGAAGCCATATTTTTTTCGCAAAGATACATTTTATTGCCACCTGAGAAAAATGGGACGAAGCGCCTTGGGCGATCAATCTCAGAAAAATCCAGAACCGCCGCCTCTATGCCTGGAAATTCCCTATCTTGATAGTCATCCATGATCAGACACCCTCCTCTTGCAACAAATGGACAAAATAACAGAAGCTGGTGAAGGACTTCGTGATACTCATGGCCCGCATCAATGTGTAAAAACCGACACGGATTCGACAGCTCTTTTTTCAAGCTTTCCACGGTAATCTTTGAGGTATCAATCGCCTTCAATTCAGCGCAATCTGGATTTCCGTATTTTTGAATATTATCCCACGCGCGATCCTTCATCCCGTCTGGAAAAAGATCATAGCCGTAGGCCTTTTCGGTTCCCCGACAAAATTGACTCAGCAATGACAAGGATTTGCCCTCAAAAACACCAACCTCGCAGACTGATCCAGTCATGTTCAAAGCTTTTTGAATCTCATTCAGCATCCAAAATGAGATCATGTCAGCAGGATAAAACCACCCCTTCATATTTTTGGAATCGATATTGATAAACTTGGAGATATCTGCCGTGTTCATATTTTATAAGTCATTGAAAAATTTGTTTTCAGATCTTGGATTTGCCAATTTTTGCCAAGATCACTTTACATACAAGCTGCACCGTTTCCACATCCACCGCCTGCCCGGTCGGCAGCACAATAACCTTGGCAGAGAGACGCTCGGTTTCAGGAAGAAGCAAGCCAGCATTGGGTTGCAGGGAGCGGTAGGGTTCCATGCGGTGGCAGCCGGGCCAGAAGTATTTTCTGGCAATGATGTTTTGTGCGTGGAGTGCTTCGACGATTTCGTCGCGATTGCGCGGACAAACCTCCGGGTCCACCTCGATCACGACATATTGGTAGTTGTTGCGCTCAGCAGGATCATAGTCGATCACCGAGACCCCAGGCACATTGGCCAATCCAGCCTTGTAGGCCTCGTAATTCTGGCGATTCACCGCGATGATCTCATCTATCGCTTCCAGATTGGTCAGCCCCATAGCAGCCGAGATTTCATTCATTTTCCCGTTGATGCCGAGATATTCCACCTTGTCAAAACCCGTGAAACCGAAATTCGTCATCATCCGCATTTGGTAGGCCAATTCATCGTTGTTCGTTGCCACGACTCCGCCCTCCAGACAGTTGATGAACTTGGTCGCGTGGAAGCTGAAGACCTCACATTCGCCAAAGGTGCCGATCATGCGCCCCGTCATGGAGCACCCGAAGCCATGGGAAGCATCATACATCACCTTCAAATTTCGCCGCGCCGCGATTTCTTCGATCGCCTCTGTGTCGCATCCCCTGCCCCACACATGCACGCCGACGATTCCAGTCGTTTTTGGCGTGATAAGCCTCTCGATCTTCGCAGGGTCAATGTTGTGCGTCGCCGGATCCATATCGCAAAAGACGGGCGTGATCTCTTGCCATTGCAAGGCATGAGCCGTGGCCACGAAGGTGTAACTGGGCAAAATCACCTCGCCTTTGAGGCCGAGAGCGCGGCAAGCGATTTCTATAGCTGCCGTGGCATTGCACATGGCAAGCGCATGCTTCACGCCTAAAAGTTCAGCAACCCGTTTTTCAAACTCCTGAACAACTGGCCCGTTGTTTGAGAGCCAGCGCCGATCCAAAATCTCATTTACACGCTGCAAAAAACGCTCCCGGTTGCCGATATTCGGCCGGCCAACATGTAGCGAAGCATTCATATCTTTTCCTCCATTGCTAATCTTATGGCCCCCTCGACTTCAGCCAAGCCTGTTTCTACATATCCCTTAGCTCGATTTACTCGAGGCTTGCCCGCATCCGAAGCGATCACAATCAATCGCGAATCGGGGTATAGCGATGCGAAGGAGGCATAATTGGATTTGCCTGCGCTTTGCAGTTTCCACTTGCACTCGAGCGCCACAGGTCGGCCCCCCCTCCTCGCCAAGATGAAGTCCACCTCATGCTTCTGCTTGTCCCTCCAATAATAAATCTCGCTTTCAGCAAACCTCGCCTTGAGTTCATCCAGGACAAGATGCTCCCAGAGCAAGCCCATATCCTCCGAACGGATTTCTCTCCAGCCCTTCGCATAGCAAACGAATCCCGTATCAAACGCATACACCTTCGGCATCGCTGTGATTTCCCGCTGCGGGTTTTTCGCAAACGGCCGCAGCACATGCACGGCACCAGTCTCCTCCAGAACTTGCAGGTAATTTCCCAATGTCTGGCGACTAACCCCGCAAGGCGCCGCCATGCCCGATAATTCACATAAGCTACCGCTTTGCGCCATCAGCATTTCCAGCAATTTCAAAAAGGCGGCCCTGCGCTCCAAGCGGAACATCTCTTGAATATCCCTGGCCCAGTAGGCATCGATCCATTCCGCAAAGTCCTTCTCAGGAAAGGACCCTGCAGCAAGGTTCTCCGGCAGACCCCCATGCAGCAAGCGCTTCTTGATATCGCCCACACCAAAGTCGGGGAGTTCGCTGTAGAGAACCGGAGAAAGATGCAATACCCTCTTCCTTCCTGCAAGGGTATCGCGAAACCTCCCGCTCGCCCCCAGAGTTGAGGAACCAGTAGCAAGAATCCGAATCGAAGGAAAGTGATCCGCCACGATTTTCAGAATTTCTGAAGGATTTGCAAGTCGATGCACCTCATCCAGCACTATCGGACCCGAGAACCCCTGCCCAAGAAATCCTTCCGGATCCTCCTCGATGATTCGCCGAACGCGTGGCAACTCACAGTCGAAATAGCTTACCCCCGGAATCGAGTGCGACAATGTGGTTTTACCAACCCTTCGCACCCCGGTGAGCCACAGGATCGGTCTTTCCGACCACGCCCCTTCTATCCGATCAAGCCAAAACTTGCGCTTTACCATATGCTATTTGTTTTAACATATGGACACTCTAAACGCCATAGTATTTTCAAAGTGGCCAAACGCGAACATATTCTTCTACGAAGAAAGTCGGCAATTTTTTTCTTGAACTCTTGCACCACTGGACCCTTGTTGGAAAGCCAGCGCCGGTCCAGAATCTCATTAACCCGGGCCAGAAAAGATTCGCGATTCCCAATATTTGGGCGACCGACATACAGAGCAGGTTTATCCATTTTCCTTTTTTGGGATAAAATACATAATAGACTCAACCCAACCTTGCGTATAGTGCCTTAAATAAACATTGTAATCATCGCGAATTCCCAGCACTAATTGAGGAATACTCCAAAAATCAGATGCGGAGTGGTATACAGCGATTGCCATTTTGGGATGATCTTGCAATATATGATTTTTTGCACCCAGAAGCGCCTTCGTCTCCCAACCCTCTAGATCCATCTTAATGAAGGTAATTTTTTCTCTGATTTCGTCATCGATCTTGGTAAGGATAATTTGATCTGCACCATTCTCAGAAATTGCGCTTGCGGATCCCCCTGCTGCGTTAAAAGAAGCGAGAGCACTTTGATCAGAAACACCCTTCTCGATAAACTCGATATTGTTCAAACTGGAGAGTCTGGCTCTTGCCTTTTTTAAATTCAAAGGCGATGGTTCAAAAAGATAAACCCGCTTATACACTGGATTTTTGGTTGTAAATTGCTCGGTTGTATCGCCATCAAATCCTCCACAGTCTACAAAAACTTCTTCATGAGATAGATTTACCACTTCATCAAAATATTGTTTCTCAGGAGTAAAATCGTATTCTGCTAATGCAGATAGTCTTGAAGATGTTCTGAATCTAATAAGATCGGCGAGCACTATTTTTGACTTTTCATCGGCAAGCGAATTCTCAAGACACTTCCATTTATCGCTTTTATGCTTTCTGTCACAAAGTGTATCCCCCATGAATTGAGGGACCGGTATCAATTCGGGAAATTTTTCAAGTAAATCCGCGTAATCATAAATGGTTTCACAGGCAAGAGAATTTATGCGATTTCGAGCAGCCCGCCCTTTTGCCATTAACACACAATTAATAACCACGGATTCAGGCGCGATTTCATCACCATGCAGAACTGTTAGACCATTAAAACGCGAGCCTACCTTGAAGTCATCGATAATTCCATCGACTTTGATGACTTTGCTGAGATCTTCAGAATGCTCGTTGCAGCCAAATAGATAAGTTGATTTTCCTTCGAATAGATTGATCATTTTATTTGTTCCCATTGTTTTGTTTTGCATGAGCGCACGATAGCTTCAAGAAAGCCTAACCCCTCTGCAGCAAGATCTGCTCCAAAAACCTCTTCGGATTCCTGTTTCCCATTCATTTTATAGCCACTGAGGGCTGTGTATATGTCAAAATAAAGATTCGCCAGAGCCTCATTGAATCCGGCCGGATGACCAGCTTTGAACCTATTGTAACGGTGCAGTGAAGCCACCTTGGCGTTCGAAGCCCGATCGAAAACTTGACGCCTGCCATCCGCATATGAAAGAACTACCTCCTCGGGGTTGAGTTGATACCACTCTGCAGAACCTTTGGAACCATAAAGTCTGAGGCGCAACCCATTTCGGTGGCCTATGGCACATTTACTGAACCAAAACTGCCCTTGCACATTTCCAGAATATCGCGCAAGGCAATTCACATTGTCCACTACCGGAAACCATCCTCGGCTTGATTGATCGGCCACCACCTCCTGCGGCTTTTGACCGGTTAAATAGTGGACCAATTCGTGCAAGTGAACCGCAAGATCCAAATGCAATGTCGGCACAGGGCCATCCATCTTTCTCCACTCTTGCGGCATGGGTTTGTTCCCTTGGTCATCCACACGAAGGAAACCCTCTTGGGGCATTTCCGCTTGGAAGTGCAAAATCTCCCCCAGGACTCCCTCTCGGATCATTCTTCGCAGCTCCCGCACCATCGGATAGCCGGAGTAATTGTAAATCACAGCAAGAAAACCATTTTTTTGTGAACAAAGATCACGAATTTTTGAGGCCTCTCCGCCTGTCATCGCAAGCGACTTCTCACATATCACCGGCAATCCTCTTTGCAAACATTCCAAAACCATTTTTGCATGGCTCGGCGTCGGAGTGAGAATAGCAACAGCATCTAACCGTTTACTTTCCTTATCTAATAGTTCTTCAATCCCAAGATATGTCCGTTCCGCAGGCACACCATAAATGTCAGCTGCTTTCGCGTTCATTTCTTCACAGCGACTGAAGGCACCAGCCTGCAAATCCCAGAGTCCATCCATTCTTGCTGCAACAAAATGGGCGTAACCCGCAGCGGAGTTGGGTGCACCACCCACAAATGCCAGACGAAATTGTTGATTTTTTTGCATTCTATTGGGTGTAAGCTTTTATTTTTTAGCAAATATATTGCAGAATCTTTTACCAGATTTATCCAACCTAAACACCTCTTTCATTTCTTGAATAGTCATTTTCTTTTTTAAGTATTCATCAATTACATATATATCCTTAAATCCGTATTCGATAATCAAATCGGGAAGTTGATTTAAATCATAACCAGCCGTCTCCATCCAACCCGGAGCCCATTCAACCAAAATACACAAGTTGTCATTGCGATCGATCAAGCTCTTTGCACCTTCTAAAACAGCGACTTCATCACCTTGAACATCAATCTTAATAAAATTGGCGCGTTGATCTGGAAAAGTTTCATCATCCATCAGCTTATCCAATGTCAAAATTGGAATTGTTATTTTTTGATTTATTTTCACAAATGGACTTGGCGCAATACCCGAATTTACAGTATCATCTGTAACATAGAATTCCGTTGTTCCACACCTGTTACCAATGGCTGAATTAATGATGATTGTATTCAAATTAGGGGTATTAGACTTTAAAATCTCCAAAATAAAAGGATTCGCCTCGATCGAAAATACCCTCCCCCTACCACCCACCAGCTTAGAGGCTATGACTGAAAAAAAACCCATGTTTGCACCAACATCTATAAAAACATCATTTTCTTTAATATTTTCGGAAATCAATTTTGCACTAAGCGGCTCAAAGTCAGAATAAATTTTCGACAAACCGGGTATGATTGATAAATAATCGCCCGTAAGTAATTTAATTTTTTCCATTATATTTAATAGATTATAAGCTATATTTGAATAATTTTTTATTTTTTATTAAAATATATAACTCATTTTTTTCATCTTCAGATACTGCAGAAATGAATAACAAACCTGCTCGTCCATATGGGCTTGGATTGATATATTTCCCCGCCTCAGCCAGAGGAACGAGAAACTTCAAATCCACTGGTTGATTAAAATTAAATCCCCAAAGGAATTCTCCTTCCTGCGAAGTCGCTGTATGTCGGATGATTCTTTCCCGCAATCGACCCGCACCGCGCGGCAGCGGATCTTCGCCCAAAAACGGGCCCGCATAGCTGGCCCCATAGGGATAACCCGTGCTCATTTCGATTAAAAGCGCATACAAATCCCCCGGGCATCGGCGCGTGACTTCAATGATCCAATATCTCTCCTGCCCGAGAATGAATTGGCAATGAATCAACCCATTCTGCATTTTTAAATGTTTAAAAAGCTTGCGGGCGTCGTTGCGCAGTTGATTAAGGATGTCCTCATCGAAATCAAACTCCAAGCAGCTCGTATCCACTGTGAAGGGATTCGTCGTGCAATCCTCCCTTACTATGAAGTCCGCCACAACCTCACCCGACTTCAGGAAAGCCGAATGGCTGTAAAGCTGACCGCTCACAAATTCTTCGATCAGAGCCTCCCCAGATTTGGAAACGCCACATGCTTCATTGAAGGCTTCGAGCAGTTTATCGGAGCTCGGTGAATTAAGGATCGAAATCCCTCGCCCACTGAATGAATCCACCGGCTTTACAATCACCGCCTGCAGATTCAACGCCTCTTCAAAACCGACAACCCTTGGAACCGGTATCCCGAGTCCGCCAGCTAAGGCTCTGAATTCCGCCTTGCAATTGATCCGTTGCGTGGTTTCAACCGAATCGATTCCAGGAAACCTTCCACGATTGACCTCTGCACAAACCTTGTAGGATACATCTGTGCAGCCTGGCACAATGAATTCAAACCCTTCCTGCTTGATCAAGCCATCGAGCGCGGATACATCCGAGTAATCCAACTGAATAAAATTGGGACAAATCTTTGCCAAGGGCTCCCCCGGGTTGCCACCCACCACGAAAACATCATACCCGTGGGCTAACAGTGATTGGTAGATCGTATAGGCCGCGCGATTCGTATCTACAAGAAGAACTTTTGGCACATTAGTTTTTTTCTTATGTTTAAGTATAGAAACACTTCAAATATAGACTTTAGATGTTTTTTATCTATGGCTTTGATAGATAAACTTCATATTTTTGATCAAGTCCACACTTTCGTTTCTAAAGAAATTTTGGGATGGATTCTGGTCCAGTATATTCCGACTAATCTGGACCCTTAATGAGGAGTCATCCACCAACCGGATCACTGCACCGATATACTCATCCACAGAGCGGGCCGTCAACCATTCCGGCTGTTCAATCATTCGGGATAACATTCCATCAATTTGGGAGTGTGGTTCCTCCCCTGTCATGTTCACGATCGGCAAGCCCTGGATTGCGGCATCGATGATTCCATTCGTAGCGCCAAATGGGAATGTGCTCAAGAAAATGTCACACTGGTTGATATCGCGGATGTAGTCATTGTAGTTCTTGGTTGGCAAAACCACGCTGCCTGGAAGCATTCCTTCGTATCGCCGTTTCACGGCTTGGTAGAGATAACCCAACGCATTGGGGAAAAACCAGAACTCCACCTTTTTCTTAGCGGTCCGCTGGATGCGCTGGCAGGTTTCCAGAAATCTCGGCGTCACTTTCCGACTCCAAGCAGGAACCGCAATTCGGACGGCTTCCGGATCAAGACGAATATTCGGCGGTATCTCAACGGCATCCGTTCGGTGGGTAAAAACAAGTTTATCGGTCAAGACTGCTTTTTCAGAAATCAAGTTCCCCGCCTGAAATCCTTCGTTCAATATCGCATAATCCATCGCCTCCGAATGTGTCGTGGCCGGGTGGCCGAAGGACATGACTTGGATCGGGGCGATGCGGACATTGGAGACCGCGATGCTGGAGAAGCGCATGCCGATGCTCGGGAGGTAGAGGATGTCGGGTTCGTAGCTTTGGAGTTTCTCTATGAGACCTCCGGCTTGTTCGTTGAAGCGGATAGTTTCGACACTGTGCGCCAAGGCAGATAGCTCGGGATTGATTTCCGTATCGGCGATCAGGAGGGTGGTGTCGAAGTGCTCTTGGAGCGATGCGATCGAGGGGCCATAGCACCGGTGCATGGCGTGGTTGGAATTATAGAATTCCGCGAAGGTGACCAATTTCGGGCGGTGTTTGATTTTCCTTTTTTGCGGGAGAGGCTTGGCTTTGACGCCTGTTTTTTCGAGCCAACGGCGCACGATTTTATTCATGCACTTCTTGATATCGTGCTTGTGCGGGGCATCGGCGTAGCTGCAGCCCATGTAGGCGGTGCCCATGCCTACGACTGTGAATGGCTCGGGGTCGATGTTTTCCCAGACGGAGCCTGACGCGAGGATGCGTGAGCGCACCTTCTCGGCCTCCGGCGTGAAGAGCAACTGCTCGGATAGGAAGCCCAGCACGACGGGGAAGGAATACTTGGGCTCAAGCTTCAACATCGCGTTGAATAGGTCGATCGACATCGCATTGATCGAGAGTGCGGAAAAAAGGCGAAACAAATGAGCGATCGTGTAGGTGCTCACGCCCTTCTCGTCCGTGCTGCCGAGCATGTTGATGAAATGGGATGTGCCGCGGTAGCCGCTGACTTGGAATGTTTGCACCAAGGATCGTTTGTAGCGGTTCAGCTCCAGAAATAGGCCCAGTTGAAACTCATGGCTTGTATCGGTGAGGATTTGCGTCATCCCGCTCGCAAACCGCGTGGCATCGACTTCGGAGGGAGCCTCGGCAGAAGAGGCCTTCCCGCCAAAGGTGCTGGCACCGGATTCCACGCTGTTCAGAATTTTAAGAATCGTGGGCCGAGCGTCGTTGTAACGACGCTCGCGCACGAAGGCCTCAAACTCTTTTAGCAATTGATTCTGCATTATTTATGTATTTATCAGATAAAGTGTGAAATTTGGAATTTATTGGTTTTTACAATGCCTTATGGCTCATAGATTTTTTTTAACGAGAAATTCTCACTTGTAGTGGCATCTCTGTGGGCGCGGAGTCGTTTCCTCTCTCGGGAGTCATAGACAGCCGCTACGACGGACAGGTTTGTTCTTCTGCATTGGCAGGCATTAACAGCAATGTAGTTTTTACCAAAAAGCCCGGATTCATTTCTGAATCCGGGCTATTTTTTAGTTGTTAACAGTCAGTTTAGACTGGCGACTAACCTACGAGGTGGAAGTTCGTTGCCGCAACATTATTGTCGGCAAATGTTCCCGTGTAGTTGTTAACTGTAGCAATACCGAGGAGACCACCTGCACCATCCACCTGATAGAGAGAGGCTACCTTACTTGTATCGTTGTAAGCCAATCGATAGACATCTTTAGTATTATCTGAATTCCTGATGCTTATAAGGTTAGTTCCATTATTTGAGAAGTTAACAGTTGCACCGTTGAGGAAGAGCTCGAATATATCAGCATCCGCATTGAAGTCTGTGATTGCAGCGCGATAGTTCGAAGCATCGTCCATGGACGCTTGGCCATATGCATTGGATATAGTGTCTCCCAATACGAACACATCGGCACCACTACCGCCAGTGAGCGTATCGTTGAACGCATTGGTTGATGCCAAGCCAGATGTTGACCATGCTTTCAAGCGATCAGCACCGCTACCTCCAGTGAGGGTATCGGATCCACCCGAACCGCCATTGAGAGTAACTGCGCTGTCGTAGGCAGAAGCATCGATATCATCG
>Ga0247843_1009173_pt1 | contig 11125 bp, 6 predicted proteins | sample LaCruzMarch2017__FD_192420 | JGI IMG/M metagenome (GOLD analysis project Ga0247843, IMG submission 192420) | Freshwater microbial communities from meromictic Lake La Cruz, Castile-La Mancha, Spain - LaCruzMarch2017_8m | ecosystem: Environmental > Aquatic > Freshwater > Lake | place: Spain...
ATGTTCTTCCTCCTCTCCAAAATCCTCGCCTTCCTGTTAAAACCGCTCAACCTCATGGCGCTCACCGCGCTCTACGGTCTTTTTACCAAAGTCGCCCAAAGGCGGCAACGCGCATTTACCATCCTGATTATCATGCTTTTGGGTTTCAGTAACCCTTGGATCATCAACGAACTGGCAAGGCGTTGGGAAATTGGCCAGCGTAATCCCGACAGCATCATCGAACCATACGATGTAGGAATCTTACTGGGTGGTTATACCGAAATGTCGGCTGCGGGACCGGCGGGCGTAGTGACCTTCAGTCGCTCCGCCAACCGACTTACAGAGACGCTGGCCTTGTACAAAATGGGCAAAATCCGACACATCTTGCTCTCTGGAGGCTCTGGCAGGATCGTCGGGGAAGAAGCTTCCGAAGCCCCCGTATCGCGTTGGTATTTACAACAAGTGGGGGTGCCTGACAGCGCAATCTTAATAGAAGGAAATTCGCGCAATACTTGGGAGAATGCGCTGTATTCCAAGCAATTATTAGACAGTCTTGCGCCAGAAAGTCGTTGTTTACTCATTAGCTCTGCCTGGCACTTGCGTCGCGCAAAAGGCTGTTTTGACCAGGCGGGATTACCTTGCGACGTGTTCGGTACCGATTTTTTTACAGAACAGGATTTGGGCAATAAACTCCATTGGCTTCAACCCAGTTGGGAATGTTTGATGAAATGGGACTATCTGTTGAAGGAATGGGTGGGCTGGACGGTGTACAAAATGAAGGGGTACAATTAGTTGCCCCAAACCCTTATCAACATCAACAAATATAAAACTGGCATAATTTTTCCTATACCCTTTTTGTGCCCCTGTGGAGGCGGGCGAAATTTTGTTCCCCCCATTCACTACCTCCGCTTGCGTCACAACATCTACATTTGTGGAAACGAAAAATTTCGGCACGCTGACTTTGCCAGCAGCCACCACTTCCGCCCCCCAGCGTATGCGCCATGCCAAACAGGTATTTCTACTGGTTGTTTTGGCCTTAATCGTATGTCTTTCAACGGTTTTGGTGCTTAAATATGCACGCAAAACCAGCGTTGGAAATGCCATTGCCAGGGTACCGGAAATGCTCACTCCCGGCAATACCGCAGAAGTTGCTGCGATGCCTGCCGCTCCACTTGGTCCAAGCAAGGTGTCGTCGAAAGTGCTCATAAAGGGTGTTCCCGACACTACACCTTATCTGACTTTTGAGCCGGATTTGCTGCAAGCCATGTACGAACAGGCCAATTATCTGCGCCGCAAAGACGTAAAAGAAGTTGGCGCCTCGGGCATCCAAAAAGCCGAGATGCAGCGCACCATCGAACTTTTGCAAGGCATTAACTTGCTCGACCCGAGTGTGCTGCTCACTACCTTTGATTTCTATCAAGTGAACACCGACCTGCACAAAGATCGGGTGCGCATGACGGGCTACTATACCCCCGTCGTCTATGCAAGTCGTGTAAAGACCCCTGAATTCACCGTACCCATGCTCAAAGCGCCCGCATCGGGCATACCCAACCCGGCAGCCGTGGAGGCGGGCGCTTTGGACGGACAAGGGCTCGAATTGGCCTGGCTGCGCTCGAGGAAAGAATTGCGCAATGCACAGTTGCAAGGCAATTGCCTCGTTGAATTCCCCGATGGCAAGCGGAAGTACTTTGGTTTTGGCCAGTCGGTGCGCGGCAAGGGAGGTGCTTATGTTTTTTTCAAGGAAGTAGACGAACAGGTGTTGGGTGCGGGTACCTTTCCACTCACGGCCAGATATTCCGTCGCTGTGGATTTGAAATACATCCCGCTCGGTGCCACACTTTTGGCCGAACTCCCGGACCTGGATGCCGCTGGACATTTAAAAGGATACACTTATCGAATTTTGTTCGCACAGGACCGTGGTGGCGCGATTTTGACCACCAAACGTATGGATCTTTACTGCGGCATCGGTCAAAAAGGCCTGCAAGAAGCCCGGAAGATCAATAGTTTTGGGCGGTTGTGGGTGATATTGCCCAAGCGCTGACTTGCTCCGTCTGTTACCGGTAGGCCGATCGGTTTTGATTGACGAGTGACGATTACATGATTGTTGATTTTTGATGTGATGGATGATTTTTTGAATTTAGATGGATTATTTATCCCATTTTACTTACATCATCCATCGGAAATTAACCAATCGTCCTTCACATCAAAAATCAACAATCATGTAATCGTCATTCGTCAATCAAAATAACTCAACCAGAAATTACCTAGACTCAAAGCATGCTTCAGGTCTTCCTCCAAATTTTTCGCCTTGTCCCATTTCGCGCCTTGTACGTCCTTTCTGACGTGCTGGCGTTTTTACTTTTTAGCGTCGTAGGCTATCGCAAGAAGGTGATTTTTGAAAATTTACAACGTTCATTCCCTGAAAAAAACGAAGCCGAAATTCGGAAAATAGCCCGTGCAACCTACCGAAATCTTACGGATGTGACGGTAGAAACCCTCAAGTCTTTCACCGCGTCCTACGAAGAAATGGTACGCAGGGCTCCCTGTCTCAATCCAGAAATCATCAATCAATACCTGGATCGTGGGCAAAGCGTAATCCTCACGGGCAGTCACCTGGGCAACTGGGAATATTCGGGACTCACCATGCCGCCTCAGTTTCATGGCGCGACGGTGACAGCTTTCAAGCCTTTGACCAACAAAGGCATGGACGCCTATATCAACCACGCGCGTTCTCGTACCGGAATGGAATTGATACCAATGGACGAGGTGTTCAAGGTCATCCGGAAGCGTTCAGGGGAACCAACGGTGTTCATCCTGCTGGCTGACCAATCGCCGAGCAGCCGCAAAAGTGCCCATTGGGTGGAGTTTTTGGGACAGGAAACGGCTTCGCTTCCGGGCGCGGATGTGTTGGGACGAAAATTTGGATTGCCCATATTGTATTATCGAGTAGTGCGTACGGCACGCCGTGGTTTTTATGAAATTGAATTCGCCGAACTCTGCGCTGATCCTTCGACCGTTACTGAAATGGATATTACCCGCGCTTTTGCCCGACGTTTGGAGGCGGACATAAGACAGCAGCCTGAACAATGGCTTTGGAGTCATAAACGGTGGAAAATGTCCAATGTCCAACAAAGAATGTCCAATGTCCAAGTGGGAGCTTAACTTGACTTTTTTTGCTTAAAAACATGAAACACCTTTCTTTCCTATTCTTTTTCCTTCTTTTTTCCGGCCTCCTATTTTCCCAAAACAAAAAACCACTCGATCACGCCGATGTACACCGCTGGCGAAAAATAGAGCAGCAAAAACTCTCCAATAATGGTAAATGGGCCTTGTGGACGCAAACGTCGGTGAGCGAGGGCGATGCAACGCTGCACTTATGGAGCGCTGCTTCAGGCGCAACGAAGGTGTTTCTACGAAGCACCGAAGCGCAATTCAGCGACGACTCCAAGTGGTTGGTATTCAAGATAAAACCCGCGCTCGACACGCTCAAAGCCCTGCGTCGCAAAAAAGTGAAAGACGAGGATTTGCCCAAAGACACACTGGGCATATACGAGCTCGCTAGTGGCAAACTCGAAAAAATCCCGCGTCTCAAAAACTTCTCTCTGCCCGAAAAGTGGAGCGGCTGGCTGATGTTCCAAATTGAAATGGAAAAACCTGCGGCTGTAAAAAAGGACACGGCAACCGTGAAGCCAGACACGGTCAAAACGGCTCCGCCACCCCTTAAGGGGGGGGAGGGGGGGGGTAAAAAGACTCCTAAGAAAGAGGACAAAGACAATGGCTTCCGCCTCATCGTGCGCAATTTGCCCAAAGGATTTCAGGACACCATCGCTTACGTCAAGGAATATGCACTGGCCAAACGTGGTCCCCGGCTTCTGCTGCACACCACGGGAAAAGGTGACACATTGCCTTTTGCCGCAAACCCAAAATCCTTGCAAAATGGTGTTTATTTAATTGATTTAGAGCCATATAGCCTTAGACCACTGCTGCGCGGCAAAGGAAAATTTCAGCAACTTTCACTGGATGATTTTGGCAGACAAGCGGCTTTTGTATCGGACCTCGATACCTCGAAAGCCCGCATCCGTCCCTGGCAACTTGCCTACTGGAAAACGGAACAGGATTCCGCCAAAATCATCGCCAACGCCCAAAGCGACTTCCTCACTAAGTACCAATCACCAACCACCAATCCACCAATCACCAATCAACCAATCACTACTTGGAACATCAGCGAAAACGCTCGCCCCCTGTTTTCAGACGATGCCTCCAAACTTTACTTCGGGATTGCACCACCACCTGTTCTGAACGATACCACGCTATTAAAGGAAGAAATAGTGGATGTGGAGGTTTGGGCCTGGAACGATAAACTGCTGTATACCCAAGAAGAGATTCGCCTCGAAAACGAGAAAAAACGTTCGTATCCGGTGGTATTTCATATTAAGCAGAACCGGTTTGTGTCACTTGGCGCGCCGGACTTGCCGGAACTCCGTTTTCAGGAGCAACGCAATGCCAACCTTGCACTCGGCATTTCAGAAGAACTTTATGCGAAGTACATCACTTCTGAAGGTACCCCGCACAAAGACCTTTTCGCCGTGAATCTGGAAACGGGCGACAAGAAGGTGATTGTCAAAGATTTGCGTTGTAATCCACGGCTTTCGCCATCCGGTAAGTACATCGCCTGGTGGAGCGATTCGGATACTGCCTGGTTTGCCTGGAATGCCAGTACAGCCACCATTGCACGATTGACGGACAACCGTACCGTGCCATTTTTCAACGAGGAAACAGACGTGCCAGACTACCCAAACGAACACGGCATTGCAGCCTGGATCGAAGGGGATGAAGCGATATTGATCTATGACAAGTATGACCTGTGGAGAATCGACCCGGATGGCAAAAAGAAACCCCAGCGCGTAACCGATGGGCGCGAGTCACAAACAACCTACCGGTATATCAAACTTGATCCGGAAGAGCGCAGTTTGCGGCGCAATACGCCGCTTTTGCTGCATAAGTTCAACGACCTTACGAAGTCTGAAGGTTACACCTGGCTGAATTTGCCCCAGGACAATGATGGGAAACTGGGCATATTCGTTCCATTCCTCAAGGAAAAATGGAGCGATGGTTATGCATTTACACGCAGCCCCATAAAAGCGCGGTACGACGAGGCTTTCCTGTATTCAAAAGAGAACTACGCCAGCTTCCCCAATTTGATTTATGCCTCCCCTGACGTGGGCGAAAAAGTCATTTCAAACGCCAACCCACAACAGTCAGAATACAATTGGGGAAGCATAGAAATGGTGGAGTGGACCTCGCTTACAGGTGAAAAAATCAAGGGATTGCTGTTAAAACCCGAAGGCTTCGACCCAAAGAAGCAGTACCCGATGATCGTGAATTTTTACGAAAAACTATCCGATGATCTAAATCGCCACCGCGCCCCGGATTTCCACCGTTCTCAAATCAACTACACGGTTTACGCCAGCCGGGGCTATCTCGTGTTTGCGCCCGACATCCCGTATCGAATCGGTTATCCCGGCGAATCGGCTTACGATGCTATTATGAGCGGGGTTACTTCGTTGATCTCCAAAGGATTTGTGGACCCGAAGCGGGTGGCCTTGCAAGGCCATTCCTGGGGTGGCTACCAGGCGGCTTATTTGGTGACGCGCACGAATTTGTTTGTGTGTGCCGAAGCGGGCGCTCCCGTGGCCAACATGACCTCTGCTTATGGCGGCATTCGTTGGGAGTCGGGGCTGAATCGGGCTTTCCAGTATGAACACCAGCAGAGTAGAATCGGAGGGTCGCTTTGGGAAAAGCCCAAGCAATACATTGAAAACTCACCACTTTTTGCGCTCGATAAGGTGGAAACGCCGCTGCTGATTTTGCACAATGACAAAGACGGTGCAGTACCCTGGTATCAGGGGATCGAACTTTTCAGTGGCTTGCGTCGCCTGGAAAAACCCGCCTGGCTCCTGAACTACAACGACGAGCCGCACTGGCCGGTTAAAATCCAGAACCGGGTTGATTTTCAAAAACGAATGCAGCAATTTTTTGATTTTTACATGATGGGCGCACCAGAACCCAGTTGGATGAAACGTGGGGTGCCGCCGATGGAAAAGGGGATTTTGCAGGGATATTGAGATTTTTAGCCACTAATTGCACGAATTTACACGAATTAAATTAGTGTGAATTCGTGCAATTAGTGGCTAAAAAATTTGGAAGCAGTATTGAACTAAAAAGTAAAGGTTGGGCGTTGGCACTTATACACCCGATTCTTCACTTTAACTCAATACGACCCATGACAAACTTCCTGAAAAAAGCCACTTTACTCGCGCTGTTTGCGACTGCTTTTTTAAGCTCCGCCCATGCTCAATTTACCTTCAAAGCCTGCAAAGTCAAACCGACTACCAAACCGCTCGAACAGATGGCCTACTCAAAGTGTGTTGGCCGATTGACCAAAACGGGCGAATTCCAATGGGATAAAAAGAAACCAAAACGAACATTAGTCGGCTATGGACAAGGGCCAGATTCGCTGGTAAAAACGTGGATGCATCCGGTGCTCAATGCGGCTACACTGGCCTACGGCGAACACCGTCCACTGGTGCTTTCACCCGATATGGTCTGGTTGATGATCGCCCAGGGGTTTGCCCAACATGTAGATTTGAACGCCGAAAAACTCCGTCCTTATCTTGTTGATTTTGATGGCAAAAAGCATATCAATATCAGCGATAGCGAACTGCCCAAATCTTGGGATTGGGATGATGCCTTCCCTATTTTTTCCGAAAAAATAAGCCGCTATGTCGGCAAAGAACTTGCGGGCACGCTGGATGCGACATTCAGCACCAGCACTCCCGTCACCCAAGCGGCTTTCCGGGTGACCCTGATGGATGCGATGAGCGAATACTTTGACTTTTCAATGTCTTTCGCTTGTGGAATCCCAAGGATTACGCTCGAAGGAACGCCCGACGACTGGGCCCTTTTGGAAGAAAAAACAAAGGCGCTCAGCAAGTATGAACTTTCCTGGTGGACGGATGACCTGGCCCCTATCTTGCATCAAATGACCGAAACCAGCAAGGGTAACCCCGATTTGGAGTTCTGGAATAATCTTTACAAAGAACGGGAAGAGAATGTTGTTTGCGCCACCATCACCCACATGAACGGCTGGATGCTCAAGTTTTTCCCTTACATCAACGGCGAACGGAACCCCTACATCGGAGGTGCAAAGCCCGATTTCGACGTAAAACCAGAGGGCTTGGGCGATGGCCGCTCCAAAGTGGAATTTCTTTTGGATGACAATGGCCAGATGCGAAAAATGGAGTTTATGGCGGGTTTTGTCGGCCTGACGCAAGATCCAAAAACGCTTGCCTTGCGTCCTGAAATCACTTGGGCTGTGGTGGATACCGGCGAAAAGCCCAGCAAAGAAATGCTGGAGAGCTATGACGATTTTCAGCAGACAAGAAAACAGACACAAGCCCGGAACTAGGGAATATCCAAAGGAATATCCAATATCCAACAAGGAATGTCCAATTTCCATGTGGGTACAAAGTCATTGATTTCAAGGAACAAATGCCAGGTTCAGCGCTGACTTGGACATTGGTCATTCCTTGTTGGATATTGGACATTCCCTAGTTCATCCAGTCCTCAATCTCCTCTGCTTCCATCGGGATGTTCTTGAACAAGTCAACATTCCCATGCTCCGTAATAACGATGTTGTTCTCGATGCGGATACCGAGATTTTCTTCTGGGATGTAAATGCCTGGTTCACAAGTAAATACGTTGCCTGCCCGGAACGTGTCGTAGCGGAAAAACAGATCGTGAACATCAAGCCCTAAATGGTGGCTTGTGCCGTGCATGAAATATTTTTTATAGGCTGGCCAATCTTTGTCTTGTTTTGCAATATCGTCTTTAGAGATGAGTCCGAGGCCGAGCAGTTCACCCTCCATGATTTTGCCTACTTCTTTCGTGTATTCAACAAATTTTGTCCCGGGGACCAACATTTCCCGCGCACCCTTCAAAACACGCAACACGGCGTCATAAACATCCCGTTGGCGTTTAGAAAAGCGGCCATTCACCGGGATGGAGCGAGTCAGGTCCGCGTTGTAGTTGGCGTATTCGGCGCCGAAGTCCATGAGCAGCACGTCGCCATCCTGACATTGTCGGTTGTTTTCAATATAGTGCAACACGCAGGCGCTTTTACCGGAGCCAATAATCGGAGTGTATGCATGCCCAGTGGCACGGTTTCGGATGAATTCATGAATGATTTCGGCCTCGATCTCATGTTCCCAGACACCGGGTTTCACGAATTTCAAAACCCGTTTGAATGCCTTTTCGGTAATGTCAATGGCCTCTTGCGTGGCAGCTACTTCCCATTGGGTTTTGACCGTCATCAATCGCTTTAGAATCACCTGGCTGCGGTAAAGGGTGTGTGCCGGGTACCGTGCCTGAATTTCGTGGGCATAGCGCAGATCTCGGTACACCACTGGCGACAAAAACCGATCGTTCTCATTGAGATTCAAGTAGATACCTTCTGAAAGCAGGATGAGTTCGTTGATCTCCTTTTCAGCTTCATCGAGGAAATAAACCTTTTCAATGCCCGAAGCGGCCGTGGCTTCTTCCTTGGTGTATTTGTGACCTTCCCATACAGCAAGATGTTCGTTGGTGCGGCGAATGATGAGCACTTCTTCGTGCTGTTCGCGCGGACAGCCTGGGAAGAGCAAGAGCATGGTCTCTTCCTGGTCAATGCCCGTGAGCCAGAATAGCCCGGAGTTTTGTCGGAAGTTGTGGTAAGCGTCGCCAGTGCGTGGCGCCTGATCACTTGAGTTAAAAATGGCGACCGTGCCGGGCTTCATTTCGGCGGTGAAGCGCTGGCGGTTTGTTTTGAAAAGATCGGGGCTGAGTGGCTGGTATTTCATCAATGTGGATTTGATTAATGTTTATTCGTGGATTGGGTAATTATCTCAAGAAATCTCAAGATCAATTTCGCTCAAAGAATGAGACTTTCCCCGAAACAGCCAAACCGAAGTCCCAACATTTCGACTTTCAGACAAGAATGCAAAGCGAGAGGGGCTTTTTCTGACAAAAAAAGATTGTTGCCACTTTTTTCCCCTTCCAAAATTTGCCCCCTTCCCAAAAGTGCTACTTTTGCCGGGCCTTCGATATTCGTGGGCTCAGACGCCTTCGTCTCGTATCACTTATTACTCATCACTTAACACTTACGAAATGTCCTTTCCTGCTAACTGCAAATACACAGAAGACCACGAGTGGGTCCGCATTGAAAACGGCAACGTCGCCTACGTTGGTATCACAGATTACGCTCAAGGCGAACTCGGTGAGATCGTTTACGTCGAGGTGGAAACAGTTGGTAAAACGGTAGCTGCCCATGAAATATTCGGCACCGTAGAAGCGGTTAAAACCACTTCCGACCTTTATATGCCCCTCGGAGCTAAAGTATTGGAATTCAATGAAAAACTGGACGATAAAAAAGGAGACCCTGCGCTTATCAACAGCGATCCTTACGGTGACGGCTGGATCGTAAAGATCGAAATTTCCAACCCTTCTGATCTGGATGGGCTGATGGATGCAGCGGCCTATCAGGCGCACGTCAGTTAGAAGGTTTAATCTTCAGATTTTAAAAAGGCACGAAACCCTGATGGGGGCTTCGTGCCTTTTTTTATTAAAAAACTTTCCAGAAAATTGAACGTCCGGCCAACTCGTGTGTAAACAGCAATATCTTTTCACTTGATTATGGATGGAGGGACATTGGACATTAGACTTTGGACATTCGATCCATAAATATCCAAGGTCCAAAAGTTCAAGCTCCCAAAATCCAGCGTCTAAAAAATTAAGTCTATGAAACAATTGCTCACCGTCCTGTTTTACACATTGACAGGCATTCTTTTTCCCCTAATCGCCTCCTCCGGCGACTTTGAAAACCGCCTCCGGGAGGCTGAAACCGCAGGCGATCGTACCCGTGTGGCCGCTATTTGTAAAGAATGGTATGCCAGTGGCGAATACTCCCCAGGATTGCTCAACTGGAATTACAACGCGCTCATGTCCGTGGAGCAAAATGCCCTGCTTTTCACTCAACAGGAAAGCGATACCTACCCGGCTATGCTCCTTCAATATGCACTTGACGTACGCCCTGATGTACATGTGATTAGCTTTCAATTGCTTGAAAATCAAAACTATCGAGCCTTCTTAATTGGTGAGGAAGGCCTGCTCTGGATTCCAAAAGATTGCTCCATGAGCGATTTTTTAGCCCAGGTTTTGAACCCAAAATCAACGAGAAGTACGCCTGCCAAGCCCGTCTATTTTGGCAGTATGACCCATAAAAACCAGCTCCAGGCCGACAAGGAAAAACTTTACCTGACGGGTCTTGCGCTCAAGTTTAGCCCCACGGCATTTGACAACGTGGCAACCCTTCGCTACAATTTTGAAAATCGGTTCCGCACGGATTACCTTGAACTCAATTTCGAGCCTGAAACCGATCCTACGGCGGTTGCCCGAGTCAATCTGAACTATATCCCCGCTTTGCTCCTGTTACATCGTCACTATACTGCCACGGGTGAAACGGACAAGGCCGCCCGACTTCAGAACCTAAGCCTGCGCATCGCACGAGCAGGGGGCCGGGAAAGTGAAGTTCGTGCGTTTTTTGAGCCAGAAAAGCCCATGGGCGATATTTTAACCGCAATTACTCCAAAAGCATTGGAGAAAAACATGAAAAAAGTCAGCGACAAACTTTTTGCCGCTGAAACGGAATTGACCAATGGGCAATACGAGACCTTCTTGACGGATTTGTTGAAAAACAAGGACTTCGATCAACTGGATTTGTGTAAAACAGCCAAAACCGACTGGGTTTCCTTGTTGCCCAAAGAACTCCAGAGCCTGTCTGCCAAGCAAATATTCAAGCATGGACATCCGGACGATCCTGAAATGCCCGTCCAAAATATTTCCCACGAAGCAGCCCAACGTTATTGTGCCTGGGTTACGCAGGTGTATAATGCTTCTCCGGAAAAAAAGAAGTTCAAAAAAGTCTTGTTCCGTTTGCCTACCGAATCGGAGTGGGTTACGGCAGCAAGAGCAGGCAGAAAAGATGCCCCTTATCCTTGGGGAGGATATACCGTACAAACTTCAAAAGGCTGCTATTTAGGTAATTACAACA
>Ga0247843_1009174_pt1 | contig 11124 bp, 13 predicted proteins | sample LaCruzMarch2017__FD_192420 | JGI IMG/M metagenome (GOLD analysis project Ga0247843, IMG submission 192420) | Freshwater microbial communities from meromictic Lake La Cruz, Castile-La Mancha, Spain - LaCruzMarch2017_8m | ecosystem: Environmental > Aquatic > Freshwater > Lake | place: Spain...
CGCCCCGGCATACTGGCAGGTGATTTCCGCGAGGTCGCCCTCGGTGAAGCTGGCGGTGACCTGCGAGACCTGGATGAAGTTGATCTCGGGATGGACCGTGCCCGGCCGTGGCATCAGGGCGACGGCGGAACTCCGATGGCAGAGGAAGATCTGGGTCGCGGTCCACTTGCCCTCCTTGTCGATCTGGAGGGAGTAGCCCGGCTGCGGGTAGAGGCGTCCCGGCTGGATGGCAACGTGTCTCGGCATCTTGGCCGGGGCACGGCGTCAACCGAAGGCCGCCTGGCCGCCGCCTCCGAGCTTGTCGACCCGCCGGTTGAGATCGTTGAGCAGCCGGTTGGTTTCGCCGGTCAGCCGGTTGTTTTCGCGTTGGGCGTCCAGGGCCCCGGTCGAGTAGCCGCCGCCCCCGACCTTGCCGAGCGAGGTCACGATGGGGGCGAGCGATGAGGCGGTGGGTTTTGCGGCTGACGGCGCGCTGCCGCTGACCTTGCCCGCAGCGGCCACCGTCTTGGCGGCCTCCTCGGCCTTGGGTATCGTCTCGCGAATCGACTTCACCACCTTGCCAAAGCTGTCCCGCAATCCGCGGGTGTCGATGAGCTCGTTGCCGGTGGATTCGCCCGCCTTGCGTGCCGCCTCCGCCACCCGTTCGCCGAGCTTTGGTGCCCCGTTGCCGATGAGTCCCTTCGCACCCTCGGCCATCTCCTTGAAGTTCATGCCGAACAGCTCCGCGCCGGATTCCCGCCGATCCTTGAGGATTTTGCCAAAGTTGGTTTCCACATCGCCCGCCTCGAAGCCGAGCAGCTCGTCCATCCCCGGGATCTTGAGCAGCCCCTTGAGCAGGTGGGCGATCACCCATTCCATGCCGGATTGCAGATAGACGATGGGCGTCTGGAACGCGTTGAGCAGCGCGGCACCGAAGCCGGCCACCAATCCGAGCAGCGTGGTGCCGAGGCTCTTCCACATCGCGCCGTCGGTGATCAGGTTCCAGAAGAACTCAATGGCGGCGCGGAAGCCGTTGACCAAGGCGTTCACGCCCACCGCGAAGCCGAGTTTGAGGGACGATGCCACGAGGTCGAGCAACTGCCCGCTCTTGAAGGCGGCGATCACGAGCTGGATCGCTTCCTTGATTTGCTTGCCCGCCTCGGTTGCGAGGGGAGTGAGTTGCTGGACCAGTACGATGGCCTGCTCGACAAGGGGACGGATGGCGTCGTTGATCGGGGTGCCGAGGGTGAGGAAGACCTCGTTGATGCTGTCCTTCAGCGTGGAAAACAGGCCGCCGGTCGTCTTGCCCTGCGCCTCCATCATCCCGGCGAACTTGCCGCCCTGGGAGGTCATCGAAACGAAGGCCCGCTCGATGGCCGGGAAGCCGACCTGGCCGGATTCCACCAGCTTCTTCACCTCCGAGTCCGACACGCCGAACTGCTTGGCGAGTTCCTGGATGATCGGGATGCCGCGGCCGGTGAGCTGGTTGATGTCCTCGGCGAAGAGTCGCCCCTGGACCCGCGCCTTGCCGTAGAGTTCCGCGATCTCGTTGACTGGCGCCTGCACGCCCGCGGACACGTCGCCGATCCGGCGGAGGGTTTCGGGCACGGAGTCGGCGGATTCACCGAAGGCGATGAGCTTGCGGCCGGCATCCGCCAGCTCCGGGAACTCGAACGGCGTCTTGGCCCCGAGTTCGCGGAGCTTGCCGAGGGTTTGCTCCGCTTTGGCCGCGTCGCCGATAAGAGTCGTGAAGGCGACCTTGGTTTGTTCGAAATCGGCGGCAGCCGTGACCGCTTTCATGCCGACACCCACCGCGGCAGCCCCGCCGGCCATCGCCGCACCGATGGAGGCCTTGAACGCCGTACCCGCGACACTGAAGCCTTCCTGCAAGGCAGCGGCACCACCCTTGCCAAGCCTTGCTAGTCCCGCGCCCGTGAGTCTGCCCATCCGCCGGGCCGACGCGCCGACCAGCTCGGTGGCACCGGCCATCGCTCGCTTCAGAGCGGTTATGTCGGCTCCAAGGGTGACGGTCAGGGCGCTCATGTGCCGGGTGGGGCGTCAACTCCCAGCAGCCTCCTTGGATCGTTCTGCACAAAAGGAATGATGCCCGTGTCTGATCGGAACCGCCCTGTACGGAGCCGGACGCAGGGTGGTGTGGGACTGGGGAGTTCACTACTCCCCGGGGCCCGATTGTGCCTTGGTGGTTTCCAGGATTAGCAGCTTGATCGCCTTGCTGTCGCATGTGTCCTCGATGAGTTCCAACTTCTCCACGCCTTCACCGGGGAGAACGATTAGAGCAATGGCTGGTCTCTTCTTGGTTGTCTCCGCGTAATGGCTCGCTTGTCCTATCGCCTCGTGCCACTTCGCCAATCGATCAACCTCGATGGCGAATCTATCGGTCACCACATCGATCCGCCCGTGGTCAGTTGCAACCTCTGTCCGCCCGTCGAGGGTGGCGGCCAAAGCTTCGGTCCACTCGTGCTCATGTGCCTCGGGGCTGACAGGAACTCGAACCACAGGCAAAAGAAATTGAGACAAGGCACCGACCTCGCCAGTCCTGATCGCTGAGGGAGGAATCATCGAGTCCTCAGTCTGCGAACCGTGGACAAGGCGCTTGATGCCGACAAGTCCCCCTCCGACTACCACTGCAATCAATACTGCGGTGAGCGCAATCTTCGCCGTCGGATGAACTGTTACTTCGGTTGGCATCGGTAGTCAGTTCGCGAACATGAGGAGAATTATGATCCCAATAACGATTGCGATCACGATGATGACGGTATTGTTCGACTTCTTGACCTCAACGTTGGTCTTCCCGCTCGCAGTCTGATATTCGGCGCGCACGGTGTAGTCGCTCTTGGTGCTTTGTTCGAGCGAGTTGACTTGTCGAATCGTGTTCACCATGTCCATCGAGCTAGCCTGGTAGCGCAGGTCAGCCCTCTTGGCTTCTTCGTCGATATCGAGTCGCTTCTCGATGGCCTTCCCGAGAAGCCGCTCTTGTTGCTCCTTCGGCAGCTTGGAGAGAGCTTCGTCCAAAAGGCTGCCGGGCTGAGAAAGGGAGAATCCCTCTCGCTTGATTGGTAGATTGTCGCGTTTGTCGCTCATGGTCGGAAGAGTATCAGAGCCGGAATCAGAAAAACACAAAGAATCGCAAGGCAGCCCGCCTTGGCCGGCTCACCAATCGACACATGGATGGTGCCCTGCGGCAATTCGATGGTGTGGGAGATCGTCTTCTGCCCTTGCACGCTCTGAATCAGGGTGTCAATCCGCCGAAACTCAAGTTCGAGGTGGCGAAGTCGGGCGATGGCCTCCTCCTCCTCGGCCGCGGCAAGGAGTCGTTGTGCAGCCTGAGAGTCGCCGTCCGCGAGCCACCGGATGCGACTAACAGCAGATGCGGGAAGCTGAAATCGGCTACTTGAGGCGAGTAGTTCTCCGACTTCTGGCGCAACCTTCGTGCGCCACTCATGCGGCTCGCATCGGACATGCTTGTTGACCTTGGTGCGGTGTGCGTCTCTGACCTTCTTGACGAGGTCGAAACGGATATCGGAATCGAGAACAGTCGGAACGAGATTAAGTATCCGCTGGGCGACCATGCCACTCATCCGCACCGCACCGCTCTTCCAGCTTGGGTAGGTATTCCGAGCATAGGAAAGGGCTGAACTGCCGTGTTCACGTCCGTAACGCATGAAAACTGATTCGAGCTTGTGGGTAGGCAGGTTCAGGAAGATTCGCTCGATGTCCTTGTCGATTCCTCCCACGGCTGCGGAAAGCTGATCCCGCTCTGAGCTGTGCTGTCGCCAGTAGCTGCGCGAATAGCTACGGCGTCGATAACCTCGGTAGTATCGCGACATCTATTTTCTGGCAAACGTCCAAGCGCTGGCAACCCCACTAGCGGGGGCCAACATTGAACGCGGGGTTGAGGTTGGAGCTACGTGAAAACATCGAGAACAGAGGGGCTAGTAGGGGTTGCCCAGCCGCGACGTGTTAGCCTCTTCGATTTTGGGGGCGACTCCGCTTCGTCAATAGGCCCAATCCAAAGATAACACAGAGAAATGCTGATGATGATGGCTCGGGGATAGCCACAACCACATTGTCGATCACGGGACCGAATCCACCACCATTGTAGGTAATGAACGTGATGTCGGTGGAGTTGCTGAGGGCAATGAAAGAATACTGAAAGGCCGTCCAAGGCGGATTGACTGTATCCAAGGTGCTTCCTGGCGAAAACTCCTGATTGAGGTTACCAGCAGTCACAACACCAGTCACCGGATCAGGACCGTAAATGTAAGCTACAAAGGAAATATCGTAGGTTGCTCCTACGGTAGTCGGAATAGTAGTAGTGACAGATCCAATACTGGATGCAGCAAAATGGCTTGCACCGCTCAGGTCAATGCTGTGAATGCCATCGTATCCTAAATGGGAAGGTGTGCTCATCCAATCGATTCCATCGGGGCCTCCCACAGTCCATCCTGTGATTGTTGTCGAACTATTGGTCAACCTCATGTAATTGGCGGCATTGCCACTATTCTGAGAGTAGTCTCCAAGCTCAAAACTACCAGCCCCCGCACCATAAGTAGAGTCGATGATGTTGACGGCGGCAGATGCGGAGATAGTCGTGAAAAGAAAAAGTGAAAAAATTTTCATATTATTCAAGGAAATTGGTGGGAGAAGACGAGCGAGTTAAAGGCGCTCAAGCAATGCATTGAGTTCTTGCTGATAAATCTTGGTCTCTTTGTAATGGCCGAACATGATCCAGTAAATGTCGGTATTCGGATCGAGTTCGGATGTGATTCTGAATGAGCGTTCAATCTCCAATTCGAGGTTTGCGATATGGGCTTGGATCTCCTCTTTGATGCTTTCGTTCATGATTGTCTTTGGTTTTATTGGCTAACAGTGTGATTATGCCGCGCGCTGCATTTGACCTGTAACAGCAGCCTGCCGTATTAGGCTGGCAGATGCAGCGTTGCAGTGCGCTTTTTTGCGTGCGCGCGGTCTGAAAAGGGACCTTCTTCGGTGTGAGGTGTGCATCGAATGTAACCGAGTGGTTGCAGTGGAAGCGTCCGTTCGCAAGGCTAAAATCCTGCCTAGTCATGATTGGCGGGATTCCAGTCTTTCCGCAGCGTCTCCAACTGCTCCCGAAGGGAAGGCAGCCCGGTGTTCGTCTGACTCCAATTCGTCCGCACCCCATTCCGCCGCAACAGGCAGTGCTGATACTGAGCCAACCGCGCCAGCGGCATGAACAGGATCCGTTCCTCGGACCAGCCGGTTTCGGCGACGACGGCGAAGACTTGGGCGGCTACGAAGCCGGGTTCGTCGCAGGCAGGGGCTTTTTTCCGGCCAGTCCCGACACGGGATCGACCTGGGCCGCCTCCAGCTCGCGGCTCTGTGCCTCCAGGCGCTGGAAGGCGGTCTGGAAATCGTCTGGCGTCAGCCCGCCGCAGAAAATCAGGGCGGCTTCCCGGAATCCCTGGTCGTTGAACGAGGCGCGGACCACCTCGGGCCATGGGGCGCAGTGCGTGTAGACAAAGCCCATGATCGAGGAGGTGAACTCCGGAGTGCCGTCCTTGGGCATTTCCCCTTTCACTAGAGGGTTGCCGGTGCGGAGCAGCACGTCGTAGCTGGCCAGCGAAAGCGGGCGCATCGCGTGGCCGGCGACGATGGTTTCCACGTCGAGGAAGGCGGCGGAAAGGAGCTTCTGGCGGTCGGTGTCGTCCATGGGATCAGAGGTGGCGGAGGAACAGGTCTTCGGTGGCGGGCGAAGCATCCAGCGGGATGAAGGCGATCTTGCCCCGGCGCTTCACGCAGGCCAGCGGCACGTCCCGCTTCACCTTGTCGACCAGCCGCTCGCGGTTGAGCAGGGCGCACTTGATGTAGGCAAAGGGATGCTCCGGATGGGCGAGGTGCCAGGCGTCGTCGTGCCAGGCGGCAATCAGTTCCTTGGTCTGGAACTTGCCGCACGGGCTCTGTGGGTCAAAGAACCAGACGGTGCGCTCGCCGCGGATGCCGTCGCCGACGACGCGGACGAACGGCTTCTCAGAGAGATGGATGCCCACTGCCGTTAGCGCGGCTGCGAGGCTGGTGTTGCTGGTGGCGGTGGAGGAAAGGTGGGATACGGCGTTCATCTCTGGGTCTGGAGGTTAGGGAGTGGTTCAGGCCCCGCCGCTGGCGACGAAGGGGTAGTGGGTGGCGGTCAGGTCGATCTTCTCGAAGTCCTCGTTGTTGAGGCTGCGGCTGACCTGCATGAGGATCGTGGTGCCGCCGGCCTGCTGGAGGTGGCCCGGGATCGCGTTGGCGAGGGCGATGGCCGCGCCGATCTTGCCGCTGAAGGACGAGGTCTTGGCGACAAGGCCCGAGAGCTTGATCTCGACCTTCTCCTGGTAGAGCGACAGGCCGATGATCTCGCCCGCCTTGTCCAGGACGGTCTTCTCCTGGTTGGAAAAGTCGAACGACAGGTCGGTGATGAGGATTCCCGGCTGATCGTTCGGGATGCCCCAGTTGCCGGTGGTGCCAAGGAAAGTCGCGGCCATTTGACCGCGTGCGGCGTGTCAACCGGATCAGACGGCGGAGACGACGGCCTCGTAGCTCAGCACGCTTTCCCGGCCGCGCGACTCGTCCGGCGTAGTGCTACCTTCCCGCTCGATGATGTCGTGGAGAACGAAGGTTTCCGAATCGAGGTCGGCTTGAATCGCTGCCGTGTCGCGCAGGAGGGTAACGAGCTTGCCCGCCCATCCGGCGTGGAGTTCCGCAGGCGTGTCGTCCACCTGGGAAAACAGATGCACATCGAGTTTCACGCGGGCGGTATGCGGCATCGCCGGCACCGGTTTGGATTCCGAGGTGTCGATGACCACGCAGGGACGGGTGCGGATTTCATCGCGGCGGGCGACGTGGACGGGGATGGTCCCGGGAAATCCCTCGGGGCGGTGGGTGTCGATCCATTCGGCCAGGAGTGACGACAAGCGGTCTTCGATCAGGTTTGGCATCTTGTCCGATGCGCCTGAGTCAACCGGACCGTCTTCGCAGCGATCGGTTCGCGCCGTCGTTGATCTTGCGCAGCGAGGTGGCGAGCGCCTTGCGGAGTCGGCCCGCGGCCACCTGGAGCGCGAGCTGGATGCCCTTGCGGGTGCTGACGTCCTCGATGTAGTCGAGCTTGTTGACCAGCGTGACGGCCGGGTTGTCGCCGGTCTTGATCGTGGCCGATCCCGGCGACTGCTTGTGGCGCGTCGCCCACTGGACCGCCCCGCGGATGCGCCCGCCGATGCCCTTGCCCGCATTGAGCCAGGACCCCTTGGCGAAGCCGACCCGCTTCTGGATCCTGGTGATGTAAGTCTCCCGGGCTTTGGCGCTGGTGACGATCTGCTTCGGCTTGGATCCGCCGAGTTGCCCCCAGCGGTGGAGTTTCGGATCGAGGCGGCCGACGGTGAGGTCTTTCCAGCCGGAACTCGTCTGGCGCAGGTTGTTCTCCGCCCGTGAAAAGCGCCGTTTCTGGATGTTGGCCCAGAACCGGTCGGCCGCCACGGGATCGGACTTGCGAATCTCCCTGAAGGCGTCTGACGGCAACGCGAACACCCCGCCGATGTCCTTGGCGACGGACTTCTCACCGCGCTGCTTCGCCTTTTCCGAAAACCCGAAGGGCTTGGTGTTGCGGGCGAGTTCGACAGATAGCCCGCGCGCCTCCTGCTTTACCAGGGACAACAGCGTCCGTCCCACCTTGTCCGGGTAGCGGCGTAGTAGGCGGGCGACGGTGAACGCTCCCTTCAGCTTCGCGGTGAAGCGGATCGCGCCGTCATTCATCGGTCGAGGATAGGCTGAGGGTGAGGAGCGGGGAGCGCGGATGCTTTGAGACCCGGCTGATGCGGTATGCAGTGCCGTCCACCTCGATGCGTTCGCCGAACTTCGGCAAGGCGTCCGGGAATGCCAGTTTCGGGACCCGCAGGCTGAGGTCCGGTGATTCGACGAAGCCGCCCATGTCGATCTGCTGTTCGTTGCGCACGCGGCTGACGAGCACGAGCAGGTCGAGGTTTTTCCACCGGGCCGTCACGCCATGCTCGGTGAGGAGGTGGTGGAGGTCGGCGAGGATTTCCGATGCCATGGTCATGCCGATGCCTCCATGTCAAAATGGAACACCCTCTCCCGGTCTTGCCGAGAGAGGGTGTTGGACTCCGGGGATGAAAAGTTCGATGGTGCTCAATTCCGCTTCACGCGGAAGTAGCGCTTTGGCTGGTTCTCGATGCTGTAAAGGCATTCGAGGGTGAAGAAGATCTTGTTGGCGCGCGTGTCGGTGAAGCAATTGGCCCTCCAAACGAGCGGGAGAGAGACTTTTGTTGAAATGCCTAATCCGACCTCTTTCAGGAAAACTCTCGCCTACTTCACCTCCAGCACTTGCTCCGCCGACGCCTGGTTGTAGTGACCGTTGCCCACCTGCGAGGCGGTGATCGTCGTGCTGCCTTTGCCCCTGAGCGTCACGATGTTGCCGGAAATCGTGGCAACCGCCAAGTTGGAACTGCTGTAGGTGATCGGAGTCAGCGCGGCTGAAGAAGTGGCGGCCAGTCTCAGCGTTTTATTGAGCCGGTAGATTTGCGTCGGAATCACCGGGAAAAGCAGAGTCTGGTTCTGCTTGATCGCGAGGCCATACTGATTCGGTCCCGCGCTAATCTGATTCGCCAGCGCTGTTAAAAAGGCCGGGTTCTTCGCCAAGGCCGCGACAAATTCCGGATTCTGCGCCAACGCGTCAATCTGACTGGCCAGCTCCGTTTTGGTGGCAAGCGGTGCCGTGGCAGCCGTGACCGTTGAGGTGAGTTCCTCCTTGGTGGCAAGCGGGGCAATGCCGCTGTTCAGTTCGGTCTTGGTCGCCAATGGCGCAAGGCCTGTGCTCAGTTCGGTCTTTGTGGCGAGCGGCGCCGTGGCAGACGTGACCGTTGAGGTGAGTTCTTCCTTGGTGGCAAGCGGGGCAATGCCGCTGTTCACTTCGGTTTTGGTCGCCAATGGCGCAAGGCCTGTGCTCAGTTCCGTTTTGGTGGCAAGGGTTGCCGTGGCATCTGTGACCGTTGAGGTGAGTTCTTCCTTGGTGGCAAGGGGCGCGATGCTGTTACCCAGCTCGGTCTTCGTGGCGAGAGGAGCAAGCCCGGTGCTGAGTTCTGTTTTCGTCACCAGCTGCTCAAGCTCAGCTTTGCTCGCCAATAAGGCCACCTCCGCGGCGAGCTCGGTTTTACTGGCCAGCGGGGCGACAGCGCTGCTCAAATCCGTCTTGGTGGGAAGTCCGTAGTTGCCGCTCTGGGAAAGCACCGCGTTGGTGAATTCCGTCATGAAAGCACTGTTTCCACCGAGATTATTGGCCACTCCCTGAATCAAGGTGTTTGCGGCCACCTGCCCGGTTAGGCCGATGTATTCGATGTCGGTCAGAAAGGATTCGGGAAGGTTCACACTGCTCAGACCACTGCAACCGGAGAACGCCTGATTGCCGATGCTGGTGACACTTGCAGGAATCGTCACGCTGGTCAGGCCGCTACAACCGGAGAACGCCTGATTGCCGATATTGGTCACGCTGGGAGGTATCGTCACGCTCGTCAGGTTGCTATAGCCATAAAACGCGCTATCATCGATACTGGTGACTGGAAACCCATCGATGGTGCTTGGAAGCGTGACCGCGCCGCCCTCGCCCTTGTAGCCGGTGATGATGGCCGCGCCGTTGAGCACTGAATAAAAGAAATCCCCAGCCGGGCTGGTGTTTTGATAAAGTTCCGCGGTGCCATATTCTGCGTATCCCGCGATGAGCACCCTGCCGTTTGCCAACAAGGTCGCAGTGTGATTGCTGCGAGCCTTGGCTAGCGAGCCGGCCGTGCTCCACAGACCGGTCGTGGGATCATATAATTCCGCGCTGGAGGACGGGCTAGAGTGGCCGCCGCCACCCGTGACAAGCACCTTGCCGTTGACTAGAGTAGCTGTGTGGTACGCTCGTGCAGCTTCTAATGACCCGGTTGTGCTCCAGAGGCCAGTCGCCGGATCATAAAGCTCCGCACTGGGTATTGATCCGTAGTAGTTCAGCCCTCCCGCGACAAGCACCTTGCCGCTGGCCAGCAAAGTCGCCGTGTGGTACTGCCGCTCAGTGCCAAGCGAGCCGGTTGCGCTCCAAAGCCCCGTCGCCGGATCGTAAAGCGCCGCATTGGAGGTGCCTATTCCCGTGACCAACACCTTGCCACTGGCCAACAAAGTTGCAGTGTGGTTTTGGAGGGTGAGGTTCGGCGAGTCGGTTTGACTCCACCCACCGGTAGAAGGGTTGTAGATTACGGTTGTATTGATGTAGCTGAAGTACGGACGGGTAGCGCCCAGCACGAGTACCTTGCCGTTTGGTAGGAGTGTCGCCGTGTGAAACTGCAAGGCGACGGGCAAGGATCCAGTCACACTCCACAGCCCGGTCGCCGGGTCATACAACTCCGCGCTGGAGTCTGAGCCGCCCGTGACCAGCACCTTGCCCGTTGTTAGCAAAGTCGCTGTGTGGTTGGAGCGACCCTTTGTCATCGAGCCGGTCGCGCTCCACTGCCCGCTCGCCGGGTTATAAATCTCCGCACTTGATATGGGGCCGTAGCCGCCGCTCTGCCCTCCCGTAACCAGCACGTTGCCGTTCGTCAGCAAAGTCGCAGTGGAATCGCCGAGCCGACGCGAAGCCATCGAACCGGTAATCACAAATCCGTCCGCGCCGTTTGCCTGTGATTGCAAGACCGCGCCTAGTAGCACAAACGAAGCCAGGTGGTAGAACCAGGGAGAGAGGAATTTCATCAGAGAGTCAAGGGTGTGGGGTATAGGATGATGGTCTGGACGGCATGATCAAACGGTGTCGTCAAGGGTAGTGGAGTCAATGCGATTCATGGGCCAGAAGCTCGTTCTGCCCGCTCTTGTCCTTATAGACGTCTAACAAATCGTTCCCCGTCGCGAAGAGTGATCCGATAGAGGCGTGGTGGGCCATGGTCCCAACCTTCGATTTCCCTACGCCAGAGTCCTTCTGAGCGGGAGCAAGGCCGGTGGACGCATTGGCGTCAACCTAAGCGTAACGCGTTGATTTCCAATGAAATAAAGATAGAGAAATTGTATTTTTTCCTTGACTCGACCTTGGGTCCGGCAAGCTGGGAATGCTCCCAAGCTCTTTCCGTTCCA
>Ga0247843_1009176_pt1 | contig 11120 bp, 10 predicted proteins | sample LaCruzMarch2017__FD_192420 | JGI IMG/M metagenome (GOLD analysis project Ga0247843, IMG submission 192420) | Freshwater microbial communities from meromictic Lake La Cruz, Castile-La Mancha, Spain - LaCruzMarch2017_8m | ecosystem: Environmental > Aquatic > Freshwater > Lake | place: Spain...
TGGGTTGATCAAACACTCTGCGATCTCTGCGATTTCTTTGCGGTCTCTGCGTGAAAATCGAAGCGGGGTAACCATGTTGCGGTCTCTGCGTGAAAATCGTCGGGGGTTCACGCAGAGCGCGCAGAGGGAAATGCACGCAAAGGACGCAGAGTGAGCATCCAATAATTCGAAATGAACGGATTTTCAGGAGATTCTCTTGAAAGACGGAGATACAGTGGGTTGATCAAACACTCTGCGATCTCTGCGATTTCTTTGCGGTCTCTGCGTGAAAATCGAAGCGGGGTAACCATGTTGCGGTCTCTGCGTGAAAATCGTCGGGGGTTCACGCAGAGCGCGCAGAGGAAAATGCACGCAAAGGACGCAGAGTGAGCGTCCTACGAAACAATGGCTACGGTGCCAGAGATATTATGTTAAAAAGAAAGACTCGCGGTGGGTTGTTCGGGTACTCTGCGACCTCTGCGCCTTCTTTGCGGCCTCTGCGTGAAAATCGTCGGGGGTTCACGCAGAGCGCGCAGAGGGAAATGCACGCAAAGGACGCAGAGTGAGCATCCAATAATTCGAAATGAACGGATTTTCAGGAGATTCTCTTGAAAGACGGAGATACAGTGGGTTGATCAAACACTCTGCGATCTCTGCGATTTCTTTGCGGTCTCTGCGTGAAAATCGAAGCGGGGTAACCATGTTGCGGTCTCTGCGTGAAAATCGTCGGGGGTTCACGCAGAGCGCGCAGAGGGAAATGCACGCAAAGGACGCAGAGTGAGTGTCCTACGATTCGAAATCTGCGGTTTTGAGGAAATGCTCCTGAGGGAAGCTGGCTCGGTTGGCTGCTGAAGTAAAAATGCCATGCATGGCGTCTCTGCGAAATAGGCTGGGGTAAACCCCGCCTATTTCTGGTAAAACGGCAAAGTCACCACCTTGGCCTTCAGCTTCTTGTCGCGAATACCAATCCAAATCTCGGAATCGGGTTTGGAGAACGCAGTGTGGACATAGCCCATGCCGATGGCCTTGTCGAGACTCGGGCTCTGGGTGCCCGAAGTCACTTCGCCGATGGCATTGCCCGAGCCATCGTAGATCGGATAGTGCTGGCGGGGAATGCCGCGTTCGAGGAGCTCGAATCCCACCAATTTGCGCTGCACGCCTTCGGCCTTTTGGCGCTCGAGCTGTTCGCGGTCCACAAAATCCTTGTTGAACTTGGTAATCCAGCCCAAACCCGCCTCGAGCGGAGAAGTCGCATCGTCGATGTCGTTGCCGTAGAGGCAAAAACCCATTTCGAGCCGGAGGGTATCTCGGGCGCCCAAACCCACGGGCGGAATGCCGAGGTCCATCAACTGCTTCCAGAGCGCTTCGGCATACTGATTCGGCACGTAGAGCTCAAAGCCCCCTGCCCCGGTATAACCTGTGGTCGAGAGGAGGGCGTTCGGAATGCCCGCGAATTCGGTTTCGACAAAGGTGTAGTACTCCATGGCGCCCAAATCGACCGAACACAGGCCCTGGAGCAAAGTCGCCACCCCGGGACCTTGCACCGCCAGGAGCGAAGTGGCCTCGCTGATGTCCCGCATCTGGACGTCATACCCCCCCCTATGGCGCTGCAACCAGTTCCAGTCCTTCTCCATATTCGAGGCGTTCACTACGAGCAAATAGCGGTCCGCCGACCGCCGATAGACGAGCAAATCGTCCACAATGCCCCCTTCCCCATTCGGCAAGCAACTGTATTGCACCTTGCCATCGAAGAGCTTGGACACATCGTTGGAAGTCACGAATTGCAAAAAGGCCAAGGCCCCAGGGCCCTCGACCTCAAATTCGCCCATATGCGACACATCGAACACCCCTGCCCGGCTGCGAACGGCCTTGTGTTCTTCGATCAACCCCGCATAGCTCACGGGCATTTCATACCCCGCAAAAGGAACCATACGGGCTCCCAGCGCTTTGTGCACTGCGGTCAAAGCGGTCGATTTCAATTGTGTATCAGCCATGGATGGTTTCTTGGGTTCCGTATTCTTTCATAATGTCCGCCTCAAAATCGAGGAGTTGTTGCCACAATGCGTCGGCTTGCGCCCGCCCCCCGAATCGGCGCGCAAAGTCGAGAAAAAGTCGGTAATGTCCGGCCTCCGAGGCCATCAATCGGCGATAAAATTCTCGAAGTTCTTCGTCGGGCAGTTGTTCCGACAGCAATTTGAAGCGCTCGCAGGAGCGGGCTTCGATCAGCGCGGCCACGAGCAAGCGGTGGACAAGCCTCAGGGTGCGGTCGGAGGTCTTGGGGAAAAAGCCGTTGAGCCGGTTCACGTATTCGTCTTTGCGCTCGCGCCCCAAGGGCAAATTGCGCGCTTGAAGCACTTTATGGACCATTTCGAAGTGGCTCATTTCCTCCCGCGCCAAAGCCGCCATTTCCTCGACCAAATCGGGGAGTTCGGGATAGGTCACAAGGAGCGAAATGGCTGTAGAAGCCGCCTTTTGTTCGCACCAGGCGTGGTCGCTTAAGATGTCCTCCATCTTTTGGGAGGCCAGATCCACCCAACGCGGATCGGTGGGGAGTTTGAGCCCGAGCATAGCCAACGTTCTTTTGGACTGCTTTTCAACACACGGGAGACCCCGGAGTTCTGCTTCCCGAAGCGATCCGAATCCCTCCCGATTTCTCGGCCCCGAAGGTAGCAGACGAAGCGGGGACATAAGAAGGAAAAGCGCTGATCAGGGCTACCCCTGCGTACGCTCGTCGGAGCGGGGTAAAATCAAGCTGCGGACAAAACGCAAATTGGGCAAAGGGGGAAGCGGAACCATGGGCAACTCGCCTGTACCGGCCTCGGTTTGTTCGGGAAAGACGACCACCCAGTTGTTTTTGGGATACCGATCCACACATTGGGCCGGAAGGGCTTGGAGTTTGGGAGAATGAGAAAGCGTACCCTCTCGGGCCGAAACCAAAATGAGCAAATCGTTGGCGTCCATATCGGGCTCGAGCGCGCCCAAGGCATCGTCGAGCTCGCACTCGACCAAATGGATCGACTTGCGATCGGGTTCGGGCATCAATCGGAGAAAATCGCTCAAAACCTGGGCATTGCCATAGATGTGAATTTGACTGCTGAGGTGCTTGGCCAATTGAAGAACCTGAAACACCCAACGGTCGAAACCCGATTCGAGTCCCGCCAGGGGGGGCAGAATAATACCGATGTCTTCGTTGGTATTCAAGGGATGGATTTGACGAAAAACCCAAATACCCGAAACCACCCTGCGGAGCAATTGCTGTAATACCGTGCCGTAGAGCATCTCGGCCGCCCCCACATGCTCGTTCCAACCCAAGATCATATCGGTTACGTCTTCTTTTTCGGCACTCCGCACAATGCCCCGAGCGGGGTTGAAATCGCGGGTTTGCATCCTTTCCAAGGGTACACCAGCGGCCATGGCATAGGTCTCGGCGCGTTCGAGGAGCTCGTTTTGGGGTTCTTCGGTCACTTCAGCCTCGTCTTCGCCCTCGGCACGGCGATGCACCACGAGCGCCAGTAAAGGGCGGTCTTGGTTTCGGTGCATCCCAAAGCCCAAATCGAGGAGTCGTTCGAGGTTTTTGGGATTCGATAGCGGAATGAGAATACGCGAAACACCCGCCAAATCCGTGCTCGGCGTACGTTGGATGCGGAGCGCGGTGGCCAATTTTCGACCTTGACGATCCGTCACCAAACTACCGATCAAACTACTCGAAAAGATGAGCATAATCGCGGCGTTCAACACTTCTTCGCCCACTATTCCGGCCCGGTAGCCGAGCATGACTACCGCAATCGTGGCGGCCGCATGAGAGGTGCTCAGACCAAAAGCCAAATCGCGCAAATAGCCCGGTTCCCGAAAGATCTTTTGATACACAAAGGCCGCCAACCATTTGGTGCCAATGGCAATGGCCAAAAACACCATCAAGAATTTCCAAAACTCGACACCCCCCCGAAGGGCATTGAGGTCGACGAGCATGCCCACACTCAACAAAAAGAAGGGGATGAACAGTGATTGTCCGACAAACTCTACCCGGTGCGATAACTCGGACTTTTTGGGGATGAGTGGATTGATGACCAAACCACACATAAATGCCCCTATAATCGGTTCAAAACCGGCCATTTCGGCGGTCCATCCGCAGACAAACAAGGCGGCCAAAACGAAGATGTATTGCAGATTGGAATCGCCTTCCAAACTCCGGAAAAACCAGCGCGCCAACCGCGGCAAGAGCTGGAAAATAAGCACCAAATAGAGCACCATGCTCAGACCGAGCCGGGTGTATTGCCACCAACCCATCTCGCCTTCCAATCCATTCCCCACAACGGCCAATAAAATGAGTACCAAAGAATCGGCTACAATGGTCCCCCCGACAACGACCATGACCAAAGGATGTTTGTGGACGCCCAAACGACTGGCAATGGGATAAGCGACCAGGGTGTAGGAGGCCATCATCAATCCGATAAGCACCGATGCGGCGGTGTTGTAGGCCAACAATCCGTTCATGACCATAAAACCCGTCGCAAAGGGGATGGCAAACGTCAATAACCCAAACACGACACTCCTCCAGCGGTGCGATTCAAATTCCTTGAGTTCGAGTTCCAAACCGGCCAAAAACATGATGTACAGCAAGCCGATGGTCGAGAAAAGCTCGATGCTGGCGTCGCGTTCCAGGAGCCCCAATCCGTAGGGACCGATCAGCATCCCACTGAGAATCAGCCCGACAATGCCCGGAACCCGGAGCTTTCGAAACAAAAATGGCGCAAAGAGCAAGAGCAGTAGTACGGTGGCAAACACCGCGACGGGCTCGCGAAAGGGGAGTTCGAAGTGGGAGAAGAAATTCATGGTTGTCGAAGATACGGGGGGGCGGGGTTTGTTGTTGGGAGTTGGGAGTTTTCAGTTTGGAGTTTTCAGTTCGGAGTTTTCAGTTTGCAGTTTGGAGTTTTCAGTTCGGAGTTTTCAGTTCGCAGTTTGCAGTTCGCAGTTTTCAGTTTTCAGTTTGCAGTTCGCAGTTTGCAGTTCGGAGTTTGGGATTCGGGTTATTGAACACTGTACACTGTAAACCATATACTGTAAACTGAACACCATAAACCAACACTCTTCTCCTCAACACCCGCCTATCCTTCCCCATTCCAACGAAGACCTGTACCTTTCCGCGTCTGAATCTCAACCCCCCCTTTGCCATGAAAAAGTGGATGCGAATTGCTCTGATTGTAATTGGTGTTATTGGCATTAGCCTGTTTTTCGCCTACCGCGCCATGATCGCCAATACGAAAAAGAACAGCCCTGAGCGGATTGCGGCCTACGACCAAGGCAATACCCATATTGAAGTGGTCTACAGCGCTCCGTTTAAAAAAGGCCGCGACATCTTTGGCGGACTCGTGCCCCTCGATACCGTTTGGCGCACTGGGGCGAACGAACCGACCACATTTGATTCGAACGTCGACTTGAACATCGGCGGGCAAGTGCTGCCTGCGGGGCACTATACCTTTTGGACCATTCCGGGCCGTGAGCATTGGACCTTGATCTGGAATTCGAAAGACTACGGTTGGGGCATTGAGTTTAGTGGCAAGGCGATGCGCAAGCCCGAATTTGACGTGCTTAAAATCGAGGCTCAAGTTGAGCGGCTGCCCGAGGTGGTCGAGCAGTTTACCATTGCGGTGGAAGGCGACAATCCGGTGCTCAGCCTGAGCTGGGATCAGACCCAGGTTTCGGTTCCGCTGCGATGATGATGCCCAAGGCCTGTATCGGGTGCGGGATCGGGTGCGGGATCGGACACTGGATCGGCGCTCTGGTCTTCGGACCTTCGGTTTGGCTTTCGGGTTCGCTTTCAGCCCAGTCGTATCAATCGTTTCGGGTAGGAAACCCCAATTCGATTGTTACCCAGCCTTTGGGTGGAGTGTGTTTGATGGGCGGGGCCACCGAAAACGACAGCGCTTCGGTATGGTTTCTCCAAAGAGCCCAGTCCGGCGATGTAGTCGTTTTGAGGGCCACAGGCACCGATGGCTACAACGACTACTTCTACAATCAACTGGGGCAAAGTCTCAATTCGGTCGAGACCCTGCTGCTGAACGATTCGAGTGCGGCCTACGAACCCTATGTAATTCAGCGGATTGCCGAGGCTGAAGCCCTGTTTTTTGCCGGCGGAAATCAGTGGACCTATGTGCGCGAGTGGCGCAACACCCCCCTCGACAGCGCGGTGCGGTATATTCAGTCTCAGAGAAATGCGGCTGTGGGCGGGACGAGCGCGGGCATGGCGATTCTAGGGGGGATTTACAATACGGCCGAAAATGGCAGTCTTACTTCAACCGAGGCCTTATCGGACCCTTTCCATCCGAATTCGACGCTCGACAGCGCACTCTTTGTGGCCCCGGAGCCGTTGAAGGGCATTTTGACCGATACCCATTTTGACAATCCCGATCGAAGGGGGCGGCTGATTTCGTGGATGGCGCGGGTATGGGTTGATCGCAACGCAAACCAGCCTGTTTTCCCAGTCTATGCCATTGCCTGCGAGGAATATACCGCCGTATGCATCGAGCCGGGCGGATGGGCGCGGGTGTTCGGAGACGCCCCCACCTACGACGACAAAGCCTGGTTTTTTACCACCAACTGCGGGCTGTTGCCCGATGCGGGGCCCGAGCGCTGTACGCCGGGGCAAACCCTCGACTGGGTGCGGAATCAGCAGGCCCTTTTGGCGTATACAGTCGAAGGCACGCTGGCGGGCAATCGCGGTTTTGACCTCAACGACTGGAAGACGGGTACCGGGGGTCAGTGGACGCGGTTTTGGGTGAGCAACGGGCAACTGCAGTCGGCCGCGGCGGTGGCTCCCGACTGCACTTTTGGCGAGGCCGAAGCGGCTTTGAATGCGGTTGAATTGCGGGTATACGCCGAGCCAGACGGTTCTTTTTCCTGGTCGTATTCCGAGGAACTTCATTCCGGGCTCCAGCTTGAATTGTACGATGCGCGGGGGGCGCGGCTTGACGAAACGGATGCCTCCAGCGGTCGAATCGGCGCCCATCTGGAGCCAGGTTTGTACACGCTTCGAATGGAACATCAAGGCCGATCGGGTTGGGTCAAGCTTTGGTTGCCTCATTGATCCTTTTCGAATTCTGCTTACACTTCCTTGGCGGCGAGTTCTTCCAAAATCGGAAAGAGCTCGGAGGCGGGGCGATAGCCGCGGGCAATGAGGTAATACTGATCGGCGCTGTGGACCACAACCGAGGGAAATCCCTGTACGCCAAATTGCTGGCTTTCGTAAAAACCGTATTCAGCCTGTTCGAGCGAGGTGGGATCTTCGAGCTGGGCGAGAAAATCGGCCGCGGTATAGCCGGGTCTCAACCCGAACTTTTCGGCCCGATCGGCCCAGCCTTGTAGGTCGTTGGGTTCGGCACCTTCGGAATAGATGGCGTGCTGGAGGTGGGCGGCGTAGCGGAGCTCGTGTTGACTTCCGATGGCGCGATACACGGCCAGGGCCCGTGATGGAGGCGTGCTGTCGAGGATCATCGTGCCCTTTTCGAGTTGATCGATAAAGCCGGGGCCAAAGCGGACGCCGCAGCGGGCTTCGACGTCGGGAAAGGCTTTTTTCAAATAATCGGCCATGTCGCCAATGGGTCCTACGCGTTCGCCCCGGACCATGCCGCCGCTGATGACGCGGACGGTGGCCTTGTTGTGCCATTGTTTGTACACTTCAGCGATGGCGGGGCTGAAGCCGTAGCACCATCCGCAGAGGGGGTCGAAGAAGTAGAGGATTTGCATCGAACAAAGTTACAACACCGAAAATGGAGCGCGCCCCGTCGGGCGTTGACCGGGGGCTGAGGGGCTGTGCGTACTTTCGGGCTTGTGATGAACGCGACAGACGATACCATTTGCGCGCTTTCGACGCCTGCGGGTTTGGGGGCGTTGGGGGTTGTGCGGATTACGGGTTCGGGGGCCTTGGCCGCTGTCCGGGGGATGTTTCGAACCCTGTCTGGGGGTGCGCTCGAGACGCAGCCAGAGCGCAAGGCGGTGTTGGGGCAGATTTGGGATTCTGAGGAGACGGTTTTGGACGAGGTGGTGGGGGTTTATTACAAGGGCCCGCGGAGTTTTACGGGCGAGGATACGGTGGAGTTTTCCTGCCATGGTTCGCCTTATATCGTGCAGCGGTTGTTGGCGATGTTGACCGAGGCGGGCTGCCGTTTGGCGGAGCCGGGGGAGTTTAGCCGCAGGGCTTTTTTGAATGGGCGGGTAGATTTGGCTCAGGCGGAGGCGATTGGGGATTTGATTGCGTCAGAGAATGCTGCCATGCATCGGTTGGCGATGCGGCAAATGCGGGGGGGATTTTCGTCGGAGCTGCAGCGGTTGCGGTCGGAGTTGATTGATTTTGCGGCGTTGATTGAGTTGGAGTTGGATTTTGTGGAGGAGGATGTGGAGTTTGCCCACCGCGAGCGGTTGCGGGGGTTGTTGGATCGGTTGAAACGGGAGATTGGGTTGTTGGTGGATTCGTTCCGGACGGGTTCTGCGCTGAGGGAGGGGATTCCGGTGGCGATTGTGGGGCGGCCGAATGCGGGTAAGTCGACGTTGTTGAATGCGTTGTTGAGGGAGGATAGGGCGTTGGTGAGCGATGTTCCGGGGACGACGCGAGATACGGTGGAGGAGGTGCGGGTGTTGGGGGAGATGAAGTTTCGGTTTATTGATACGGCGGGGTTGCGGGCTACGGTAGATGTGGTGGAGGCGATGGGGATTGCGCGGACGCTGGAAAAGGCGGCTTCGGCAGCGGTGTTGGTGTATTTGATCGATGTGCGCGAGGCGCCGGAGGGTGGACTGCAGGGCTTACTCGACTTAGAGGCCCAGGTGGGATCTACGCCGGTGTTGGTGGCGTTGAACAAGGTGGACGTGGCCGATTCTGCCCCCTGGCGCTTGGTTTTGGGCGAACGGCCCACGGTGGAACTGAGTGCCAAAACAGGCCTCGGCCTCGACCCTCTGACGGAACTGTTGGTCTCTCTGGCCCGACAAGACCTCGATACCCAGGCGCAGATTGTGGTGAGCAACGCCCGCCACGTCTCCGAACTCCGCTCGGCCCTCGATGCCCTCCACGCGGTTTCCCGCGGTCTCGACACCGGCCTCAGCGGCGAATTCCTCGCCCAAGACCTACGCCTTTCCCTCTACCACCTCGGCCGCATTACGGGCGAAGTGACTTCAGAGGATTTGCTGGGGAGTATTTTTTCGCGGTTTTGTATTGGGAAGTGAGGGGGGTAAAAAGAAACACAGATGGGTTTCCTGGTCTCCGGACTGTTCCATGGGTTCACCAAAATTGGGACAGCATAGAACAGGCTTTGCGAAACTGCCATTCCCTGCCGTGCTAACGCAATAAGACAAAATCCCTCGTTATGCTGTCGATAATCTTTGTTGGAATGCCCAATTCCTGTGCGCGGCATCGCCAAAATTCAATTCCTCCCTGTATCTCGTCGATTATTCCTTTGTAGTTCTTGATGGTATATTTTTCCGCTATTCCTTTTACGTCACTCAAATTGATGTCGACTCGTTTCTGGTTGATGGACAAGGCACGAGATGTTTTCTTATAGTTCAACAAGGGATTTAAAGAATAGGTCACATCATACGCGGGGGCCATATGCCAACGGTCGTTCAGTTTGTCATACCGATAACTGTGATTCTTCAAGTGATCGTCGTTGTTCGCAAAGACAATGTTGAACACCATGCGTCGAAAGAGCTCTTCAATCTCAGAATGAGGTACTTTCAGGAATAGGGACACATCAAATAAGTTCTCGTAGGTCGACTTTTCGGGGTCTCTAAAATCCCAACCCGTCATGCCACTGGCGGTCAGAACATGGATCTTTTCTCCGCCCAATCGATCGAATCGTTTTGTTGCAAAATGCCTGTTCTCGATTAATTTGGAATCCATCATCGTGATCCCACAGTGGGTGAGCGTTAAGTAATACGCATATTCGATCATTTCTCTGTTGTACGGTAGGTCGTCATCCACATTCAATTTGATGAGATAGTGATGGTAGTCGTCCGAAAAATGGAGGTCTCCGGGAATAATGCTTCCATCCGCTTTGCTTTCCGCGATCAATATTTTAGGCCTCGCTCCACCCGCCGAAGTTCCTATCTTAAAAATGGTGAGCAGAGACTCATGATTCAATATTGCAGCGGATGTATTGTTTTTTACATCCAAAACCTGCTTCAGGACTTCGACGATTTCTTCAATGGGAATCGGGGTTGATTCGGGTATGTCCTTCTTCGGTTTGTATTCCAAGGCACCCATCCCCCGATCCGAAACATAGGCCAATTGTTCGATGACGGAGATATTCTTAAAATTCTTGTTGTTGCTTTCCAGCCATGTTTTGAAGATCCTGTTTCCAAACACATCGGGTAAGGAATCCGCGAAAACTGGCGGTAACCCTCTAAATGTTTCGTTGTTGAATTGTTTGAATACCTGCACTTCCTTGACCCGCGGAAGGATGCGCGTATTGGGAAACAGGTTTAAGTAGGCTGTGCTCGTCAGGAAATCGGGATGATATTGAAAATACGATACGGCCCGATGTTCATCCCAACCGAGAACGCCGATTTCGGTATCAAAGCAAAAGACCTTGATGATGTCCTTGTTGGCCATATTAGTAGAGCGATTTTATGGCGGCATACTCCTCTACTTTGGATTGGATGGATTCATGAAACCAGCTCATTTCTTCAAAATACTGCAACACCAGTAGAAAAGTATCGATCGTGAAGTTCTTCCCTCGTTCGATATTCTGAATGGTTATTCTCGATAGGTTCAATCGTTTGGCCAGTTCCTCCTGCGTCAATCTTTGATGCGCCCTCAATTTTTTGACGAGCGCTCCCATTTCGATTTTCACATCACTGACCCGAACTGTCGAGAAATCCATAATACGAATAGTATAATATGCAAATATAGTACAATAGACTAAAATGCATAGAATAACACGCATACGGATAAGAGCATCTTGAATCCCCCAAACCTGTGCTGAGATCAAAGGGCTCATTTCAAGGGACAGCGGTAATTTTTGGGGACTGGGGAAAATAGTTTACCGTTTGCAGTTGACAGAGGAAATTTCCGAGAACCACAATAGAGTGTAATTGTGGCGATAGGGAAAATCTTTTCGGAGCCAATGCCGCGCCAGAAGAACGGTTACTGTAAT
>Ga0247843_1009177_pt1 | contig 11118 bp, 7 predicted proteins | sample LaCruzMarch2017__FD_192420 | JGI IMG/M metagenome (GOLD analysis project Ga0247843, IMG submission 192420) | Freshwater microbial communities from meromictic Lake La Cruz, Castile-La Mancha, Spain - LaCruzMarch2017_8m | ecosystem: Environmental > Aquatic > Freshwater > Lake | place: Spain...
CACTGAATTGTGTCTGTAACACAGACAGAAAATCGGTAATTATTTGCACTTTTACGAGAAGTTAGGCTTGGTAACCTATTAACTGATTGTAGAAGTGCTTTTATTGTTTTAACCCATTGATAATGGCGAACATATTGCTTTTAGATAACTATATTAATTCCCAAGCACTCAGATAAGCATCAATGCTTTCGGTATACGAAATAAAGTCGGCATAAAACGGAAGTTGAGCGAGAGTAGCGCTATCACCGACTACCACCATTTTTTTACGAGCGCGAGTCATTGCCACGTTCATGCGCCGAATATCCGCCAAAAAGCCAATGTTTCCTTCCTGATTGCTGCGGGTCATGCTGATGTAAACAATGTCCCGTTCCTGTCCCTGAAAACTGTCTACTGTATTGGCAGAAATAAAGGCAAGATAGGGTTCAAGCTCAGGCACATGAGTTAATTGCTCATTGATTACCTGAATCTGCTGTTTATAAGGAGAAATAATCGCAATGCTTGGAAAGGTCTCGTTCGTAGTTTGTGCTTCCCACTGTAAGGCGAGTTGAATAAGATGTTTGAGCAATAGCCCCGCTTCTTCGGGGTTAGTACTGCTGGTACCTTCCAATTTTTCTTCAAAACCACAACCCGCCGTATCAATAAACAACACCGGTTTATCACCGGTAAACAGCAATCGTTTCGCTACCGAAGTGTGCGCTCTGAGCTTGTTTTGATAAAAAATTTGGGAAGAATAGCCCATAATCTGCTCATTCATACGGTATTGCTCTTCCAACAGCGTAACGGCCTCGGGATGAATCTCTACGCATTTTTCAAGGAGTGTCGTACTGAGTCCGCTGCGGGCTGCCGTGTCTGATTTTATCGTGGGAGATAATTGACAATGGTCGCCGGCTAAAATTACTTTTTGCCCTTTCAAAATGGGAATCCAACAGGCGGGTTCGAGCGCTTGGCCCGCTTCATCGATTACCACCGTATGATACCGCACATCGCGTACCGTATAATGATTTGAGCCAACCAAAGTAGCTGTTATCACCTGCGCTTTAGCTACCAAATCATCAATGATGTATTGCTCCGTATTGCCGACTTCCTTCATGATTTTGTGGGCTTCGTCAAAAAGCAACTTTCGTTGATCTCTTTCCGATTTTCCAAAGTTACGCTTGTACTTATGCGCCATGTTTTTGAATTCCTGCGCCTGCTTTTTGAGGCGTTTGGATTCTTTCATTTGGGGATGCTCGGCCATTTTACTATCCAACGTCAACGACATGAGTCGCTCGGTAACTCGATTGGGATTTCCCACCCGCAACACATTGAGTCCTTCTTCGTGCAGTCTCTCACTCAACAAATCTACAGCCGTATTGCTCGGAGCTACTACCAAGATTTTTTGGTTATCTCGCTTAGCCAACGCCTTAATAGCCTGCACCAACGTAGTGGTTTTCCCCGTACCCGGAGGCCCATGAACAATTGCCAGTTCGTTGGCATTCAGTATTTTATGCACAGCAGATTGTTGCGAAGAATTTAAGGTCGGAACAGGTACCTGAAAAGTTGGTTCCTGAAAAGTCGACCCTTTCTCTCCCGTCAGAATTTGTACCAAACGCGTTATTGAATCGTTGGCACCTTTTGCGTCAATAGCCGTTGCCTGCTTGAGGGCAGACTGCATTTCTTCGTAACTGTTATCGTCAAAAAGCACATCGATACCCAACTTACCATCGCGAGTCCACTCGGGCAGCTCGTCGGTGCGCAAGGTAATTTTCAACCGATTAGCATTTACGTGGGTTACGGTGCCTTCCACTCGGTCATTTTTGGGATCATGATTTCCAAAAAATACGGCAGGCATTCCAAACCGAAACTGATGCGAAATATCTTGGTGAGTGGTGCGTTCCAGCTCGACAGTCAAGTAGTCTCCCCGACTCATTTCATTTCCTCGAATAGCCACAGGATACCACGTCAAACCATTGGCTCGACGTTCGGAAACGGAGGTCTGTTCGGTGAGTTTACGGTATTGATTATGGTCTTCTTCCCGTTCAATTTTCAATAACTCAAGCAACTTTTTAAAATAATCCATGCACAAAGGTAGGAGATATGGAGCAAATTGACCTTCTAAAAGAAGTTATGTCAGACGATTTTTAGAGAACGTATTTAGCCTGTACTAACTTAATTTTAACAGTCTTTTACTTATTGTTTTTAATTTTAATCAAAATACAGTCAAAATTTGCAAATAAAAAAGAGGTTTTTAGTATTATTTCTCCATAAAATTGCATTATGAAATACAGTATGAATTTGCTCCTTTGGGGCACTCAAATTGACGAAAGTCTTTTCCCAACGCTTGAATTGATTCACGAAATTGGATTTGAAGGAGTGGAGGTACCTATTTTCAATACCAATCCGAATGCTTGGCACAGTTGGCGCAAAAAATTAGACGAATTGGGACTTCACCGCGAATGTGATACGTTTTGCGGGCCAAACGAAAACCTTATCAGCCCTGACGCTTCCATCCGGGCTGATGCGCTTGCCAACCTCAAACGAATCGTAGACTGCGGCGCTGTGTTGGGAGCGACCAAACTCATGGGGCCGTACCATTCGGCTATGAGCGTTTTTACGGGTCAACCCGCTACCCCCGACGAATGGAAATGGGGCGTAGAAGGTGTTCATCAATTGGCCGAATATGCCCAAAGTCAAGGCATCGTTTTGGGCTTGGAATACCTTAATCGGTTTGAATTATATCTGACAAGTTGCGGCGACGAATTGATTCGTTTTGTAGACGATGTAGCGCATCCCAATTGCAAAATCATGTTTGATACCTTCCACGCCAACATTGAAGAGAAAAATATCGGTGACTGTATCCGTAAAATGGGCGACCGCATCTCGTTCATCCAACTCTCTGAAAACGACCGCAGCACTCCTGGCAAAGGCAATGTCGATTGGGCAGGAACATTTCAGGCCATTAAAGACATTAATTACGACGGTTGGCTGAGTATTGAAGCGTTCAGTCCTAAGCTTCCCGCCGCTAATATTTGGCGAAAAATGTTTGATTCCGAGGAACAATTGATGCGGGATGGCTTGGCTTTTATTCGCAACTCATGTAACCACATAGGCATATAGAACACATAGTTTCTTTATACACAGTGCTCTATATTTCAAAGAAAAATAAATATACCCCTCAAAAACCTAAAACTACTATGTGACCTATGTCACTATGTGGTTGCAAAAATCAAACCATACTATGTCTAAAAAAATCAACATCGCTATTGTAGGGCTCGGTTTCGGAGCCGAATTTATTCCCATTTATCAGCGCCATCCTAACGCGAATATATACGCTATTTGTCAGCGGAATGTCGAAAAACTCAACGCCATCGGCGATGCTTTCAACATTGACGTACGTTATTCAGATTACGACGAATTGTTAAAAGACCCCAATATTGACGCCGTTCATATCAATTCTCCCATCCCCAACCACGCCGAACAAACCTTAAAGGCCTTGCGCGCGGGCAAACACGTGGCCTGTACTGTACCGATGGCGACTTCGGTAGCCGACTGTCTGGAAATCGTAAAAACCTGCAAAGAAACGGGCAAAAAATACATGATGATGGAAACGGTGGTGTATGCTCGTGAATTCCTATTTGTGAAAGAATTATACGAAAAAGGCGAGCTCGGCAAGGTACAGTTTCTGAAAGCTTCACATCAGCAGGACATGGAAGGGTGGCCGGACTATTGGCCCGGTTTGCCTCCTATGCACTACGCTACGCACTGCGTAGGACCGGTAGCCGGTTTGTTGCGATTGGAAGCAGAATACGTTTCGTGTTTTGGTTCGGGAACAATTCATGAAGATTTAGCCAAAATTCACAATTCACCTTTTGCGGTGGAGTCAGCACATATCAAGTTCAAAGACAGCGATTTAAGCGCTTATGTATACCGCTCGCTGTTTGACGTAGCGCGTCAGTACCGCGAAAGCTTTGAGGTATATGGCTCTAAAAAATCCTTTGAATGGCCGCTTATCGAAGGAGAAGAAGCCGTCATTCATACTGCCAAAAAAGAAGAGCACGAAATTCCGGAACGCGTAACTACGCCCGATTATGCGCATTTGTTACCCGAAGAAATTCAGGCATTTACCACGGGAGGGGTATACGACATTACGGAAAACACGCACCTTTCTTTTACACAGGGAGGAGGCCACGGCGGCTCACACCCGCACTTAGCGCATGAGTTTTTATCGGCTTTGGTCGAAGATCGTGACCCGTTCCCCAATGCAGTCCAATCGGCCAACTGGACGTCGGTCGGTATTTTGGCGCACGAATCGGCCATGCAGGGTGGCAAGATTATGTATTTGCCCGATTTTAATGGGTAAACGACATATTTTTTTCTACAAATATTACGCCGCTCTGCGGCTTATTTAAAGGTGAAACGCACCGTAATATTTGTAGAAAAACACCAGTTTCAAAACCCCAAAGGTGCAGCGCACCGTAATATTTGTAGAACATGGCAAACACCTATACACAGCTTTATATCCAAATTGTCTTTGCTGTCAAAGGTCGTGAAAGCCTTATTCGTAATACATGGAAAAATGAATTATACGCGTATATAGGAGGTATAATTAAAGAGCAAGGGTCAAAGCCATTGGCAATCAATGGAATGTCTGACCATATCCACATCTTTATTGGGTATGGCACTTCCGTTTCTCTTGCTGACTTAGTTGAAGAAATAAAAACTTCATCAAACAAATTCCTGAAATCGCATTTTCGTCATAACAATTTCAGTTGGCAACGTGGCTATGGAGCTTTTTCATACAGCAGGTCACAAATTGACGCGGTAATTAAATATATCAACAATCAAGAAGAACATCATCGAAAACGAACATTCCGAGAAGAATACCTAAAAATGCTGTCTGATTTTGCAATAGAATACGACGAACAATATTTATTTGATTTTTTGGAAGAGATAGAACACTAATTGTAAAAACATTACCTGATTTCTAAAATGAAACGTCTCCTACCCATTGTTTTGCTTGCAATTTTGATGTGGCAATGCGCTACTCAAAAACCGGCACAAACGGCCCAATCTAACCAACCCGTGACCCCGCGCCGCCTGGAAATTCTTTTTCTGGGCGACAATGGCCACCACCGCCCCATTGAGCGTGTACCCGCCATCATGTCTGCGCTGGGAAGCAAAGGCATTAACTTTACGTATTCTGACCAATTGGACGACCTCAATCCAACCAACTTGGCCAAATATGACGGCGTTTTACTTTATGCCAACTGGGATACCATCAGCAAACCTCAGGAGCGCGCCTTGGTAGACTACATCGCGAGTGGTAAAGGGTTTATTCCCGTTCACTGCGCATCGTATTGTTTCCGCAATTCGGATGAATTGGTCAAAATCATGGGCGGTCAGTTTTGGCGGCATACGTGGGATACCATTCGCCCCGTTTGGACCAATCCCAATCACCCTGCCATCATGGGTGTGAAGCAATTCAAAACACTGGACGAAACGTATCTGCACAGCAAACTCCAACCTGATAACTTAGTACTGACCGAGCGAGAAATTCAGCCTGACCAGTACAAAGACAAACCCAATACCAAAACCGAGCCTTACACATGGGTACGCACCCACGGCAAAGGCCGCATTTTCTACACGGCTTACGGTCACGACGACCGTACTTGGAGTCAGCCCGAGTTTATGAAAATGTTGGAAAAAGGAATTCGTTGGGCCGTAGGAGAGCAAGCGATTTCAAATTTGACCGCACTTGACCCATTGCCTTTTACGTACAAAGAAGCCAAACTTCCCAATTACGAAAAGCGCCCTGGGCCTCAACTGGAGCAAAACGCCGTGACTCCGCAGGAATCCATGAAACACATTCAGGTTCCGGCCGATTTTACGTTGGATTTGTTTGCCGCTGAGCCAAATGTTCAACACCCCATCGCCATGAGCTGGGACGAGCGCGGACGGTTGTACGTGTTAATTACCAAAGATTACCCCAACGAGCGTAAAGATACAGGTGGCACTGACTATGTTTTGATCTGTGAAGACACCGATAAAGACGGCAAAGCCGACAAATTCACGCGTTTTGCGGAGGGGTTGAGCATCCCGACGGGTATGGTGTTTGCCAACGGCGGTTTGATTGTCAGCCAGGCACCGCACATGGTCTTCCTGAAAGATACCAACGGCGATGACAAAGCTGACGAAAAGAAAATCTTATTCTCCGGCTTTGGTACGGGCGATACGCACGCAGGTCCGAGCAACTTGCACTACGGTTTCGACAACTGGATCTGGGGATGCGTAGGTTATTCAGGATTTGAGGGAAAATTGAAAGAGAATGCCGACAGCCTAAAATTTGGTCAAGCGTTCTTCCGTTTCAAACCTGACGGTTCTAAAATGGAGTGGATTACCAGTACGTCCAACAATACCTGGGGCTTTTCGTTCAACGAAGCAGGCGATGTATTTGGCTCCACGGCCAACAACTCACACGGTTGGTACATGGCGATTCCGCACCGTTATTTCACGGGCAATACAGGCATGGGTCGCGACAATGGAAGCCGCGGAACCGATACCCACAAAGACATGAAGACTGTTACCCCCCGTATCCGTCAGGTGGACGTGTTTGGAGGCTTTACAGCAGCTTCGGGACATAACTTCTATACTGCACGGGCGTTCCCTAAGAAATACTGGAATCAAATTGCGTTCGTAACGGAGCCTACGGGACACGTGGTACACCAAAATCAAATGGTTAAAAACGGTACCGATTACGAAGACAAAGAAGCTTTCAACCTAATGGCCGGTGTAGATGAGTGGTTTTCACCCGTTTTTGCCGAAGTAGGTCCCGACGGTGCCGTTTGGGTAGCCGATTGGTATAGCTTTATCATTCAGCACAATCCTAAGCCGGATGGCTTCAAAATGGGTACCGGAAATGCGTACGAAACTGACCTCCGCGATTACACCCACGGTCGGATTTACCGCGTAGGCTACAAACAGGCGCCTGCGTACACACCAATGGCATTGAGTAAAGACCGTCCTGCGGAATTGGTAGCGGCTCTCAAAAACTCCAATATGTTTTGGCGTACTCAAGCCCAGCGCTTGTTGGTTGAAAGAGGAAACAAAGACGTTGTTCCTCAATTAGTTGCCTTCGTAAATGACCCATCTGTTGATGAAATTGGTCTTAATCCTACCGCGATTCATGCGCTTTGGGCTTTGCAGGGCTTGGGAGCTTTGTCCGACGAAAACGTCCTGAAAGCAGTAACCGCCGCGCTGAAACACCCAAGTGCCGCTGTTCGCAAAAATGCTTTGCAGGTATTGCCTCCTACCACCGCTACCGCTCAGGCACTTTTAGCGAATAATATATTGAATGACAGCGAGCCTTTGGTGGTACTCAATTCACTTTTGAAATTTACCGAAACACCGTTAACTCCTGACGTTGAAAAGGCCGTTTTGGCTCGTTTTGAAAGTTCAACCGAAGCCGACGACCGTTGGCTGCCCGATGCGTTTTCCATTATTTTGAATGCGCACAGCGGCAAATTGATGAAAACCTATTTGGCCAAACGTACTGTTGGAATGAAAGCAGAGATCGGACCGTCGCACGGCGGACCGTCGCAAGGCACAGCACCCGCTCCGATGAACCATGACCACAGCGCCATGCACGGACCCAATGCTTCCACGGCCCAAGCAGCCGATGCCAATCACGCAGCCCACACGGCTACTAAACCCGACTTGGCTATTACCAATATCACGACGACTCCCGCTCAACCTTTTGTACGGGAATATGCGGCGGTGACCATTGAAGTGACCAACAAAGGAGCGGCCATTCCGAAAGAAACGGTTCCGGTCGTGAAAGTTCAAATCGAAGGATTAGGATTGAAAATCAATAACGTGAGTTATCAATTGAAAAATGGTATCGGCGCGGGAGAAACCATTCAATTGGTTGAAAATAATAATGGACCTTGGGTTGGACGATTCGGATTTACGGCTGAACAGGCAGGAAAATTACGCATCAGTGCTTCTATCGACGCCGACAACCTGATTCCGGAAGAAGATGACGTGAAGAACAATTCGTTCAGCAAAACATTTGATGTAAAACGACCTGCCAAACTTTCTGACTTTGCGTTAGAGCGCGCCGCACGGAGTTATGCTTCTTCTACAATCAGTCCGGACTCCGTTGTTGCGTTGATTGCCAAAGCCAATACGTTGGACAGCGACGCTCGCTACGCGGTCTTGAAAGGGATTGTAAATGGTTGGAATCCTCGTCGCAAAGTGACCACCAACGATGCTAATAAAATGTTGTTGGTAAGCACCAAAGAAACAATTTCGGAAGATTTGAAAGCTAAGTTTACGGGCATTGTAGAATCTTTCGGGGCTAATGCTTTGGTTCCGGTTGACCCGAATTTGCAGATTGTCAAAATCAAGTCTATCAAAGAGGCAATGAAGTTTGATGTCAAAGAGTTTACCGTAATCGCAGGCAAGCCTGTTGAACTAACATTCGACAATCCAGATGCAATGCAACACAACTTAGTGATTATCAAGCCAAAATCTACCGACATCGTGGGAAATGCGGCTGATAAGATGATTACGCAAAAAGATGCGGCCGAGAAAAATTATGTGCCTAATCTGCCTCAGGTAATTGCGTTCACGCCGTTGGTCAATCCCGACCAAACGTACCGTCTTACTTTCACGGCTCCGACCGAACTGGGCAATTACCCGTACATCTGTACTTTCCCCGGCCACTGGCGCCTGATGAACGGGGTGATGAAAGTAGTGAAAGAGGAAGTGAAAACAACGAGTAAATAACCTAAATCGTAGAGCCGCAAAATTTTGCGGCTCTACTGCTTCACTGGATAATTCTGATGAAAGAAGGCGAACGTGAGAACAATTATAAAAAAGAATCCCGACTTCTCAGTCGGGATTCTTTTTGTAACTAACTCTGAATCAAAATTTTTGAAGTGCTACTTTTTGATTCAGTCTGTAAACGAATCAGATAAAAACCTATCTTCTCGGCGCTTAAGTCTAAGCTGAAATAATTTTGCCCCTTTACCGTTTGTTCCTCTCTTTGCTGAAGAATCAGTCCACTCAATCCCACTACCTGTACATTTAATTTCTCGGCTTTTTCAGCAACGTAGCCGACATTTATGATACCCGTTGACGGATTTGGAAAAACACTTATTTGTGGCTGTTCTTCCATTTCTTCAACCGAGTTTCTCGCGCCTGAAACTGACACCAAACGTATGTTATCAAAATAGGCCGTGACATTATTGGCTGTATAGTTTTGGAAATGGATTCGTTTGATTTGGGAAGGATTCCCTAACTGTGCAAGTGAAACAATGTACTCTGTCCACACATTGGCAGTTGTCGTAAAGGTATAACCGGACGCATCTCCTCCCGTATCTGTGGCAGAAGTATATACTTTAACAGTAGTGGCAGTTGGTGTCCGTAGCCAAAAACGCACCGCTGTACTCGCTGTACTCGCTGTCGTATTTACCGTCGTTGATACTTTTCGCAACGACAACGCTCCCCAAGCAGTATAATCTACCTTTGCCGATTTTGTACCTACTTTCACAGGAGTCGTATTATTGAAGTTTCGAGTTGTAGCCCACGACCAATCATTCCAGTCTGTATTGAGGGTTTCGTCATACACCACAATCGTCGAAGCTCCGCAAGCCGAGGTAGTGGCAGAAACTGTGTTGCTGCTTGCCGACTGATTTCCTGCCGCATCTTTGGCTTTTACGCTAAAGCTATACGCTGTACCGCAAGCCAAACCGATAACGGCATAAGTTGTTCCGGTAACCGTACCATTTAGTAAGGTTGCCCCTTGATACACCTGATAATTGGCTACGCCTATGTTATCCGTTGAAGCCGTCCAAGTCAGCGTCAAACCTGTTTGGCTGATGGCCGAGGCGGTTAAATTGGTTGGAGCAGTAGGTGCCTGAGTGTCAGGACAGGTAAGCGTAGTGGGAGTGACCACATTACTTACGGGCGATGTATTTCCTGCCGCGTCTTTAGAAGTTACACTGAAATTATATTGCGTTCCGCAGGCCAATCCTGTTACAGTATACGTTGTTCCCGTCACTGTTCCGCTTACCAAAGTCGTTCCTCGATACACTTGATAATTAACTACGCCTACGTTATCAGTGGAACCCGTCCAAGTCAAGGTCAAACCCGTTTGACTGATATTGGAAGTGGCTAAGTTCGTCGGTGAAGTAGGCGCTTGGGCGCTTGGGTATCGGGACAGGTAAGTGTCGTTGATTGGGCTGTATTGCTCGTTAATGAGGTATTTCCTGCGGCGTCTTTGGCCGTCACGCTAAAATTGTACTGCGTTCCGCAGGCTAACCCTGTCACGGTATAAGTTGTACCGGTCACTGTCCCGCTTAACAAAGTTGTTCCTCGATATACTTGGCAATTAACTACCCCTACGTTATCGGTTGAACCCGTCCAAGTCAAGGTCAAACCCGTTTGGCTCACACTCGAAGCTGCCAAATTGGTCGGTGCAGTCGGGGCCTGCGTGTCAGCGGCAGGAGCCGTTGTCAATTGAATATTGTCAAAATAAGCAGTGACACTATTGGATGAATTATTCTGAATATTAATTCTGCGAATCGCGGTAGGAGTACCCAACGCTGCCATAGTTACCGTAATTTCCTGCCATTGATTTGCAGTAGTTGTAAAATTATAATTAGAACTGAACGCACCGCTGTCGTCCGTTTGCGTTTGAAGCGTAAAGGCATTCGCACCCGTACTGTATACCCAAAACTTGAGAGCTAAATTGGCCGCAGGATTGAGTATTGTATTTCTTCGTACCGAAAAACCTCCATATCCTGCGTAATCTGCCCGAATGGATTTGGTGCCTTGCTGCACAGGACTTGTCGTGTTTAAATAGGTTGTAGTACTCCATGACCAATCCGCCCAATTGGCGTTCAAAGTATCATCATAGACAATTTCACCCGTTGAGCAGGCAGTCGTCGTAGTTGAAGCGGTATTACTTGCGGCGGAGACATTTCCGGCAGCGTCTATCGCTTTTACTGTAAAACTACATTCTGTAAATAAAGGTGGCAAATAGTTAAATTTGGACTAAACTACAAAATCATGCTAAAAGCAACCATAAAAATTGAGGATGCAACAGGCCAAGTAATCGAAAAGACAGTGACCTAT
>Ga0247843_1009179_pt1 | contig 11117 bp, 8 predicted proteins | sample LaCruzMarch2017__FD_192420 | JGI IMG/M metagenome (GOLD analysis project Ga0247843, IMG submission 192420) | Freshwater microbial communities from meromictic Lake La Cruz, Castile-La Mancha, Spain - LaCruzMarch2017_8m | ecosystem: Environmental > Aquatic > Freshwater > Lake | place: Spain...
AAATCTGCAAACGGGGGATTCCTCGACTGGACTTGACAACAATGCATTGAAATATATACGGATGGTGAGAAGTCGAAAGGGTTTGCTGGTGGATTCGAGTAAGATTGTTGTTGCTGCAGAAAAGCAACGAACATTGTCGCGAAAGAAGTAAACATAATCAAATATTCTATTTCTAACATCTATCGGTATGAGCAGTCTTGCAGACCCCCTCAACTGCATATTCGTATTTGCATCAGCAGCTCAACTAAGCATTTCTCTCCTTAAGAGATTCAGAATCATTTGCATGAACACGAATACTTCTCTTCACCACAACAGCTCCATTTTCCATAAGTATCTTTGATATCATCCGAATCTAAAATGAATTTCATTTGAGAGAGAACTTCATCTACTCGTTTTTGCTTCCCTTCCCGGAGGTTGGCCTTCAAATGCTCATCAAGACTTAAGAAGTCTCTACAATCGGGATGAATTTCCCATTTCCCCCTGTGTGGGTTTTGTTGTTGAGCAGACGAATCATTCATTGACGAATCTACATGTACCTCCCTACCACTACTGCTACCCTCACGACCACCATTGATTGCTGCTTTGTCAGTTGACCTATTTCGTTCCTTTTGCAATTCTAACGCAAGCTTCCTCGTTTTATGATTTGCCTCACGGAGACTCTTTTGTAGTCGATGAATGAGTTCCTTTTGCTTTTGGAATTCGTCCAAGTAAATACGGGGCGTGTTTGTAGCATCGACACTAGATTCATAATATCCATTGCTGTCGTCATAGTTCTGTGTTGTTTGTTCGGGTGGAGATTGAGGAGGAGATTGTTCTCTTCCATACCGATCATCAAAATCATCATCTCCCGTCTCATAGTCATCGTTAATTTTTCCAGCCATTTCATCTATATCAATTCCAGCATAATTCAATACTCCAAACAATGCCGCCCAGAATTTCTCCTCTTTCATCTTATTTGGAACTAAACGAAAGCGAATATCCTTCAGATGTGGTGCGGCCCGTAATATTGCCAATGCCGTATTGACATGTTCATTAAGATCAAAAAATTCTTGATCCAGGAGTATGATTGATTTGCCAAATTCCTCCTCCTTCCGCTCGACAATTCTGTTCTTAGCTGAATGCAAGATGTCTTCGCGAGTGATGTTAGGAAGAATATCCTCCCACTCAGGTGGTAGCTCGGCCGTAGATGGTGCGTTGCCCATATTATGATGATCTGGGGCTGATGTTATATTATGTTATCTACATACAGGGACTGTGGTGCCCCAGCCCTCGTTCCCGCGCGTGACCGTGGTATCGGATCATCATATTATCAGATCATATATCTCTAGAACATATCCTACCATGTTCACGCACGTGTCGAAAGCTGTCGGTCGCTTGCAACCGCTTCGTCGTCGATATCTATTAATGACATCACAAGGATGTGAATTTAGAATGACGGGTTGTTCGATGACGACTGGCTCGTCATCTTCTTCGGATTACTTTGACATTCTTGGGGTCGAACGCACTTTCGTCCAATCTCCTGACGAATTAAAAACAAAGTATAAAAGTCTAATGACAAGGTTCCATCCTGATCGGCATACGACATCGTCCGACGAGATTAAGATTCAACAAGCCCTGTTGGCTACCAACGTCACGCGTGCGTATAGTGTTATCGAGGATCCTCTCGCTCGTGCACTTCATCTATTAGAACTTGACGGACACACGATTGGTGGTGAATCTGATCAATCATCAGTTTTGATGAGTAATTCATTTCTCATGGAAATTATGGAGGCGCGGGAAGAAGTGGATCATGCATCGACTGATGCTCAATTAAAGCCTCTCCTTAAAGCATGTCAAATACGACAATCAGAATTGTGTCAAGAATTGGAGAAATCTTTCAACAACGATTATAATGTAGATGAGGCTAAACTTCAAACGGCTCAACTTCAATATTGGCGTCGAATTGAAGAGACAATTCTGGATAAGATTACTTCAACTGAATAATTGTAAATGAATATACCGGATGGTGATACCAAAATGTTTATTCCTAAAGACAAGGGAATAACTAAATGAGAGAATGCATCCTCGTCACAATATTATTCAAACAAAAGTGTTCATCTTTATTCCAACAAAATGTTCTTTTGAAGACCACTAGCTCAGCTGTGGCAAAAGAGAAATAATAAAATGGTTAGTATTTCTTTCATGGGATGTAAGAAATCAACCAGGACATCAGTGACACTAAAACAGACAAGGACGTCCAACTATAATGATACTCTACTTCAATGTAGCAAAAAGTTGACCGAATAACGCACGTCACTCGACCCAAATGAAGATTGGGGAATAGCGAGAGCCGGAGATACATTCTGCAAAGCGACGAAGACCGCTGTCAATAAGACTACTCACCTGTCGACAAAAAATCTGTCTACTCGTCATCACTATCCTCCTCCTCCTCTGTTGAAGAGCTTTCGTTGTCTTGAGCCTGCTGTGACTGTTTCCATTTCGCCGCCATCTCCAATATCTTAAGATTTCCAGCATTCGAGTCCACGTCGTTGGGAAAGTGATAATCAAAGTACTCCTCCCACCCAAGCTCGGCACCGCTCTCGTCGGTTCGCATACGCTTTCTCTTGACACGTCGGGGTAGCATGGCATCGACCTTCGCCAAGCTTTGGGCATCTCCTTTAGTCTTTTCAAACACACGCCATGCATCAAGGAGCAGTACCCTTTCTTCCTTCATACCAGCATCCTTCATTTGATCATGTGCACGAATAAATGTCTGCCTCGCTGTATCAATGCCCTTGCCAACCTCGGTCCCCTCAAACTGGGAGAACGAAATCCAAACCTTAACATGACCCGTCTTCTTCAATAGACGCTCATAAAGGGACCGAGCCTTGTCTCCCTCGCCCTCTTCAATTTCAAAGTCAATATAATTCTTCCATAGCATCTCAGGCATGTCCAATGCTGATTGAGCTACGGCTAATTCGTAAATGGCACGACATCTCTCCGTCTCGCCGACTGAATTCTCCAACTCTGCATACTTCGACCATGCTCGACAATTATGTGGCATTGCCTTGAGATAATTGCTATACAACGATCGGCATCGATCAACCTCTCCTAATGCTAGTTCTAATGCAATGTACTCCACAAATATCCGTTCCTTCCCGCACACCCCAATCGCCCTACCAAGTAATTTACGTGCTGAGACCAAGTCCTTCCGTCGCACGTGTAACTTGGCCGCATTTATCCATATCTTCGCAAATGAAAACTTGGAATGGGGAATTAAGTCAAGACAGGCGTCGTACACCTTTGCCGCACGATCAAGATCCCGACATTGCAACTCCTCATGTAATGCATAGTATACCCATAGGTAGATATATCGTCGCCAATGCTGCTTATTGTCCATTGAGGGGGGAACGTTGGCAATGGCTCGTTCGTAGACCTCTCGCACCTTTTTCTCGCCACCACTGTCTCCTTGCCCTGTCTCATTCTCCTCCTCCATTTTCGCGTACTCAAACCAGGCATCGTAATCGGTGGGGTCTACTGCCACTCGCCTTTCATACTCGGCACGTTGACCAGTTATTACAATGTTCTCGATACCTGCTTTGTCTCCCCTCTTCTTTTCAAAGGCAATGTACGCCTTATACAGTTCAGCCCTCTTTTCTCTTTCCCATTGTGGAACTTCATCCTCCTCCCCATTCACCTTTCCATCAGCCTTAGGTTCCTGTCCTAGATTTAGTAGCTTAGTAGCATGTTTGTAAATTACACGAGCCCTTTCATACTCCCCCTGACGTTCCTCAAAAGCCGCAAATCGACCAAATACTCGCGCCTGTCGACTTTCCTCGGGCTCAAGCTCGACTAACGAACTTTCATAAACGGTCCGTGCAAGGTCAATATCCTTGGCCTCATACTCTGCCCACTTTGCAAATCGTAGGAAAGACCGAGATGATGGGTAGGCATTGGCATATCGTCTCATAATCAATTTAGCCTGCTCGACATGTCCACCCCGTATTTCAAACCGTGCATATGCCATCCATGCATTATCATCTGGCATCCACTCCATCCATCGTTCAAAGACTGTACGGCATTTCGGGACATCACCGACCATCTCCTCCATATACACATACTTGTACCACAAAAAGTCAATCCGGGGTAATAATTGTACGGCACGGTCCAAAACATTACGTGCACGGTTAACAAACTCATTCCGCATCTCAAGTTCGGCATAACGCAGCCATAATTCCGGATTACGCACATCCACCTCTAATGCTCTTTCAAAGACTGACCGGGCACGTTCGTACTCACGATTGTCCTCCTCGAAACGTGCATACTTGACCCAATTGCCAATATGTTCTCGACGGTACCGTATATTGTCCTCGAAGTGTTTCCGCCTGTCACGTAAATGACTTTGATATTCCTCGGCATCATGAATTTTTACTATTGGATCAAGGATGTGACGTTCTTGACGTTCCGCCGCCTCACGTAATATTTGCTCTGCACTTATTTGTATCGGCGCCGGCGCTCGATTCTTCACGCGTGCAACTTGATTTTGGGATGACATGGTGACGATAGATAGATGAATGCACGTTTTGTGTGGTATGTCTTCTTAGGTTATTTTCTACATAAATATAATACATGAGACTCCATTCAAATTTCAAATCACCGTCCTATATCACTGCCTCAGGGCATATGATAATAGTATCCATTACGGAATTGTTCAAACATAGCATATCCCTCCGATACGTGTGAATTAAACCAACTATAACCTCCACGCGGTATGCAGCTCGAGTAAAGGGGGTTTCGCCTCTCAGACCGCTAGAGAACAAAAATTCTTAGGCTGACGCTGTAACATTCTAGGCTGTAACATCATAACTACTTATATCCGATATCAAACGTAAGATCTCAATGCATTGTTGCGTTGAAAAGGATGGTGACTCGATCAAGCCCTCACAAAAGCATCGATTGACCTCCGCAGCTTCATATGCAAGCCCTTGACTGTTGACAAAGTTAAACCCAGGTACTTCCCCGTCCTCCGTGGTGAGTGCAACTATATTTGATGGTAGTTCAAACTCGTGTATCACTGGTTCCGACCATTGCTGGCTGCCCAATCCTGTCATTTTGGTAACTTTAATCGTTGTTGGGCACCAGAATGGAAAAGGTACATCAATTACCCCCGTCGAGCCGTAAATGGTCGCCGATCTGTCGGAACAATGTGCGAGGGAGCATTCGAACGACCCAATCTTATTGCCCGGAAACTCGATAATAGCAGTTACGTGTTCATCTTTACCATTCTCATGAAGTGTTCGACATGCCCCACGTACCACAGGACCTCTGCATTCCTCATTCGAATTTGTTCTCTTAACTGCATCGCCCAATGCCCATTGTATGAATTGTGCACAGTATATCCCAGTCTCGAGCAATGCACTGCACGATCCGGCGCCATCATTCTGACAGAACGATGCACGTGCCGATCGAACAATGCCAATTTCACCAGAATCTATAATTTCACGTATTTTGAGCATAGCAGGGAAGAATCTACTCCATACACCATGTACACAAAGAAGATTGGATGCCTTGGCCATATCCAGTATCTCTTTTGCTACGATGTGATTGGGCGCCATGCTCTTTTCACACAATACAGCCTTCCCATGTTTCATGGCAAGGATACAGTCTTCTGGATGACGCAATGACGGAGTAGCGATATAGCAGACATCAACATCGCTGTCTGATGCGGCTTCCTCGTACGAACCGTATTGACGTGGTATGCCCCATCGTGTCCCGAATCTCTGTGCACCCTCGTTCGTTCGACTGCCAACCGCGATAACCTCCGTGTGTGGAAGCTGTTTTAGTATTTGGATCATGTCATTCGCAATACAGCCAGTGCCAAGAATTGCCCATCGTACTGTTCGAGTAGTAGTGGCTGGGTCCGACGAAGTCATCCTAGTTGAGACCTGCTACCATCATCCGTCTTACCGGAACGACATTGGGCTGAGGGGTGAATGAGGAATGAGACGAGGGCTCCACGTGTAATACAAAAATCTGAGAAGTGAACCGACGCTCGGAGTTGACACCACTACACTACACGACTATCCATACACGATGGTGATCACCATTTGGAGTGATTAGGATCGCATGCAAAGCAGATCAGTAAAGCAACACGATACGTAACCTACTATGAGCATCCGATTCGTAGCATCTCACATTGCTCGAACTGTCGGTCCAAAAAATGAGGGCATCATTATGCGGCGAGGAGTACCGGCCTCTCGTGGCAAAGCGACCGTCACCGACTTCGCGACCAAAGAAGCCGTTATCGAAGCAACAACAGCAACATCCGCGTCGTCGTCGTCGACAGAAGGTGTACCCATCGGCATGACGACAGCAGCGATGTTCCTTGCCATTGCTACGGTAAGTGCTGGAGCAGCATTGGCCGAGTCTGTAACGGCATCATTAGTACCCACGTTTGATCCAAAGCAGCAACGATTTGATCAATCAACCTTCACGGGTAGGCTATCGAAGATGCTTTTGGCATGTGATCCATCGTTACTGCTTAACAGTGAAAGTGAAGTAAAACGGTGCAAGTTAATGGTAGATGATTATCAGTTACATCTGACGAACTTACCAGAGGGTGTGAGCGTAACTGAAATGAGTCGAAAACTGTGGGAGGCTCAGCGTGTTGCATCTTCGGCACTTCATCCTGATACCGGTGACACTATACCCCATCCATTCCGTATGTCTGGTTATGTACCATTTAATGGCCCTGTATGTGTTGCGATGGTTGCATCGCAATCAAGATTGGCACTCATGTTTTGGGGCTGGGTCAACCAAAGTCAGAATGCACTCGTGAATTATTACAATCGCAATGCCTCTTCCGAAATGAGCAATGAGACATTGATGATCTCCTATTCTGCTGCGGTAACGACAGCGCTAGGTGTGGCATTTGGTTTATCCACACTCGTCCAACATCGGTATAGTCCGGCACAGGCTAAGAATATGATGCGATTCGTCTCATTTCCATCGGCGGTTGTTGCATCGAGTATCAATTGCTACGTCGTGCGCAGTCCTGAGATTGATACTGGCATAACACTTGTGAATGCTAATGGCGACGATGTTTTGCCAAACGAAAGGTCGATGATTGCCGCAGAGCGTGGTGTCAACTCGACGGTGTTTTCACGTGCGTTACTCCAGGCTCCCGTCTACTTCCTTCCTCCCTTAATGATGGGTGCCATCCCTCTACTAAAAAATGCAGTTATGAGAAATCCCATGATTAGAGTGCCCATGACTACATACTTGTTATGCGTATGTTTTGGAATTGGTCTCCCTGCTTCGATTGCGATATTTCCCCAGATGGGCGAGATCAAGGTGAAGGAAGCGGAGGAAAAGTATCACAATTTGCTAGACAATCAAAATGGGGGTAAGCCATACAAAGTCCTTTACTACAACAAGGGGCTATGATGTGTTATCATCCCCTCTACCAAAATTTACTGTATCTTGATGCATAGCAATATTGACGTTTGAATATACTTAAATTGTACGAATAAACGCTAAAGCTATCTAATATATTTGTTGATTGAATTGTTCTGGAACCTCATTAATCTACCAAAACCTCATGTGTTCAGCAGTACCTATCAGACTTTTTCTGTGCTCTCACCGACAGTAGATCTGATCGTGTCATATCTGATTTTGCCTCTTCTTTCTTTATTCTATATCCTCCATGCTCGGTTTTGATACGATAGGTAATCACACCCTTCTCTCCATACGTTCCCATTGCACGTTGTTCCACTTCCTCTTGCTCCTGTTTTGCTTTTGCCATCTTCGTTGCCATATCACGTTTGTCATCTCTCGGCTTACTAATATATTTAAATGGCATTGGAGTTGATATGGATGATGAGAATGCAGATGAGATGGAAGCCGATATATTCGATAGGACCATGGTAACTACACGCATTTCCTCGTCTCCCTTTTGGGTGTATGCGAGAATGGCATCACCCACTCTTAGTTGAGATTTGAATGACGTGCCATGTCCAGATACCACTGTTGATGATGTTGAAATTCGACCTGTGCCGATATTGATACTTGGGCCTTGAATCTGCGTTGTACAATCATTATTTGCTGCTGCGTCGCCGGTGTCTGTACACTTTTGTGAAGTGTCAGACTCCGCAATCCCTCCAACCGCACCATTACCGGCGATCTCCACAGATTCGACGCCTCCAGATTTAATCTTGGCGCTACTCTTCTTCTTCTTTGGCTTCTCGCCTTTGAATACAAGCTTTCCACCAGCCATGGTATTGCTCCAACCCATCAGTGCGGGAACTCTCCCCCGAACAACACAAAACAATGTTGTCGACTCGTACTCGGCGTCGGCAATGCCGACTTTTATTTCTGTATGCCGTCGTCAACATCTTTGTCCTCACTGTCATCTGCTCCTCTAGTGATAATAAAGCACCATTACTGTCACGTGCGCTCTTCGGGGTGCCTCGGGGTGGTGCATTCTTCGGATTTGGAAGAAAATCATCTCGTGATGGGAGCAGTGATGGAGATGGTGGAAATGGTGATGGCGATGGCAGTACACCAAAGAGATTTCCGGGTTTATCTGAGGAAGAAATTGAAGACAAGCTAAACATTCCAATATTCGGGCTTACTGACGAGCAAGGGAATGGAGTGGTCCTGTCAGACAGTGAAAAGAATAGCGTATTCCATTTCTTCTTCTCGAAGCATATGGCCGATGCTGCATTGATGTCCGTGTGCAATGCGAACAAAGATGCGCCTCCATTGAGGGTTTCAGCTTTTCATTTGGGCAAGTGCTGGTTCAAACTGATTAACAAACCCGGATCAAAAGAGTATAAATTAAAGAAGTATGGTGGGGATGATGTCGAATCGCCGGGGGGGGAAGTCGTTAGAGACGTGGTATTTCGACTCGTACCAAATGCCAAGGACTTGATGGGTGCACGAATACTGACTGGACTGAAACCAGGTGATGTGGAACAATTGAAAGATGCAGTCGAAGAACCCAACCCACCAAGAGCTCTATCGATAATACAACATGCTGCACAGAGTGCATCAGCAAGCTTTATGAGCCCATATGATCAAATACCAGTGTTCGCCATTGCTCAGATGCGTGTGAGAAGGAGGGATGACGACGGAAATTCTATCGGAGAGCACATGATACCATTTCATTTTTCTACCAAGACTATGTCAGATACATGGAAGCACTTCGTTAATGAGCAACCACAATTTCAAGATTCCGAGGCTACGTTACAACTGACTGAGTTGCACACCATGATCGAAATGATGCAGTCGGAATCAGATTTTGACTTTAGGAATATTGTCTTTATTTATCCACAGTACGATAATGATGCAAACAGTAAGGAGAAGGATGAATCTGATGATGATGAGAGTGATGATGGCGGAGGAGGTGATAATGGGATGAAGTCAGCTGATAATTCAGACTTTGTAATTGAACCATTCGTATCAATGGGCATGGTCGCAGACTCACTCTGTCAAACTTTAGTGCAACTTTGAATAACATGAACAAATAAAATTTCTTATTTTGAATCGCCTCTGCCTCATTTCGGAGACTTCCACAAAACTGAATCTAGGAGTAAGCTTAAACAAAATGCAGCTATAACAGGTGTTAGTTATGTAGGATATAGAGAATAATATAAAAGTAGTGCAGACCTCATCATTGACACAACTAAGATAGCTGATATTCATTGCTTTCTCCTCATCCTGCATTGATTTGTACACGGATAAAAGCGTCTCTGGCTTCACTTCTCATCTTGGCACAAGAATTAATGTAAGCTGCCAAAGTTGAATCGATTGACTCTCTACTGACTTTAAATTTTTCAAAGAGCATTGTCAATTGATGCATGGCACCATGCTTCCCAGCGCAGAAGACCTCCTATGAGTATGAAGTGGGTTGGGGTTCTCAATCCTACTAATGCTGGTTTTACCTCTACCAAGAGCAGATATCAGGTTGGGATTGCATTCTCATGACCACTAGCCACAGTAGCAGGTGGGGAAAGTCTATATATATGTATGCAGAAGACCTCCTATGAGTATGAAGTGGGTTGGGGTTCTCAATCATATGTAACAGTAGAACCCCATGGCAAAACCAAGAGAATCTCCAACTGGTGCTGGTTTTACCTCTCCCAAGAGCAGATATCAGGTTGGGGTTGCATTCTTATGACCACTAGCCACAGTAGCAGGTGCGGAAAGTCTTTATATACGTATGAAGAAGACCTCCTATGAGTATGAAGTGGGTTGGGGTTCTCAATCATATGTAATAGTAGAACCCCATGGCAAAACCAAGAGAATTTCCTACTAATGCTGGTTTTACCTCTCCCAAGAGCAGATATCAGGTTAAGATTGCATTCTTATGACCACTAGCCACAGTAGCAGATGCTGAATTGCTATATATATGTATAAAGACGATCTGTTATGAGTATGAAGTGGACGTGAGGCCTCAATTATATGTAACAGTAGAACCCCATGGCAAAACCAAGAGAATCTCCAACTGGTGATGGTTTTACCTCTCCCAAGAGCAGATATCAGGTTGGGATTTCATTCTTATGACCACTAGCCACAGTAGCAGGTGCAGAAAGTCTTTATATATGTATGAAGAAGACCTCCTATGAGTATGAAGTGGGTTGGGGTTCTCAATCATATGTAACAGTAGAACCCCATGGCAAAACCAAGAGAATTTCCTACTAATGCTGGTTTTACCTCTCCCAAGAGCAGATATCAGGTTAGGATTTCATTCTTATGACCACTAGCCACAGTAAAAGGTGCAGAAAGTCTTCATATATATGTATGAAGAAGACCTGTTATGAGTATGAAGTGGACGTGAGGCCTCAATCATATGTAACAGTAGAACCCCATGGCAAAACCAAGAGAATCTCCAACTGGTGCTGGTTTTACCTCTCCCAAGAGCAGATATCAGGTTGGGGTTGCATTCTTATGACCACTAGCCACAGTAGCAGATGCTGAATTGCTATATATATGTATAAAGACGATCTGTTATGAGTATGAAGTGGACGTGAGGCCTCAATTATATGTAACAGTAGAACCCCATGGCAAAACCAAGAGAATCTCCAACTGGTGATGGTTTTACCTCTCCCAAGAGCAGATATCAGGTTAAGATTGCA
>Ga0247843_1009182_pt1 | contig 11112 bp, 6 predicted proteins | sample LaCruzMarch2017__FD_192420 | JGI IMG/M metagenome (GOLD analysis project Ga0247843, IMG submission 192420) | Freshwater microbial communities from meromictic Lake La Cruz, Castile-La Mancha, Spain - LaCruzMarch2017_8m | ecosystem: Environmental > Aquatic > Freshwater > Lake | place: Spain...
GTGCGTAAGCCAACCGTAAGGAGGCAGCGCCCTACGCTATGAGCGGTAACTGGGATGAAGTCGTAACAAGGTAGCCGTAGGGGAACCTGCGGCTGGATCACCTCCTTTCTAAGGAGAACACCTAACCCTAGCAGAGCTACGGCAAAGCAAGGTATGGTCAGTCTGAGCAGCGTGGCATTCGCCCGCTGCACAAACCCTCAAAAGCGAAAGCCGATGAGGTTCAAATTCTAGAGAAGCGCACAATTCAGCAATTGAGTCAACGAGAGAGTCATTTTCAAGTCCGACAGCAACTGGGTCAGAGTCTAAGATAGGCGGTCCAAGCGACACGCCTAAAGCCCTCATTCGAGGGGGTATAGCTCAGTTGGTAGAGCGCCAGCTTTGCAAGCTGGATGTCGGGGGTTCGAATCCCCCTGCCTCCATGTCGCTGCGAGCGGCCATCTAAAGACAAAGACTAAGAATATCAGATTCAGTGACCCCGTGCACACCTTGGGCCTGTAGCTCAGTTGGTTAGAGCATGCGCTTGATAAGCGCAGGGTCATAGGTTCGAGTCCTATCAGGCCCACGTCACACACACCGCGTTTTGAATTTTTCCGATACGAATCAGAGAGATTCGAGTAGGATTAAGACCGGAGCCATAGGCTCGCGGCACAGTTCTTTGACATTCGCACATTAGGGAAGAAAAATACAACTTCAAGATAGTAAGTTGAATATGTAGCATGGACGTTTACGTTTATGCTACAGTGTAAGAATTTAGTTATATCAAAATTAAAAGATCAAAAGCTACTAAGAGCACATGATGAATGCCTTGGTGCCAACAGGCGATGAAGGACGTGATAAGCTGCGATAAGTCACGGTGAGCGGCAAATACGCTACGACCCGTGAGTGTCCGAATGGGGTAACCCGGCTGGAATAATATCCAGTCGCCACTGTGTGAATACATAGCACAGTGCGCGCAATACCTGGTGAAGTGAAACATCTCAGTAACCAGAGGAAAAGAAAACGAAAGTGATTCCGTAAGTAGTGGCGAGCGAAAGCGGAAGAGCCCAAACCCGAGAGCTTGCTCTCGGGGGTTGTAGGAGCCCAATGTAGCAGTCGGGAGGTTAGGCGAAGCACGTGGAAAAGTGCTCCATAGAGGGTGACAGACCCGTAACCGAAAACCAAACGACGCTTAGGGAATTCCTGAGTAATGCGTCACACGTGAAACGACGCATGAATCCACGCCGACCACGGCGTAAGGCTAAATACTAGTTGGCGACCGATAGTGAACAAGTACCGCGAGGGAAAGGTGAAAAGAACCGCTGCGAGCGGAGTGAAATAGTACCTGCAATCATGTGCTTACAAGGTGTCAGAGCCCGCAAGGGTGATGGCGTGCCTTTTGCTTAATGAGTCTGCGAGTTAGTGTTTGTGGCAAGTCTAAGCCCCTCTGGGGCCGAGGCGAAGCGAAAGCGAGTCCGAAATGGGCGATTAGCTGCGGGCACTAGACCCGAAGCCGAGGTGATCTACCTATGGCCAGGTTGAAGCGTCAGTAACATGACGTGAAGGACCGAACCGATGGGCGTTGAAAAGCCCCCGGATGAGCTGTAGGTAGGAGCGAAAGACTAATCAAACCCGGTGATAGCTGGTTCTCCCCGAAATCTATTGAGGTAGAGCCTCGTATGCTGACCTGCGGAGGTAGAGCACTGGATGAACTAGGGCCCATACCCGGGTACCGAATTCAATCAAACTCCGAATGCCGCAGGGTGAAATACGGGAGGCAGAATGCGAGGGATAAGCTTCGTATTCGAGAGGGAAACAACCCAGACCAGCAGCTAAGGTGCCTAAATATTGCTAAGTGGAAAGGATGTGGAGTTACATAAACAGTGAGGATGTTGGCTTAGAGGCAGCCATCATTTAAACAGTGCGTAATAGCTGACTCATCGAGTGATTCTGCGCCGATAATGATTGGCGATAAGCAATATACCGAAGCTCTGGATGCTAGTTTACTAGCGTGGTAGGGGAGCGTTCCCATTGCATTGAAGCCGTCGGGAAACCGCATGGTGGAGTGATGGGAAGTGAGGATGCAGACATGAGTAGCGATAAGACAGGTGAAATCCCTGTCCGCCGTAAACCCAAGGTTTCCTGGGGAAGGTTCGTCCTCCCAGGGTTAGTCGGGTCCTAAGTCGAGGCCGATGGGCGTAGACGATGGCCAGCAGGTTTAATATTCCTGCACCGCCGACATTTAAACCGGTGTGACACGGGTTCGGAGAAGAGCGGGGTGATGAAAGTCCCCGTCGCGCAAGCGGATGTGGAGGCTTCGGCCGAAGCAGATTCTTTAAAGAATCCGTCAAGAAAAGCACCGGTGTATACTAAGGCGCCCGTACCGTAAACCGACACAGGTGGGTGGGCATAAGTGTGCCAAGGCGCGTGAGTGAAACCTCGTTAAGGAACTCGGCAATCTAGCCCCGTAACTTCGGAAGAAGGGGTGCCCAGAAATGGGTCGCAGTGAAATGGGTCAACCGACTGTTTAACAAAAACACAGCACTCTGCAAAGTTTTATGACGACGTATAGGGTGTGACACGTGACCAATGCGGAAAGATTACGGTAAGAGGTTAGCCGCAAGGCGAAGCTTTGAGCCCAAGTCCCCGTGAATGTCGGCCGTAACTATAACGGTCCTAAGGTAGCGAAATTCCTTGTCGGGTAAGTTCCGACCTGCACGAATCGTGTAACGAGTTGACCGCTGTCTCAACGAGGAGCTCAGCGAAGTTGTAGTGGCGGTGAAGATGCCGCCTACCCGCAGTAGGACGGAAAGACCCTATGCACCTTTACTGTACGCTGTCACTGTTGTTTCGGTTTTATTGCTTAGCGTAAGTGGGAGGCTTTGATTTAGCTCTTTCGGGGGCTAATGAGCCGCCAATGAAACACCACCCTGTGAAATTGAAACATCTAACCTCGACCCGTCATCCGGGCGAGAAACACTGGCAGCCGGTCAGTTTGACTGGGGCGGTCTCCTCCTAAAGAGTAACGGAGGAGTACGAAGGTTGGCTCAACCTGGTTGGTAATCAGGTGACGAGTATATGGATATAAGCCAGCTTAACTGCGAGACCTACAAGTCGAGCAGATGCGAAAGCAGGTCCAAGTGATCCGGTGGTTTAATGTGGAATTGCCATCGCTCAACGGACAAAAGGTACGCTAGGGATAACAGGCTGATCCTGCCCAAGAGCTCATATCGACGGCAGGGTTTGGCACCTCGATGTCGGCTCATCACATCCTGGGGCTGGAGAAGGTCCCAAGGGTCCGGCTGTTCGCCGGTTAAAGTGGTACGCGAGCTGGGTTCAGAACGTCGCGAGACAGTTCGGTCCTTATCCACTGTGGGCGCAGGAGATTTGAGGGGTTCAATCCTTAGTACGAGAGGACCGGGATTGACAAACCTCTGGTGATCCAGTTGTTCCGTCAGGAGCACCGCTGGGCAGCTATGTTTGGAAAGGATAAGCGCTGAAAGCATCTAAGCGCCAAGCCTCTCCCAAGATGAGATCTCCCTGAAGAGCCGTGGAAGACCACCACGTTGATAGGTCACGGGTATAAGCGCAGCAATGTGTTCAGCTTAGTGATACTAATGCTCGTTCGGCTTTTTTCTCCATCTTTATGGCTTTGTCGCCGTGAAGCGGTAATTTTTCCCCTGGTATGCGAATGTCAGAGAACCGGTTGAATTGCGGATTTCGGAACGCGGAATGCGGACTGGAAACTGCGACAAGATCTTTGACAAAATATTGGCAGCCATCAGATACACGGACGGCATGTCCGGAGGGCGGAACTTGATTCCTCAATCCGCGACCCGCATTCCGAAATCTGGTGATCCTGCGCAGTGGACCCACCCGTTCCCATTCCGAACACGGAAGTGAAACGCTGCTGAGCCGATGGTAGTGCATCTCTAGGTTGTGCGAGAGTAGGTCGTTGCCAGTATTCCGCCCGGCACTTTGGAAACAAAGTGCCGGGCTTTTTTTATGCGGAAGGGGTCCTTGCGGGGCGTGCTAAATTTCCAGAATGGCCTCGCGGAGGATTCCGATCAACTGATGGGAAGCGGAATTCCCGACGCGGGAAAGGTCATCGTGGCAGATTGGCTCGCTGGACATCCCCGCACCCCAGTTTGTCAGGCATGAGAAGCCGGCGACTTCGAGCCCCAGCGCTCTGGCTTGGATCGCTTCCGGGACGGTGGACATGCCGACGGCATCGGCGCCGAGTCTTTGGAGCATTCGGATTTCAGCGGGCGTCTCATACTGGGGTCCGTGCATGGCAGCATACACGCCCTCATGGAGGGTTATCCCCTGGCGGGCTGAAGCAGCGTGAAAACACTTTCTAAGCCGTGCGTTGTAAACTTCGCTCATGTCGACAAAATGAGCGCCCACGATGAGCGGAGTTTGACCGGTAAGATTGATGTGGTCGGAAATCATCATCCATGAGCCGGGGTGAAAATCCTGATTCAGCGATCCGGCAGCATTGGTGAGGATCAGCTGCTTGATCCCGATCCGCTGCATCAGAATGGTGGCGCGGACAACGTCTCCCGCAGGCCATCCCTCATAGAGGTGAACCCTTCCCTGGGCAATGAGGAGAGGAGTTTCATTCAGCCGGGCAAGAACCAAACGCCCTGCATGACCCGGGACTTTGGATGCCGGAAGGCCCAGGTCGTCAAAGGCAAACGAGGAGACCTGTTCGAGGCTTTCGGCGAAAGACCCAAGCCCGGAGCCAAGAACGACCGCGGTTTTGGCTCCGGATTCTGAGAAAGCGTGAGGAATAGTCATGGTTTCAATCTTCTGTAGAGTTCCGCGAGATTCGGGGCATGGATGCACAAGGCTTGAGCGCGACGGAGCGGCTCGCCCCAAATCGGCTCAATTTCCAGCAGGTTGCCAGCCCGTGCATCAACCAGGGTTGATGGCAGGTAGGCGCCCATCTGCCTGGTTCGCTCGATTTGGAAGTCAGCATAGGAGGGCGGAATATCGTGCCCCTCAGATGCTGCGATGGAGCGGACCTCATCCATGAGGGCCCGACACCTGGAGTGGAGGGCTGGATCATCAAGAACACGGTCCACCGGCACATTTTCAACCGTGCAGAGGCCGTTGAATGGGATGTTCCAAAGCAGTTTCCGCCACCTTTCACCGGCGAGGTCGTCGACCAGGGCGGTTTCGATTCCCGCCGACCGGAATGCTTGGACAAGGCTTCTGGTGCGTTCGCGTGGGAGCGCGCAAAATTCTCCGACCGAGAGGGTTCCGTGGCCGAAGTGGTTCACGACAACCGGGCTGCTTCGGGTCAGGCAGACAAAACAGAGCCCTCCCATGATGCGGGCCGCGCCGAATTGTCCTGCAAGGAACTCCTCATTTCCCAGTCCATTCTGCATGGTAAGAATCCATGTTTCAACGCCGAGGAGGGGCGCGATGAGACCCGGAAGCGATTCGTTCGATGTTGCCTTGACCGCGACGATCACCCCGTCGCACGGCCCGATTTCACGCGGGTCGGCAGCAATGTTTGGATCTGCAAGGTGGAATTCCCCGCCTGCAGAAAGGATGCGGATTCCCGATTCCGGCGCGAGCCTGAATCCCGAGCGCATGAGAAAGCGGACGTCGTATCCCTGTGCCGCCAGCTTCGCGCCGTAGTAGAGGCCGATCGATCCGGCACCGACAACCGCGATCCGTTTCCCTTTCATGGACCGGCGGGATTACTCACCGAGACGCCTGCCCGGAATGAGGTAGTTTACGGTGTAATCCCGGACGGCATCCTCAAGCGGAGTGGCCGGAGGCAGATACCCGGTCGAGCGGATTTTGGATATGTCTGCACACGTATGGTATTGATACTGCTCCCGGATGTTTTCCGGCATGTCGATGAACTCGATGTCCGGTTTGCTTCCGAGTGCCGAGAAAAGCGCGGTCGCGAGGTCCACCCAGGTGCGGGCCACTCCCGATCCCACGTTGAAAAGTCCGCCGGCCTCATCCGCCCCGGCAAGGTGGAGCGTCATGTCCACGGCGTCCTTCACATAGACAAAGTCCCGCATCTGGCAACCGTCCGCGAATTCGGGCTTGTAGCTCTTGAAGAGGCGGATTTTTCCGGTCGAGCGGATCTGCTCGTAGGCTTTGCAGACAAGGCTCCTCATGTCGCCCTTGTGATATTCATTCGGTCCGAAGACGTTGAAATACTTGATGCCAACGATGTCCGGCAGGATTTCTTCCCGCCATGCGAAAAGATCAAAGAGCTGCTTCGAGTATCCGTAGAGGTTGAGCGGGCGGAACGAGCGCAGGTTCTCCGCCTTGTCGTCCATTCCGGCAGATCCGTCGCCGTAGGTGGCCGCCGAGGACGCGTAAACAAAACGTGCGCCAGTGGAGAGCGCCCACCGGCAGAGGGATTTTGTATAGGCGTAATTGTTTTGCAGGACGTAGGAGGCGTCGGTCACGGTGGTCGAGCTGCATGCCCCCAGGTGAAAAACGGCGGAAAATTTTCCGTGCCGGTCGGGATCGCTCAAGATGTCATCCAGGAACCGGTCGGCGGGGACGTAGTCCTCAAACTCCAGCGGAAGCAAATTGCGCCATTTTTCGTCTTCGCCGAGAAAGTCAGTGACGACGATCTGACCGAGTCCCCGGCTGTTCAGCTCGTTGACCAGGGCGCTGCCGATGAATCCCCCGGCTCCGGTGACCAGGATGCGCGCCTTTTCGTGGAGCAGCGAATCCCGTGGAATGGACTTCTTGGCACCCGGGGGTCTCCCCGGAGTCGCGGGTTTCAGAGAACTGTCTTTCACTCAGCGGAGTTTGATGCCGAGGTCCTCGAATGTCTCATCGAAAAGCGCGGTTTTTTGACGGAATATGTGTTTGGCCCCAATCACATATTCTAGGGCCTTCTTGTTATTTCCGTTCTTGGACTCCCACGCGGCCTGGGCGTAATACCAGGCGGGCGTGTCTCCCGGATACTTGATGGTTTTGAGGAGGGCGGCTGCGGCATCCTTGTCTCCAAGCTGGAGGTCGCAGAGGAAAATCTTAAATTGCAGAAGCTCGTTCCTCGGATCCATCTGCTGCATGGCTTCAAAATACTGCTTGGCTTCCGAGTAGCGCCGCTGCAGGAAAAGGAGCTCGCCGACATTGAATTTTGCCGGGAAAAAATCCGGCTGCTTGGCGAGCGCTTTGTCGAAATACCCCTGGGCGGCCGCATAGTCTTTCTTTTTCGTGTAGGCCGCACCCAGCAGGTTGAGAACAAACGGATCGTCGGGAAGGGATTTTTCGAGCGACTCGAGTTTCTCAAGCGCCTGATCATATTTTTTCTCATCAAAGTCCACAAGGGAGCCTTGGATCAACGCTTTGGATTCGCGCGAGAGATTGGGCGGTGCGGTCTGGGCTTGAATGAACGCCGCGGACGCAACGAGAATACCGAGGATAAGCGATGAATTCTTCAAGATGCCGAAGTATGCCCCGAGGGACGGACGTGGTCAATCGCGCCTTTCTGGTGCCTGCCGCTTGAAAGGACTGACTTTGGAGTTGTGGGTGCTGGAAACGGCAGGCAAACTCGGGCCGAAGAATCCCCCACTCAAGCACAGCATCCGCAACATTGAAGAAAACGACAGAAAAAAATGACAGGAGGTATGGTTTTCTGCCGACCCCGGGGTCGGAGCCCGGGATTTCGTGGAGGAGGTGCCTTCTGCTCAGCATCCCGGCACTGCTGGCCGGTCTCTATTTACGTGCCGAGCTGATGCGGGTGATTCCGTTCGCCTTTTTCGGGGCGGACAGCGGGTCCTATGCCCACACCATGCACAAGCTCTGGGTTGAAGGAGGGCTGTCGGTGCAGGAGAAGCGCCGCTGGCTCTATCCGATTCTGTTGGTTCCCCTGCCAGCTTCCCCATTTTCGATTCTCTCCACGCTGGCCTTTTTGCAGCATCTGCTCGGCTTGGCCTCCATCCTGGCTCTGGCATGGATCGTGGGCCATGTCACGCGGTTTTCCGGGGTTTGGATTCCGTTGGTCACCTGTCTCTACGCGGTGTGGCCCAGGGTGCTTTGGTATGAGCATGAGGTCATTGCCGAGGGGGTGTTCCTTCCGGCGTTTCTACTTGCCACGGCTCTAGCGTTTCCGTTGTCCCGGCTCGCTGACAGGAGGAGTATTTTCTTTTTTCTTCTGGCCATCGGTTCGCTTGCCCTGCTGAAGCCGCACGGCAAAGTTCTCTGGGTTGTCATGCTGGGCGTTCTTGTTTTTCTCAATCGGAAGCCGCTGCAATGGGGGCTCCGTAACTGGCTGACAATCGCCGCGACGTGCCTCCTCATGGCCATTTCCGGGAGCGCGTCGCAGGGTAGCTGGCTGCTCCTGAGCTCGACACTTCCTCTAGTCCCGACACAGGGTAGCTTTCCGGAATACCGCAAGGCGCTTCTACCAATCATCGAGCAATCCCGCACCGACTTCCCGAATTATGTTTTTGAGCAGACGGAATACAAGAAAAGGCTCAATTGTTCGGAGGGAAGTGAGTTGATCGGTGTGGAGTGGGAGAATCTTGTGCGCGATGAACGCCGTTTCAAGAAGGTGGCGCTGTCTCTGGCCGTTAGCGGGATCATCGAGTCCCCGATGGCCTACTCGCGCATGGTCGCTGAAAAAATCCTGCTGGCGGCATCGGATTGCACCCCCGCCGAAAAATTTCTTGCCGCGACATTCTGGAGTGAGCAACTCCAAGTAAAACATCTCCTCAGGGACCCGAAAAAAATCCCATTTTTGTTCGGCATGTCGGCCGACAGACTTGAAGTGGAAGCGGCGGCTTCGGCCAAATTTGATTATGCAGCCGGGCACTTTCTGGAAAGAGTCGCCTCACTTTTCACCTGGTCCGTGGCCGTTCGCGGGGCCCCGGGACAGCAGCCGGTCTTCGGACTGCGCTGGATCGGTTGGCTGGCTTTGGCCGGGCTTCTCGTTTGTTTGATCCCCCCCCGCACTTTCCCCATGCTGGTCATCTGGGCTCCATCGCTGGCCTACCTTCTTTTCTGCTACGGGATCGGGGACGACGTCCGCCGCTATCTCCAACCGGTGGAATGGATGGGCTGGCTTCTTGCGGCGGTTTTTCTTGATGCACTGTTCCAGTTTGCCCCATCAAAAACGCCGATTGCTTTTGGAGAAACCCATGATCCAATTGCCTGAACCACTCCTGCGGCTTTTTGGAATCGTGGATCGGACGTTCCCCTCAACCTCCTCCATGGATACCGGATTCAGCATCTCTTTCCGGTATTGCCTGCTGCTCTGTGTGCCCGCGATCCTGATCGGTGGCTGGCTCAGGTTCGAGGTCTTGCGCTCGCTGCCGGTGATTTATTACGGGCCCGACGGCAACTCGTATTTTCACACTGTTGGCGAGTTCTGGACACGGGGTGTGTTCGACATTACGGAAAAGCGCAGGTGGCTTTACCCCGTGCTATTGATTCCCCTTCCGTTGTCACCCTTTTCCCCGGCCGCGACGCTGGCCTGGATCCAACATTTGACGGGCCTGCTGGTGGTTGTTCCCCTCGGGTGGATTGTCGGTCACGTGACGCGCTTCCGGAGCGTATGGATTCCGGTTGTGACTATCTTTTACTCCATGTGGCCTCAGTCGCTCTGGATGGAACACGAGATGCAGGCCGAAGCCGTTTTTCTCGCAGCGTTCATCACGACGACCGCACTGGCATTCCCCCTGCGTCGCCTCGCTTGCAAAAACGGAATTTTTTCCTATCTGGCCTGCGCAGCCGCTGTGTCCATTCTGAAAACTCTGGGCAAGCCGATCTGGGCCGTATTCGTTGGGATCCTTCTGCTTTTCAACAGGAGGCCGTTCAAATGGGGGCTCCGGAACGGGATTCTACTGGCGGTTACGGTTTTGCTGGTTGCGACGTCCGGCAGCGACCGGCAGGGCGGCTGGCTCTTTTTGAGTTCCACGCTTCCCTTTTTGCCTCCCGATGGGACGTGGCCGGAATACCGGAAGATCCTGCAGCCGTGGGTCGAGGAAGCGCGGGCCGACCTGCCGAACTACGCGTTCCGGCAGTGCAACTACAAGCTGGGCATGTCCGAAAAGGATGACGATGGCCCGCTGGGTCCGGCCTGGGCGGCCATGGTGCGGGATAGAAAAAAATTCGAGGTGGTGATGAAGTCGCTCGCGATGTCGGCATTCCTGAACAACCCGCCCGGCTGTGCCAGGCTCTCGTTCGAGAAAATTTTTGTGGCCGCCTGGAACAGCCGGGTTCCGAACGGAAATTTTGAATCCCGGGAGTTTCACCGTTCCCAGGTCGAATACAATGCCCCCCGGTGGAAAAAACGGCCGAAGGAATTGGAAATGCTCAACCGGATGCCGCAAGGCGAGGCGGAAAAATTCACCGCCTCGTTCCCGCCGGAAAATCCGCGAGTGATCGCTCTTTTCAAATGGCTCAATTCCTTCTTTGCGTGGGGGATTGCCAGGCAGGGCGCGCCGGGAATCCCGCCGGAATTCGGGCTGCGGTGGCCGGGTTGGCTTGCCGTCCTCGGGCTGGTTTTCTGCCTGCTGCCGGGTCGGTTTTTTCCTTGTCTGGTGGTCTGGCTGCCGTCTCTGGCTTATATGGCCGCGTGCTTTTCCGTAGGCGATGCCGTGGGTCGTTACCTGCAGCCAATTGAGTGGACCGGCATGGTCCTCGCGGCTGTCGCGCTTGATGTGGCGCTCCTGAACTCCATCCGAATCCTGAAAGGGCGGAAGGGATAACCCAACAAAATCTGATCTGTAGGGGGCACCTACCCGGTTGCTCCGTTATCAACTAGCTCGAGCGCTGGAGACGATTGCCGTTGTCCTGCAACCTTGGTTTCAACTAGTGTAGCCCGCCTTACAGATTGCATATTATAATATTTGTGCTACTTTTCATGAATGAGAGTAGCCCCAGCCATCAATCTGAGCATGCAAGAGCGTAAAAAACTGGAAGCCATCAAACGAGGGCGAGCCTCCTCGGTTCGCGCCAAGGAAAGGTCGGCCATAGTGCTTCTTGCTGCCGACGGTCTCCAGAACAGGGAGATTGCTGATCGTCTTGGTGAAGATGTTATGAAGGTGGGGCGATGGAGACACCGCTACGCCCAGGCTGGGCTTCCGGGTATTCTCAAAGATAAGTCCCGGCCGGGACGCATCCCGCCCATTGCAGCATCGATCC
>Ga0247843_1009184_pt1 | contig 11110 bp, 28 predicted proteins | sample LaCruzMarch2017__FD_192420 | JGI IMG/M metagenome (GOLD analysis project Ga0247843, IMG submission 192420) | Freshwater microbial communities from meromictic Lake La Cruz, Castile-La Mancha, Spain - LaCruzMarch2017_8m | ecosystem: Environmental > Aquatic > Freshwater > Lake | place: Spain...
GCTGCTGGTCACGTCTTTGCTATTGTGTACGCTTCGTTTGGGCACAACAACTTCTGGACGTTTGTTTGTTACTTCGGGGGGCTGAGCACAGCAGCAGCAATGCTCTATCTTTGGATCCGATACGGAAAATAATTGTTGCAATGTCCTTCAAGCCCAGTGACGATGTGTCTAGTAATAGATATTGTTTATGCTTTTTAATATAACTGATAGGTACAGAAAAAACTCATTTGATAGGGTTGTTGAGAAGTATGTACTTTATTTGAAGTGGGGTAAAAACGGAAAACATTCTAAGTTTGGAAATTATGATACAAAGGAAGAAGCAATTGCTGGGTATCAGAAATTAGCTAACAACCGATCTAGTATGTTCGGAAGGGAGCTTAGTGAAGACTATAGGATCAAACTCTGCAAACAAATTTATTCTGAAGAGTGCATTGAGGTTCCTACTCTACATGAACTAGAAACAAAGCTTCCAGAATTAAAAGGTGTTTTTTGTTAATAGTTTTATTGACTTTCTAAATTTATGACGCATAATACGCCGCAATGAAAGAAATCAGCTTGTACGAAGCTTATAGTTTACTCCAACAATGTCCTGTAGTGATGCTCGAAGGGAGACCAGTCGAGCCTAGCTTAATGGGATATGAGGATGAAGACTCAAATGAGTTCATGTGTCTTTCATGGGAAGAGGAATGGGATGACGAACTGCTTACTGTTGAAGTAGTGTTCGTAGAAGGTGACAACCAAATAGTTGAATTGGATGGTTGTGTATTGTCCTTAGTAAATGCCGACGGAGAGCAAGAAGAGCTTACGCTTTTGAAGGAATTTTATGCAGAGAGTCAGGAGTAAGATTTCAATAAACACCACATGCAAAAATACAAACTAATAAACGAGATCAATGGAATTGATTCTATTGATTTTCAAGTACAAGACGACCAAGATCCCTGCACAGTTGCTCTGGAGCAATTGGGCTGGTATATCGTAGCAACAACAGATGACGGTAGCAGTAACGAAGAAAACTAATATGGAACACATGACTTCTTTTAAGACGTCTTGGGGATCTCAGATCTCCCCTTACATTCAAAAGAATGTAATCAAACGGATCAGAGCAAATGATCAATTGCATACAATAATTGAGGAAGAGTTGAAAGACATCCTTGATAGGCATTCAGATCAATATGACGAGGCTCATGAGATCTATAGCCACTGCGAAACCCTAATCAATCAATGACATCAATTAAACAACTTCGACAGTGTGGGTATAAGGTACGTGTACTTCATACTCGTAAGTATAAGCCAATTCAAAAGATTGGTGGAGTGTACAAGGAGCTTTCTAATTTGGGTGGGTATACGAAGATTGAGCTTACTACACCTGAACAGATGACTGTAGTCGGGGAGGCTTTTTGTTCCAACAAAGAAAATTTTAATAGGCATATCGGCAATCAAATTGCTCTTGGGAGAGCACTTAGTCAGCTTGATAGCTAAACGATTTCAGGACGCTTGCAGGGAAACTTGTAGGTCGAAGGTGAAAATACAACAATAGTTGTTCCAAGCTGTTGTGCGATTCCGGATATAGTACAACGGAAGGTTGAATCAAAATCACCTGCCTAAAGACAGAGAACTAGACGTGGGAAGAACTCTTGTGGCAAAACGATTCGAACTATTGAATAGTCCTACTTGAACGTTCAATAGAGGGGTGCCTGTCCCCTACTACTTTTGGTTGTTGTGTGTCCAATACTATTTGTTTAGTATAACAATATGTTCCGTCACGCACTAAGTTTAGGTTCAATGATTGCTGTAACAATCTCTTGGAGTATCAATCACTCTATAATATGGGCTGTAGTTCACGGATTTTTTTCGTGGTTCTATATAGCCTATTTGTTGTTTTTGCATAAATAAGAGTAAGCATTTGGATAGGTGGCAGAGTTGGTCTATTGCATCTGACTTGAAATCAGAAGTACTTTAATCGGTACCGTGGGTTCGAATCCTACCCTATCCGCTTTTTATTTTTGCTTATTCTTTCCAGCACTTTTCTGGGAGGATTTGGAACCATCCTTCTTTGGTTTCTTTGTTTCTTTTTTGTGTGCGTTGTTTCCCTTAGCCATAGTAATAATATTTATCCATCTTTTTTAAATTTTCTAGTTGACGTATTATGAATTTTCCTTACGATGACCTCGATGAAAAAAACCACAACGAAAGCAAAAACACCACTAAGCCGTACAATGCTTGCCAAGCGCGCAGCTAATCTCGTTAAGTCGGGACGGTACAAACAACACATCGGTACAGCTACTCCAGCTAAGTCCCGTATGTACAAACTCGGACAAGCTGTTGTCAGCATCGATCCTTGGAAGATCTGTGACCACAACCTTACGTTTGTTAAGAGTGTTCGTTGGCCAGGCGGTGGTGGTTACTTGGTAATGGACAAGTTCGGTCATCCGTTCACCACAACCAATATCCGCTCTGCTGCAGTCATGGCTCAAATGCAAACTGCAACAACTACAGCTACGAAGGCTTGTAAGAAGTCCTGTGCTAAGAATTAAGTAAGAAGCAACCATAAGAGTCTCTAGGTCATTTGAAGGCCTAGAGACTTTTTGCTTAATATGATTTCAACTAGTCTCGAGTAGGCAGAGTTAAATGATCATCAAACGTCCAACGGAGTAATACTCTGGCAGCCAATGTTGACTCAGCTAGTTGATTCTTTTTTAATTTATTGTAAGATCCTCATATGCAAACATCACTGTGCATTTTAATTTGGTTCTGTATTGGTTGGACTGCTGTCACGTTCCCAGTGTTGTTGGCAATAGTTGTGCTTGCAGTTTGTGCTAAGATCTCTGCTGCAGCACACAGGAAGCATATGAAAGAGCTTCTTTGCGAACAGAAGAACACTGAGAGTAAATAATAAGCAAGTCGTTTGCTGATTTCTGTTGACCAGGCCTAAGTACTTGGTGAATGTATGGAGCCCAATGTGAATAAGTATTTCAAATCTGCGGCAGCTATTCTTGTCAGCCTGTCTATGCATGGCTGTTGTACGTTCGTGGGTGAAAAAATAAACAAAGACGTTGCAGTAAGGGTTGCTTGTACTCACAAAGCCTTCCACAGCGATCCTTATCAGCCCATCAAACACTTTCCTCAAGACTGCGTATTTTGTGCGCACGAAAAGTATCGTCTGTCTAAGTGTCTTGTGGCATCTACAGTGGAGTAGATATTTTTTGATTGATCAGTCCAGAGTGTTCAGCGATAGTATTTCTGTAATGCAAATACTAACCAATACTACGAACGACAATTTTACTAGAGTCGCTGATGTTAAGATCCCAGAGATCTTCTTCAGAAAATTTAAGACAGGTATTCCTGATCTTGATGAAGCATTTGGAGGGCAAGGCTTTTTGCCTGGTTCTGTAATGACTTTAGCAGCTCCAGCTGGAGTAGGTAAGAGTTCTATTTCTTTGCAGCTGCTACAAGCTTTAGAAGATGCTGGAAAGAAGACAGCATTTATTTCTGGTGAGGAAACTATTGAGCAAGTGAGCTTTGCAGCTACGAGGCTTAATGCTTTGTCAGTACCAATTGCAAATCTTGTTTATATTGAAGATATTGAGCAAGCTGTGATCAAGCACAAGTTTAATTTTATAGTGTTAGATAGTTATCCTACTATTATGACTAGAAAGACTGGATTGAATTCCAGAGAGAAAGAGAGTCATATCATTGGTAGTTTGATTAGTTTAGCAAAGGAGCATGAGGTATGTTTATTGATCATTATGCATTTTACGAAGGGTGGAAGTTATAAAGGTTCTACTGAGATTGTGCATGCTGCTGATGCTTTGTTTACTCTTGAAAAGAATCCAGATGATCATCATCTTCGTGATTTGATTGCTCACAAGAATCGATTTGGTGCATGTACGTTTACTACATTTCCATTTGGTGATCGTGGATATACGTTCGAAGCTGTTGCAGCTGATAACAATCCAGAACGTAAGTCAGAAGCTAAGAAGCAATCGAAAGGTGATGTAGTTCTTAATGCATTAGATACTCCGAAAACGATTCAGCAGATCGTGCAAGATACTGATGTATCTGGAGCATATCTCACATCAATACTTCGTCAATTTATTAATGAAGGAAAGGTAAGTAAGGATGGTAGAGGCGCAGATGCAACATACAAAAAGAATTAAAGCATATGAAAGATAAACCAACCACACCTTGTACAAAGAAAAATTCCTCCTGTGTTAAAAAAAGTCGCGATGCTGAGATTGAGCGTTGGGATAATTGGAAGAAGCAACATCCGAATCTTCCAGAAAGACCTTAGCACAGCTGTTGTTTATTTCTCAAGTTGATCTAGAATTAGGCAACACATGAATCAATACAACGCAGCTACTGAACAGCAACACGCTTCATGTTTACCTCCTGAGGCATATATATTCATATATGGAAAACAGCCAAGCAAGGTCCTCCTCCCAAGTTCAGGAGTACTGTGTATCCCACCAAAAAGCCAACCGTGTTAGTAAAAGCCAAACAAAAATAATTATGGAAAACAATCCCGAGTCTCTCAAGTATACAATAGGTCAGAGAATTTGTTGGAAAGATAGTAACGGAGTTCTTCTTGAAGGCACTGTTGCTAATGTGAGTTTTCAAGGAGTAGAGGTAGTGAGTGGAAGAGTAGGATATGAAGTGAAGTTCGAAGATATCATTAAGAAGAATTCTTAAGGAGCTTCGTTCATTTCCTAGAAAAGCTAAAGATTACCAGCGGTATCAACAAAACCGTTTATACACGGTCCTAGTGCCAAGAATCGCTCTGTATTGCCACGGGACTTACCAACCTGTTGACTTTGTATATGCAGCCTGATTAATTAGCTGTCTATGAAAACACTTATAGGTAAACTAAAAGAACCGTCGACGTTTCGTGGCTTAGCAATTCTTGCTGGCGCTGCTGGGGTAATCTTGTTCCCTGGTCTTGCAGTAACAATCTTGGTAGGCGCTGCTGTTGTGGTAGGGTTGGTCGAAGTCGTCCGTTCCGAGAAGAAATAATTAATAGTTGATTGGTTAGTAATACATACAAGAGCCTCCATGGGAAACTGTGGAGGCTCTCTTTTTGTAGTTGAGCTGTCCTGTCAAAACTTCTACACTCTTATCTGTAATGAAAACCAAACTCAGCGACGAACAAAAGCAGCAAATCGACGACCTCATTAGCGAAACAATTCTTCCAGCACTTTACGAAGATGGTATCTGTGAACCAGATATGAGCGATGTGGATGAAGATCATCCTTCATATGATTATACACAACAAGATCGCATGAATGTCCTCATCATCGAAGCACTTAACTACCTCAAGAACAACCTACACTAATAGAAAGAATAATATGGGAACACCAGCATACATACAAGACGGATTGATCGGATTTGACGCTCCAGAGTCAGCAGCAGAAGCGTTTAAGATTATCAGTGAATGGGTTAACAAAGTAAAACTATTATCTTGGACGGTCATTTTAATTTTGCTGACTTTGTTTTGGGTAAGCGTTGCCATTTTGATTTCTAACTGGATACTGAAGTAGTAATGAGAGAACAAGAGGCATTGACGGCAGATGGATTTGATGACTGCTCACTAGGACTGGTCGAGAGATTTGGAATGAGTCCAATATATTGCTACGACAAGACCAAAATGATCAAAAAGATTATCGAACAAGACGGAATGACAATCGAAGAAGCAAACGAGCATTTTGATTTCAACATTGTTGGATCATGGGTCGGAGAAGGAACTCCGTGCTTTCTGACACCTACTTCCATTTAAGTTTCTCTCTCCAATTTCTCTCTATGACCACTCTAACAGATAGATCAAAGCATAAGCTTCAACAGCTCAATGAGGCCATCGAACTGATCGAAGATATATCCAATCGGATAGCTTGGGCAACAGATTTTTGTAAATACAATTCAATCAACGAAATCTTAAACACTGTGTATCAATGCGTCGATGCAGCTCAGACAGAATTGGAGGACAAACTCGAAGAACTCGAAGAAGCAAACGAGCAGTATGACGAGCAACTAAAAGATCAAGAAGACCAGATCGAAAGAGAGTCCGAGCTAACTCATTACTTGAGTTGACTTGTCCACCATCAATCTCTAACATCAATACTGTAATGAATACAAAAACTACACAACTCCGACAACTCCGCAAAGAACTCGATACTTGTTCAAAATGTTTGAACTACTTGAAACTAAACAATTACGACGTTAACGAGGCATATTATGATGAATATGAAGTACTTATTGATCTTTGTACAGAAGCACTTTTAGATAAATCAACAAAACAAAATTAATAAAACAGTGGACATGTCAAGCTTGAAAAAGAGTTTGACATGTCCTCATTCAATCTCTCCCACTTCTTATTAGACACTCTTATGTTGGACAACACAACAACAATCTTTTTTCTTGAACTGTCCAATTGAAATCTCTAATATATAAATCTAATGAAAATACTAGACAACGAAGCAGAAACAATTGTTAACTTAACTGACGTAAAAGACGAGCAACATTTGCAAACTCTTTTAGATAAAGAAGATACAAACTTAACTGAAGTAATGTTTGATACTCCTTTCTTTGCAATGAGTTTAAAAGAGTATGAAGAACGATATGGTCCACAAGACTTTACAGATATGGATGTAAAGTCTTGTACTTACGAGAGTTGGATGACAGAAGTAAGAGAGTGGGCTCAAAATTGTTTATGTGATTAATTCACAAAGAGTTATAGAGTCTCTCTGACTGAAGAGGTTAGAGAGACTCTTTTTTCTTGAACTGTCCTATCAAAACTTCTATACTCTTATCTGTAATGAATACCAACTACACACAACAGATCGTGACAAACCTGGAGAAGAGAGGTGAGTCAAAAGATTACATCATCGGGTTCCTGCAAGCCACAATAGATGGTCTCAGGTACGTCGCTGACGTCAAAGACATCCAAACATACATCAAACGTTCAGTAGAGCACACACAATCCTAATATACAAAAACAATATGACATACAAAGAACTACTCGAACAACTCCAGCAACTCACACCAGAGCACCTCGATCAGACCGTCACCGTGCTTGATACGTACACCGATGAATTCACAGCAATCGTCGATACCGATGTAGTGAACGAACAGATCACAGACGTACTCGACCCAGATCACTTTTATCTCATAATGAAGGGTTGACCTTCCCACCAACACACACTAATATCAATCCTGTTATGAATACAACTACCACATACAAAGACACAGACGAAGCATGGGAAGCTGGCAACGAATGGATCAGGCAATCTGATCGTTGGGAGAAGCTTGACTTCCTAATGGAGACAGCCTCACTGGAATTCAATGAGTTCTTCAATCACCTTCGACGTAACTGGGATATCAAGACTCCCCAGGAACTCGACTACGCAATGAATTCCTGATTGACCCTGACACAGAATTAGCTATGATATCTTTTCTTCTTGCTGCAACATTTCTTCCGATAGTCCGAAGCCTCCGCAAATGGAGTTGGGACATCGAGATGAGGCTTGTGGCCATGATTGAAGATTGACATGTCCACAACAAATCTCTAATATCCAAAGCATGAACAACAAAGTGCATCAAATCGTAGAAAACCTCGAGAAGAAAGGTGAGTCTAAAGATTTCATTATTGGATTTTTGTCAGCAACTCTTGATCAAGTAAAGTATATTACTGATGATGAAACATTTGAAGAGTATCTGGATCGAACAGTCAAACAAACAGCTTAAAATGAATCTTAAACAAGCACTGATGGAAGAACAAGGTTTAACAGAACAAGAAGCAAGGCTCTCAATCAAACAAATGAGGATCATGGTTTTAGAAGGAAACGATCCGACTGAAGTTCTCGTTGACAATGAACTAGATCCTGATTATCTTGTTGACATCCTATGAGTGCTTTTAATTCTGCATCTGAAAGCAATTATTCAAGATGTCTTCCTCCTGAAGCTTATTTGAGGATTATAAAGTCTCGTGCAAGTGAGGAGATGCTAAAGTTTGCTAGCACAGTATATCCTTCAAAGAAGAAAGCTCCTGCAAAGAAAGTTGGAAGGTCAAAGAAGAAGAGTTGATCTTTATATGTTGCTGGTGGTGTAACGATAGCACTACTCCTTGTGGCGGAGTCGGAGCGAGTTTGATTCTCGTCCAGCAACCCAAAAAGAGTTGAGCTGTCCGAGAGGTTTCTTGAAGATCTGTTGTATGAAATTTAAAGCACTTCCAACACAACTTGAATGCCTCAAATCAATTCGCAAACCAACTCTTCCAGCTCCAAGAGCCTTCAAGTCTGCAAAAGACTACAAGAGGTCTAAATGGAAGAATGAGAGAGATTGAGAGACTTTCTCTCTTGTTTTCTCCACAGCTTTTCTCTCTGCTGCTCTGCAGCACCCTCAGCAAAGATATGAGAGCACTTCAAGAAGGCCATCCATCCTTTCGATGGATTGATTGGCGATCTTTTAGAAGGACAGCACAACAACAATCTTTTTTCTTGATCACAATGGATTAGCAACGACACGTTGCTTGATTAACGATCAGAAAGTAGTCGACATCTATCTCACTGAGACTGAAGCAATTGCTTCATATGTTGATGCAACTGATCTTGATAGCAGTGAAGATTCTTATCAGTTGACTGACGTCAACGAAAACGTTCTCAACAAGCTGTTTACTCGTGTTGCGAATGCAGATCAGTACATCAACACTCTGCGCAACAAGCAGCACGTCGCAGAGTTGCAAGACTTCTTGAAGTAGTCTGCTAGATCTCAAAAAGAAGAGTCTTCGATTGATTTCGGAGAACTCTTCTTGCTTTTTCAAACAAAACGTGTTTAAACGCATTCTAGACGTTTTAAACGCGCAATATGCGACGAGACTTTTACAAGTTTTGAAGACGAGACGATCAGAAAAATTGATGCAAATACTCTTGACGAATCGATCGATCTTGATTGACTTGTCCACCAAGTTTCAAGATAGTCTTATCTGTAATGAACACTACTATCACAACTGAACAAATTACTAAAACTATCAATATCTTTAATGAAATTGGTATGACACCAGAAGATATTGGTATTGAATTCAAGGAGTTATACAATCTTACCACTCAACAAGATATTGAAAAATACTTGCTTGAATATGCAGTTGGGTTTGGTTTGATCAAACTCTCTGAGGGTCAACAACTTATCTATAAAGATTTCGATCTTACTGAGTATTATCAAGATGCATACTTCAGATATTTTGAAGATGGTGCAGAATAATCTTGAACTGTCCACATCAAACCTCTAATATCAATACTGTTATGAAAATTAAAAGCCTGATCAAAAAAGTTATCAAGTTCGAACTCGAATTCACTAACGATGTCAGAGAAGCTCGTCTAGTTCCATTTCCTGATACACTCGAGCATTGGAGACGGGAATATGCTAATTTGCAAGAAGATTGGAAAGATATCGAAACTCTTCAAGAACTCATGCAGTTTGTCGATGAACATTGTGAGGTTGATGCAGAAAATGTTCTTGAATATATTGTCGAAGAATATATTTTAGAAAATTGATCTTGATTTGTCCACCTCTAATCTCTAATATCAATCCTGTTATGAACAAAATCAAACCAAGCCAAGTGATTGAAGCAGTATACAACGAAGTGAGGGAGATCTTTCTCGATCCAGAAATATGGGTAGACAATACAGAAGAAGAAAAAGAGACAGCACTGTTTGACTTTGATGCTTCATGGAATAATGTGAACACCGTTGAAGTGCTTGTTGAAGTGCTTGTTGAAGTGTTTGGGTTTGATCAAGATGAAGCTTACAATCGAATACTCAATGCAATAATTGAGGCTTGAGCTGTCCTTGAACAATCTCTAAGATCAAAACTATGAAAGAACACGAACTAGAAAGCTATCTGATGGAGGTCTTTGATTGGTCGTCAAATGAAGACGGAGAAATTAAAGACTCTGAAACGTTTGAGGCAAACGGACTGCTGACCAACAATTCTGGAATCGTCTTGACAATGCGAGATGGTTCAAAGTTTCAACTAAAAATAGTGAAAGCAAACTAATATGGACGATCAAATCTACTACGTTAAAAACAGCATCACCGGACTCTACTGGAATGGAAAAGACTTTACGAGCACAATCAAGAATGCAAAAAAAGTTGGCTACAACGACATTCCAATTATCAAGATGTGCTGGTCAAATACTGATATTGTTTCTTGAGCTGTCCGCCATCAACCTCTAATATCAATCCTGTTATGAACAAACCTTACACATATCGTCAGTCATTCAAAACTGAACAAGAAGCACTAGAGTTCACAAACTCTATCATTGGAGGAGGAGTCATTCAAAAACAAGGAGATCTCTGGCACGTTTGGCAAGTCAATTTTTAACATCTCATAATATGAACACTAAACAAAAATACGCTGTAACTCTCGTTCGTTCAATCATGCGTTTGGACGGAAAGACTCAAGTCTGGAACAATCGGTACGACAACGGAATCCGTACAGTGAAGTGCTACAGAGACAAGGACACGTGCAAAGATTTGGCACTCAAAGACACTATTGTGCAGACTCTTAAGAACTTAAACGTAGAACATGAAGTCAGATTCACGTTGCCTTCGGGTAATCCTTTGAGTCCTAGCGTTGGTGGATTTATTGTACAACTTCAAGCTTGAACTGTCCAACAAGAATCTCTAAGATTAAAACCATGAAGATCAAACAACTCATTCAAGTCCGCTTCAAACCAACTGGTCAAATCATCAACACTATCAAACGAGTGTTGCGTGCAGAGCAGATCGGAAACTTCTGTCCAATCTTTTGTACGTACAAAGGAAAGAGAACTCTCGTCAAGAGTGAGGCAGGAGATCTGTCTGATCCATTCCGTCGCACAGAAACCTACATCCAATCTTTGTTCATCGAAGTAGATGAGCTGACAATTGCAGACAAAGCCTTTTAAGGTTGCTTTGTCCACCGTCAACCTCTAATATATACCCTGTAATGAATAACACTACTTACAAGTCAGTAGACGAGGCCTGGGAGGCCGGTAATGAATGGGTCGAGCAATCTGATCGCTTCGACAAGATGAATCACATCCAGGAGACCTGCACAAAAGATTTTGTGGAGGGACCTCTAG
>Ga0247843_1009187_pt1 | contig 11105 bp, 4 predicted proteins | sample LaCruzMarch2017__FD_192420 | JGI IMG/M metagenome (GOLD analysis project Ga0247843, IMG submission 192420) | Freshwater microbial communities from meromictic Lake La Cruz, Castile-La Mancha, Spain - LaCruzMarch2017_8m | ecosystem: Environmental > Aquatic > Freshwater > Lake | place: Spain...
GTGCTGAGTAGCAACGGCAATTCGGTAGGGCCAGTTTTGGAGATGTGCAGCAATATTTCTTCATGATTTCCACGAAGGGTATACACTTGATATCCGTCTTCCATCAAAAACAGAATATGGTCTACTACTTCGCTGCTGCGTGGCCCGCGATTGATAAGGTCTCCCAAAATAAACAGTTGGTCGTTTTTAGTAAGACCAACTTTCTCCAAGAGCGCTTTAAATGTGAGCGCACACCCGTGGATGTCGGAAATAGCCAGTTGCCGTCCGCCATTTTCTGGACCTGCAACCTGAACAAAAGGCGTATAGATTAAGGGAGTTGGCACGAACGAACTCGAAGGCGAGAATCGGGTGATGAATTTTTGCGCTGCAAATAACGCAGTTATTGAACATATAGCGGAGTAATTGAAAGGTGTGTTCGCATCTTTACGCCACAAGCCAAACTACCCAAGTGTGGCTTAAGCACTATTCACCTTATTTCATCGAAAATGGAAACTAAACGGTCATACTACATCGTGAAGCATGGTTCTGCCGATGTGGCTTTTGAATTGCGTGATGAGCCTATTCCAGCCTTTGAGCAAGGCAAAGTGCGCGTGGCCACAGAAGGCTTCGGAATCAATTTCGCAGATGTTATGGCCCGCAAAGGGTTGTATCAAGATGCGCCACCATTGCCCTGTGTGGTTGGGTATGAGAGCGTGGGGCGCACTATGGATGCCTTTACCTACAACGGAGTTACGGTGGCAGAAGGCACGCGCGTGTTGGCGTTTAGCAGATTTGGAGGCTACAGCACACACGTGGTGAGCGAGGCCAGTGCCGTGAAGCCCATTCCTGAAGATATGCCCATTGGCGAAGCGTTGGCCTTGGCGGTTCAATATTGCACGGCCTATCACGCGGCATTCGAGTGTGTGAACGTGTTTCCCGAAGACCATGTGCTGGTGCAAGCTGCGGCTGGCGGAGTGGGCACCGCATTGGTACAACTTCTCCGATTAAAAGGCTGCACTATTTATGGCACTGCGGGCAGCGACAAGAAGTTGGAACTGCTACGCGAGCAAGGCGTGCATCATCCTATCAATTACACCACGCAAGATTTTGAAACGGTAATCCATGAAAAACTTGGCAAGCGTGGGTTAGATATCGTGTTCGACTCTTTGGGTGGTTCTAGCTTCGCAAAAGGCTTTAAGAGCTTGGGTAAAGGAGGTAGAATAGTGGCATACGGAGCAGCCGAACAAGTGGGTGGAGGATTTCAATTGTGGAACACCTTGAAGATGGCGGCTAGCTTTGGGGTATTTAGCCCCATTCAATTATTGCTGCATTCAAAAGCCATGATTGGCGTAAATATGTTGCACATAGCTGACGAGCGGCCGCATGTACTGGCCCGCAACATGGAGGCGGTGATTGACCTTTGGAAACAAGGCAAGATAAAACCCGTGGTAGGTGGAACTTTCCCAGCCTCGCAACTAGCCGAAGCGCACGAATTTGTCGAATCGCGAAAGAGTATGGGGAAGGTGGTGGTGGTGTTTTGAGGAACTGCTTTGTTAAAGCATAGAATCCATTAAGTAAGGCGACCAAATGAAAGACTCGCGCGCAGACAATTCTTAATTAACCCCAAACTGGAACGAAATACATTTTTCATGAATCTAAATTTCATCCCTTTAATCGCGATTTTCAGCACTATACTTGGTTGTTCGCGACCGAGTGATGGTGTTAAGTACTTTGTCAACGAGCATTTTTCAATGATTCTTCCAGGACAGGATTGGCCTATTCATGAGGTGGTCACTAATGACAATGGAGATACTATACAACTTATTCGCGTAAATAAGCTCGGCCAAGGAGTACTATTTGAATTTGATGACAATGGCTCCTTTCACAGGTATGTATTTCATCCTACCGATTCAACGGAGATTGGGTGGAATAAGTGGTCCAATCAATGGAGATATACGGAATCAAAATTTATTAATGGAAGGTATCTTTGGGTCGCGGATTTGGGTTTGACCTGCACTGGTGATTTGATTACAGACAGCAGCTTGTACTGGACTGCTATACATCGACCTAATACTGATAAACTTGAAATCGAAGCTAACTATGGCTTAGCAGATAGCGTTGCTATTCATGTCATATCGCCTGTAGTCATGCCTGATACGGTAGGCATGACACGCATGACATCAAATAGAAACAGATTTACTCTTACAATTGGTTACAACTCCATTGACACGGTTAAAGCCTTGATTTATATCATGCGTAACGACAGCATCAGTACAGCCGTCTTCACTCATTACTTTCAATATCCTAAGATTTCATCATTAGTCCAGAAGCAGATGACCTTGGTGAGATTAAGTTGATACGCCTTAAAAATTAATCCCAGCTTGTACAAGGGTTCCTTTGTGTCTCATTTGGTATGCCCTCCAACACTAGATTATGCGTCTTCCCAGTCGAGCGTCTTTCGCTCGACCGTTGTATGTGGTTGGCTACGGCCTAACCGATAGTTGCGTTTTCATGGCACATGGTTACTGGATTCTCCCACTTCTTCCCGATTTTGGATTGAAATCTAAGGAGTCTGTTCTCCAAACTGTGTAGAGGACCACAAAGGAGTTCCCTTGCCATCAGTTGCTGTGAATACGTTCCTTCCTATTCCGAAACTTCGGAATTCGAGAAAGCAATATGGGTTGGATGTTTTTCAACCTCAAAAAAAGAGCAAGCCGCACAGCGCCTTCCTTCCAAAAGCTCTTTCTGCCCCTATCTTATACCTAACCGCTAATGGCTATTTTTGCGCTCCGATGAAAAACACCCGCAACTTCTGCATTATTGCCCATATCGACCATGGCAAAAGCACCTTGGCCGACCGCTTGCTCGAATACACTGGCACTATCTCTGCTCGCGAGGCGCAAGAGCAATTGTTGGATGACATGGACTTGGAGCGCGAGCGTGGCATCACGATAAAGAGCCACGCCATCCAGATGAATTACAAGCTGAATGGTGAGGAATACACGCTTAACCTTATTGACACTCCCGGCCACGTTGACTTTAGCTATGAAGTGAGCCGTGCTATTGCTGCGTGCGAAGGCGCATTGCTTATAGTAGATGCCGCGCAGGGCATACAGGCGCAAACGATTTCTAATCTGTATTTGGCGCTAGAACACGACTTGGAAATCATCCCGGTGATGAACAAGATTGATTTACCCAGCGCAGAACCTGAAGCGGTTGCCGAGCAAATTATGGAGTTGATAGGCTGCAAACGCGAGGATATTATCTCTGCCAGTGCCAAAACTGGGCTCGGTGTTCATGATATACTGCACGCCATTGTAGCTCGAGTTCCTGCTCCAGTAGGCGACCCCGATGCTCCGTTGCAAGCCTTGATATTCGATAGCGTTTTCAATCCGTTTCGCGGTATTATCGCGTATTTTAAGGTGGTGAACGGCCGAATTCGCAAAGGTGAGGCGGTGAAATTTGTGGCTACGGAGAAAGAATATCACGCGGATGAAATTGGCATTCTGAAATTGAAAGGCGAACCTCGCACCGAGTTGAGCGCGGGAAATGTGGGCTACATCATTTCGGGCATCAAAACCGCCAAAGAAGTGAAGGTGGGTGATACGATTACCAGTGTGCAGCGCCCTTGCGAAGAACATATTCATGGTTTTGAGGATGTGAAGCCCATGGTTTTCGCAGGCATTTATCCTGTGGATACGGATGAATACGAAGAATTGAGGGCGAGCATGGAGAAGCTACAATTGAATGATGCTTCGCTGACGTTTGAACCTGAATCGTCTGCGGCATTGGGCTTTGGTTTCCGCTGTGGTTTCTTGGGCATGTTGCACATGGAAATAGTGCAAGAACGCTTGGAACGCGAGTTTGGCATGACGGTAATCACCACTGTGCCTAACGTGAGCTACTTTGCCTACACCCGTAAGGGCGATAAACTACTGGTGAACAACCCCAGTGACCTACCCGACCCAAGCAGACTCGACTATGTGGAAGAGCCGTATATCGCTGCGCAAATCATTACCAAATCGGATTACGTTGGTTCTATTATGAACTTGGCGATTGAAAAACGCGGCATTCTAAAAAATCAGGTGTACCTCACTCAAGACCGTGTTGAACTTCAGTTTGACATGCCCCTGGGCGAAATTGTATTCGATTTCTACGACAAGCTCAAAACCATTTCGAAAGGCTACGCTTCTTTCGATTATCAACCCTTGAACTACCGCCAATCGAAGTTGGTGAAGTTGGATATCCTATTGAATGGAGACCAAGTGGATGCCCTTTCTGCGCTAATTCACTTCGACAATGCTCAAAATTTGGGAAAGAAAATTTGCGCCAAGCTGCGGGAGTTGATTCCTCGGCAGCAATTCGACATTGCCATTCAGGCTGCTATTGGAGCCAAAATCATTAGTCGCGAAACGGTGAAAGCGGTGCGCAAAGACGTAACTGCCAAATGCTATGGTGGAGATATTAGCCGCAAACGCAAACTGCTTGAGAAGCAGAAAGAAGGTAAGAAACGGATGCGCCAAGTGGGCAACGTAGAAGTGCCTCAAAGCGCGTTTATGGCGGTACTGAAGTTGGATTAAGCACTGCATGGATAGCTTAACACAAATAGTACTTGGAGCAGCGGTAGGCGAGGCTTGCCTAGGTCGCAAAGTGGGAAACAAAGCCTTGCTTTGGGGTGGCATCGCGGGTACAATTCCAGATTTGGATGTATTCTTCTCTATGGGCGACCCGATTCGCGAATTGGTGGTGCATAGAGGGTTTTCGCATTCTATTCTATTTGCCATTCTTATTGCCCCAACGCTGGGTTGGTTGGTGCATCGGCTTTACAAATGGCGGAATAAAGATGAGGCCACCTTCAAACAATGGTCGTGGTTTTTCTTTTGGGCGGTGTTCACCCATCCCCTACTCGATTGCCTCACTACATACGGCACGCAGCTGTTCTACCCATTCACCGATTATCGCGTAAGCATATCAAGTGTTTTTGTGGTGGACTTGTTCTACACCCTTCCGTTCCTCATCCTCACGTTTGCAGGGGCATTTTTTGGAAGGGAAACCATACTTCGGAAGCGCCTCAATCGTGTTGGACTTGTGCTTAGTTCGTTGTATTTGTTGGTAGGGTTTGTAAATAAAAACGTAGCCGAAAACCACTTTGAGGCGGATTTGAAGACGCAATCCGTGGAATACAAACGCTCGTTTTCGGGGCCAACGCCTTTGAATATTCTATTGTGGTATGGGGTGTATGAAACCGAGCAGGATTACCGCATTGGCTATTGGTCTGTGTTGGATGAACCGCGTCCCATCCATTGGGACACCTTCGAAAAGCAGCATGAACTGTTGGCTCCATACAGCTCCGAATATGGAGTAGACCGACTGATTTGGTTTAGCGATGGGTATTACATCGTTCGAAACATTGATAACCAACTTCGGTTCTTCAATTTGAAGTTTGGCCGAAGTGGTTTTGGCGATACTGTTTCCGTTACCAATTCGTTCCCCTTTCATTTTAAACTTCTTCCTCAACCCAACGGTACGATGACCTATGAGGTAGACCGAAGAATAGATGATATAGACATAGCGCATGAGTTAAAGCGGCTTTATCTGCGCGCTCTCGGAACTCCTATTGAGCAATTGCCATAAACAAGAAAGACCCTAATCGGGTCTTTCCTGAGTATTGCGTTTAGTTGAATAACTCTACGGTGTAGCGATATTCAGCGTGCCGGTTCCATCGATATAGAGCAAATCTGTGGAAGTAGTTCCGATAGTCAGTGTTCGGCAATTGCCAGTTGCACCTGTGTAGATATGTGGGTTGTTTGGCATACCAGCAGGAATGATTACATTATTGGTGATTGTTGGCACTCCTGGGCATGGATCCCAGTTATCTCCATCATGCCAATCGGTGCTTACAGAGCCATTCCATGTGCGGTCGGTAGTCGCTGCCGAGCCAGATATTGGAATATTGAAGTTGTCTATAAACACAGTTTCTGAACAAGAAGCACCATGTTGAAATGCAAATCCTGAATACTTCAAATCCAATGCGGTCAAGGATGTATTTGTGGCAGTAACGGGACTTCCAAATGAACCCGTAGTAGGGTCGACAAAAGTTCCACTATCATCCCGAACCCAAAGAGACCAAAGGTTGGTACAAGGATTAAATGAAACATTAACGCTAACGTATAATTGCTCTCCAATAGACGAAACCGCAACATCGGTAACGTTTGCATTACTGCCCAGCGCTCCGATGCCTCCAGAAAAGCGAACCAATTTAACTGGGTCTGGTGAACTCTGATTGCCTATTATAACCGCATAACCATCTGCCGTAGACACTGAATAATCGCTTTCATCGCATCCCAATACTACAACAGCCGCATAGGTATTGTATGTTCCCACCGGAAAACCTGAAGGAGAGCTTCGACTGCTTCGCATATTGAATTTCCAATTCATGGTTTCCCCTGCATTTGAAAATGTGGTTTCATATTTAGTCTCCATGTTAAACACCACTTGTTCGAACCCATTACCCGAGTCTAACCCATCAGAATCGCAGTTAGACAAGATTAATTGATTCCCCTCAATTCTCTGACGCGAACCATCGCCAGTACCCGACTCCGAATACGTAGCGCTTACTTCACTACTTGGAACACCAGTGGCATCACTATTAGCTCGATTGAAATCATCGAAAGATTGATAATCAGCGTCAATCACATTAATGTTCGCGGTAATATTCGCAAAACCTCCACCTGATGCAAGTACCTGAAAGGTCTCCTCTACATCGTAGGTCAATCCTGTCCATGTATATGTACCTGCCACCAAGTTTGCAGTGGTTTCACCAACCAAGTTACCGGTGCCTGTATTTTGAGCAAGAGTAATTGCTGATGTTTCGTTCACATCAATATTTCCATTAGCATCCACAGCACTTACGGTTATAGTGAAGGAATCGCCAAGCCCAACAGTACTTGGAGCGCTAATAAATTGAAGCGTTGCAGTTACTCCTATTACGTTGGTAGTTGTAACTGAACTGCTTGCAGTGGTAAACGAGCCCAATTGTGAACTAAGTAACACGTTTGGCTCAACTGTAACACCACCATTAGCAATCTGGAATCCAAACCTCCGTCCATCCGAACCTGCTGGCAAACTCGTTTTGAGCGTGATTCGCATATATACGTCCAGGTAACCATTATCTGGCACCGTGATATTTGTCGTTAAAGGAAACGGAGTGTTGGTAGCATTTACTAGCCCGCCACCGGAAATTATACTGTTATCTGAGGCAAGAAAGAACCTCCTGTTTTCGATAACCGCACTCCAATCGGGAATTGTATTGTCCGCACTGGGGGTAATGGTCCACTGCGTGTAAATCGTGGGCAAAGCATCTGCGTCATTGCCTGAGCCATTACCATCATAAAGCCTGAATCTCCAAACCTGAATGCCGTTGCTTGTTGTAACAGGAGTTCCGTTGAGTAAGGAAGAAATAGTGCCTGCTTCCCCATTCTGAGTTGCAATAACACTAGCAGTAGAAGCTGCAACGGTGGTTGCTTGAGAGTTGGGGTTGTTTGTTGCGGTTGTGTTCAAAAACTTCGTGTTGCCCGCAGTACAGTTGTACTCAAACACTCTAAAGTAGTAGGTAGTAGCTGGGCTCAAACCAGAAATAGATGTGCTGCTGCCACTACCGTTGTAAATCAATTGTTCGCCACTATTTGCCCATACCGTATTTGGTGTGCCTATAGTGCCACCATCTGCCGGAAGGCTGCTGAAACTGTTAGTACTGTTAGCATACACCAAGCGGCTACTGCCATCGCCATTGGTCCAAGCAATATTCATACTGTTTTGAGTAACGGTATTGAATGTAATGTTAGTCGCTTGGGTAGTAGGTGTGGGGCACGATATGGTAACCAATGCTACGGAGAAGTTGTCGATGCCTACTCCAGAACTACTTGAGGAACCATCCAATATCCAACGGAAATAGACCACACTGCCATTAGGAATAGTTGATGCGGGGGTGTATTGAAGTGTTGCAATACTTTGAGAAGCAATAAGAGTTGTGAAATTGTAGGAACTTGTGCCAGAAGCAATACTGCCAAAGTTTCCGCCAGTCACATCCACCCATCCAGATGTAAGCGAAGTGGAATATTGTAATTTGAATGTTTGACTAGCTGAATTCCGTCTAAACTGCTCATAATCGAAGCTAAGTTCAAATATAGTTCCTGTGCTACCTGTGTTATTCTTTATTGCTGCTATTACGCTCTGGGTGTTGTAAGTACCACTAAACATTAGACCTAACGACCTATCTGACGTGCCGTTTTGCCCCCAATTGTAGGACCCTCCTGCTGTGGGAGATGGTGCACTTGATCCTTGCGTAACAGCGGTAGCAATCGTTGTTGTATTGCCCGACTGTATACCAAACCCAGTTGAAGTTGCGGCAGTAGTGCTTGTACCCATTCCATCAAAATTCTCAGTAGCTGGCACATTCAATGCTGTGAGAATAATGTACGACAATGGATTATTGGTAATAGTAAGATTTCGCGTGGTTGTTCCACCAAGTGAAACTCCAGAGGTTGGTGCACTTATCGTAAAGGTGGCCGTTTCTGAAGACTCTGCTACGTTATCATCTGCTATGGCAAAAGTGCGTGTGCCTGTAGTAGTGCCATTCAAGATGGTTATGGTTTGTGTGGTGCCGAAATCAATTCCAGTAAAATCGCCTGCGGTCAGCCCCGTACCCGATAATGCTACGTTCACCGTTTGGTCGCCAATTACAGCCGATGCCGCAGTAGCGGTAAGGGTGATCGAGGTAGTTGCTGCTTCTGTTCCTGTAGTTGTATTTATACTCAAATTCACTGCAGGCGCTACTGGTGTTCCGGTGGTAGTTACTCCTGAGCTCCAGTCGTTATTCTTTCTACTAAATATTTTGAAGGTATATCCCGTGCCATTGGTGAGGTTGGTGATTACTTGGGGTGATGAGCTGCCACGATATACCACGATACCCCCATCAAACACTGAATTTGCACCATCTGTAAAACTATTGCTGCTATGGGTATATGAAGTGCCAGATGGAACTGCACCAGTGAAAGCAGATGCCGTTGGTTTGGCTACTATCATGATGTCGTCAAAACATGTAGCCGGATTGGTCCAAGCCACACTTACTTGGGCATTGCCCGCAGTAGTGCTAAGCGCTGTGGCGTTAGCCGGGCCAAGATTTATAGTAAACGCACTGCTTTGCACACCAGTAATTGCAGGACTACTAGCCAAAACACGCATTCTATAACCCGCACCAGTAGCAGTGTTCGCAGGAATAGTTACGCTAATAGTTCCCGAATTGGCATTGCTTACCGAAGAACCAATCATAGTGCCTCCAAACGTTCCACTGCTGTTGGACAATTCCACAGAATAGGTGTTTCCCGTAAACGTTCCTACAGAAGTAAATGCTACCGTGCCAGAAGCTGTTCCAAAGGCTGACACACAAAACGGTGAGGTAGATACCGCGCCTGTTGTAATGCTATTGAGTGTAGTTACTGCCTCAATGCTACTGTAATTGCTATTGCCCCCAGCATTGTTCACACGAACGCGATACCAATAATTGGTGGCTGCAGATAACCCAGTAACCAATTGACTTGTACTTCCACTAGAAATGCCTGTAATAGCAGTTACCCCAGCCGAAAAATCGGAGGTAGTGCTGTATTCCAGTTGGTACGTAAATGCCGCACCACCAGCACTATTCGCATTATTCACCGTCCAATTTCCTGTAAATCCACCAGAGGTAACCAATGTTTCCGCTCCTATAGTAGGTGCGTTGTGCTGGGTTGTAAACGTTGGGAAACTGGATGTATGTGAGTATCCTGTAAGAGGCGAACCACAATCATTTATTCCATAGGCTCTAAACCAGTATTGGGTATTGGCATTTAGCCCTGTTAAGTTCCTTAGGTAAGATACAAGGCCATACGAGCCCGTTTCGTTGCTATTTGATGGTGTAGTAAGCCCGCTATTGGTGGCATATTCAAATCCGCGCTCGCTTATGGCAGTTGCCCCTGCGCCATAAGCAGTAGCTGCACCATTCAATCTAGCAACGGTTGCACCCAAATTGTCTGCGGCAGCAGCGGTAATAGTAGGTGCGCTGCAAGCCGCAGCATCTACAACAAACGTAGCACTTGTGCCTGGCAACGGTTGATCGCCCGAACTGCGTGTAGCTGTAATCGTTACGCCAGTGCCAGCTGACGGAAAGCTAACACCAGATATGGTAACCGCATTTGTTCCAGCGCCAATGGTGCCTGTAGTAGTACCGCCAATAGTGCCCGCATTGCCATTAGACGTTAATGCAATTCCTGTTGCGTTGGTTAGGTTAACTGCGTTTCCGTCCAAATCACGTGCGGTAACGGTTACACTAAAGGTGGCCAATTGGGTCTGAGTGCCTACCGTTGAAATCACCAAGGTGCTAGTAGGAACTATCTCACCAGAGCTAAGCTGGCGAGCTGCATAATAGTTGGTTCCATTGTAGAAACGAATTTGACTTAACTGAGCTGCACTTAGCGAAGCCGTGCTCCCAATAAATACTTTACCATTTGTACCTGTAGTTGTGCCTGTAGCGTACGATGCTCCTGTCCAGCCTGTAATGGTTAAGGTTTTAGCTGACGTAAGTGTTCCTAAGGCCGTAAAAGTTACCGTGTGTGCCGTGGCCGAAGCCAAAGCCAACGTGGTATTATCGCTCAAGTTAATACTGGCAAACGTTACCGTTCGGCTAGCGGTGATGCCTGTGGTAGAGAGTGTGCCGCCATTTAACGTGCATGCACCCGAAAGGCTGATGTTGGCACCTGGGTTCATGCGCAATTCGCCACTGCTCACGGTGGTAGTGCCAGAGTATGTGTGCGCTCCTGTGGAGATCACAGTGCCTGTGCCCGTTCCCGCCACCGTTAAACCTCCAGTGCTACTAACAATACCACTCATTGTAAAGCTAGTGCCAGTAGCAGGGCTCACCGTTAGCGATTGCGTTAAAGTGATGGGGCTGCTAAAGGTTTGGGTAGCGGTAGGAATAAAACTATAGCCCGTAACACCAATTACGGTGCTTCCTGGCATTACAGAAATAGCTGCAGGAATAGTTACTGCTTGGGCACCTGCTACAGTATTGTTAAAGTTGGCATTGTAGCTTC
>Ga0247843_1009189_pt1 | contig 11103 bp, 11 predicted proteins | sample LaCruzMarch2017__FD_192420 | JGI IMG/M metagenome (GOLD analysis project Ga0247843, IMG submission 192420) | Freshwater microbial communities from meromictic Lake La Cruz, Castile-La Mancha, Spain - LaCruzMarch2017_8m | ecosystem: Environmental > Aquatic > Freshwater > Lake | place: Spain...
GTAGCGAGTCATCACGCGGTCACGCACGAAAGTGTTCGGAACATGCAACTTCAAACTCATCGTGCCACCGACTTTGGTGACAGGTTCGTGTTCGACCACGATGTCGCTGAACGTAGAAAACCACACTGCTTCAGATACCTGTTGGCGCAACACTGCAGCTGCCCGCTCCCACAAGGCGTTCGGTGCCTCAGACGGTGGGCCAGTGATTTCGGTGTGGGTGTCCATGTTGGGTTCCTCCTTCATCCACAGGCCCCCCACAAGGTGTGGAGAATCCCAGAGATGTAACTTCGCAAGACTGTGTGCCGACGCCAAGTGCTCGTGCGGGGAGAGGGAACGTAGCACGTTTTCCACAGGGGTCAAAATGACGAATCACACGAAGGGTGTTTGGGTTCCTCTGAATTCGTGTTGTGAGCACTGATGGCCCGCCCTAGCCTGAAAGGTGTTGCTTCCGAATGCCTTGAAAGTGACGTCAGGAGAGAGGCGTGAAACGTACATTTCAACCCAGCAAGCGTCGTCGTGCGAAAAAACACGGTTTTCGCAAGCGAATGAAGACCCGTTCTGGGCGGGCCATTCTTAAGTCGCGGCGCGCCAAGGGCCGTGCACGTCTTTCGGCGTGATCAGCCGGATTCCTCGGCGTCTCGGATTCGCCCGTTTTCAGGGCATTCGACCGATACGGGAGGGTATTTTGACCGTGCGCATGGTGCTTGATTCCTCTGCTGCAGGCGTGCATGTCGCGTTTGCTACACCGAAACGAATCGGCCCGGCAGTAGTGCGCAATCGCGTGCGTCGCCAGGTGCGAGCATTGATGCACGCCCAAGCCCCCACCTTGCCTCGCGGCTGGTATCTCATTGGCATCGAAGCCGCACCTGTGGATAACAGCTGGGGACAACTTTCAGAGTTGCTGGCAGCAGCCCTGCCACGCGCCGTGCAACGAGCCGAACACCAGTTACCAACGAACCCCATCCCCCATAAGGCATCCTTGTGACGACGGTCACATCTCCATCCGAAGTTACCCACAGTCTGGGGATAAACCAAACGGTCGTCCAGCAGCGGATGCTGCGTGCAATCGAGTGGTACCAACAGCTGCGCCAAGGCGCGCTTTCCCCGTGTCGATTCTTTCCGTCATGTTCGAGCTACGCCCATGAGGCAATCGACCAGCATGGTGCCTGGCGAGGTGGGTGGCTAACAGCCAAACGGCTTGGTCGTTGTCGTCCGTTTGGACCAGCGGGCTACGACCCGGTGCCGTTGTGTTCTCACGAGAGCGAGGCGACTGGTGTTTGATTGGCTAGATCCCATTTTTGACGGCGTTGGTTGGCTGATTGCCTGGATTTATTCGTGGAGCAACGATTACTCCGTTGCCTTTGGATCGATGGCCATCATTGTGATGTTGGTGATTACACCACTCACGTTAAAGAGCACCCGTGGAATGCTCAATATGCAGCGTTTGCAGCCCGAATTGCGCAAATTGCAGATTGAGCACAAAGGTGATCGTCAGGGCTTAAACGAAGCCATGATGAAGCTGTACCAAGAACACAAGGTCAACCCGCTGGCCTCGTGCTTGCCGTTGCTGGCCCAGATGCCGGTCTTTATTTTGATGTTTAATTTGTTGACCGGGTTGACGTATCGCCCGAGCCCTGATGTTGGGTTTGCTCCGAAACATTTAGCCGAATCATCAGAGATGTATCAGTCGCTGGTTGGCCAAACCGAGATGCGCTCGCTCGGTTTGGATCTTGCGGTGCGACCAATTGACGTGATGCGAGAGGACTTTGCTCGTGGCTTGATTTATGCCGGACTCGTTGTTGCCTTGGCAGGGTTGTACTTCGTGCAACAGCGGATGGTGGCGTCGCGCACTGTCAGCCCGACGATGTCGGCCAACCAGCAAAAACTCATGCAATATCTTCCCGTTGCATTCGCAGTTTTTCAGGTGGTGCTGCCCACTGGGTTGATCGTGTACTACTTCGTGCAAGGCATCGTGCGCATCGGCCAACAGAGTTACATTACGAAACGCTTTTATGGTGGTGACGAATCAATTGGTCGCCAAGCCCAGCAAGCCAGTGCCAAAGCCCGCGAGATCAGCGACGCCGATGCCAAAAAGCCCAAAAAGCAAGCAAACTCAGGCAAAAACGAAGATTTTTCGAGCAAGCGAGTCACGCCTCCGAAGAATAAGCCAGCCAATCAAATTAAACCACCGCCGTCAGGTGCAACCACCCCACCAAAGCGACCCAAGCCACCACAACGATAAGTAGTGAATCCAGTTATATACCACAATCGCCCCACAATCATTTAACAGACATTCTCACGAAGGAGAAGACAATATGGAATGGGTAACAATTACCGCCGCAACAGTGGAAGACGCAAAATCATTGGCGCTCGATCAACTTGGAGTCGCAGGTGAAGACGCCGAAATTGAAGTAGTCGAAGAACCAAAACCAGGACTCTTTGGTCGCTTACGTGGCGAAGCCATTGTGCGTGCACGTGTACGACCAACTTCTGTGCGTGACACATCGCGACGCGAGCGCGGCGGAGAACGTTCTGCGCGACGCTCAGAGAGGTCCGAGCGCCCCCGCAACCGGAGCCGCGAGGGTGCTCGAGATGGGGCTCGTGACGGTGCTCGTGACAGCAGCCCACCACGTCCGCCACGCGGGCGACGCAGTGAACGTAGCGAAGCCGATCGCGGTGGCGAGGGTGATTCGCCACGCCGCAATGACGGCCCCAAGGTGCCACCGACCACAGTGCGTGATGCAGCGACCACTTTCCTTGAAGGGTTATTTGCCGCCGCATCGCTGCCGGTGCGTGTGGAGTCGACCATCAACGGTGACGACATTGAAATTGCAGTGCAGGGCGACGATCTGACCACATTCGTCGGGGCGCGCGGCATGACATTGACCCAACTGCAAGACATCACGCGAGTGGTGAGCCAGCGTCGCTTGGGCGACCATGACACACGCCTGCGGGTGGATGTGGGCGGCTATCGCCAGCGTCGCAAGGATGCCTTGGGTCGGTTTGCCATCAAGGTCGCCAACGATGTGGTCGAAACCGGTACACCACGTATTTTGGAGCCTATGAACTCGGCAGATCGCAAGATCGTGCACGACACGTTGTCCACCGTGGAAGGTGTGGTTACGCACTCTGAGGGTGATGATCCTTTCCGTCGCGTCGTGGTGTCGCGCGCTCCAGCGGCGTAAGCCATTGCATCTACGCTGGGGTGGTGTCCACTACCCCAGCTGAGGTAACGCTTACCGCCATATTGCAGCGAGCCCAGGCCCAAGGGGTCTTGGGGGCTCGACCTATTGCCGAGGTACTGGCCCACGCGCGAGGTTTTGTCGCAGCACTTCCTGATGATGCCGTGTCAGTGGTGGATCTGGGTTCTGGGGCGGGTATCCCCGGCCTGATCATTGCTCTGGACCGACCCACCCTGCGAGTCACCCTGGTGGACCGCCGTGCCAGTCGGGTCGACACGCTGCGGCGGGCAATCATTGCTTTGGGCTGGGCAGATCGGGTAGTCGCCGTGGAGTCTGACGCCGAAGTCATGAGCCGTGACCCAGCCTTCCAAGGTACTTTTGACGTGGTGGTGGCCCGGGGTTTCGCTGACCCAGCAATCACCCTGCCGATTGCCGCCCGCTTAGCCCGCAACGGTGGATCGGTGATTATCAGCGAACCACCCCCCGAGCACGGCTCCCGCTGGGACCTCGAGTGGGTGCATTCGCTGGGGGTGGGGATGCCTGAACGGCAAGGCCAGGTAGTTCGGTTCCACGTGGAACATTGAGGCGCCACCCATCGGGTACGGTAGGAGAGTGACCTCCCCCGCCCCGCGAGTTATCGCCGTTGCCAATCAAAAAGGTGGTGTCGGCAAAACCACTGCCGTGGTGAACCTGTCGGCCAGCATTGCTCTGCTCGGCCATCGCGTGCTGGTGATTGACCTTGATCCGCAAGGTAATGCCTCTACAGGCTTAGGCATCAATATTCGTGAGCTCGAGCGCAGCGTGTATGACGTGTTGTTGCAAGAGGCGCCCATCGAAGACGTCGTGCAGTCCAGCGTGGTGAAAGGCTTGTTTGTGGTGCCCGCCAATTTAGATTTGGCCGGGGCCGAGATTGAGCTGGTGCCCATGATGGGACGCGAAACCCGCCTGCGCAAGGCCGTTGACCGTGTGGCGGCCGACTATGAGTACGTGTTTATCGACTGCCCGCCATCACTGGGGCTGCTCACGGTGAATGCGTTGAGCGCTGCGCAAGAAGTGCTGGTGCCTGTGCAGTGTGAGTACTACGCCCTTGAAGGTCTCGCCCAGTTGCTGCGCAACATTGAACTCGTCAATAGCAATCTCAACCCAAAGCTGCACGTCAGCACGATTTTGTGCCAGATGTATGACACCCGCACCAAACTTTCTGCTGATGTGGTGAGCGAAGTTCGTGAACATTTCGGTGACAAAGTGTTGCGCAGTGTCATACCGCGCAACGTCAAGATCGCTGAATCCCCGAGCCACGGCCAGCCAGCAGTGGTGCTCGAACCGGGTGGGGCAGGGGCCAAGGCCTACATCGCAGCAGCACAGGAGGTAGTCCATGGCCGGGCTTAAATCAGGCAAGGGTCTCAATGCGCTCATTCCCGGTGGTGGGGGTGTGCCACCCGTCACAGGCGGAGTTGCCGAGGTGGCGATCAGTGCGATTGAACTCAATCCGCATCAACCACGCATGCACTTTGACGATGACTCACTCAGCGAATTGGCAGCCTCGATTCGCGCTGTTGGCGTGTTGCAGCCGCTTTTGGTGCGCACGTTGCGTCCTGGTGTGTATCAACTCATCGCCGGAGAGCGACGCCTGAAGGCCGCTCAACGAGCTGGGCTCACTCAAGTTCCGATCATCGCTCGCGATACCACCGACGCCGGCTCAGCCGAACAGGCATTGATCGAAAACATTCACCGTGAAGATCTTGGGCCACTTGAAGAAGCTGCTGCGTATCAGCAACTGTTGGAAGATTCTCGTTTGACCCACGATCAACTCGCCACACGGCTGGGCAAAAATCGGGCAACCATTAGCAACTCCATTCGTTTGCTGGCACTTCCGGCATCGGTGCAGCAATTGATTGCCGATCGTCGATTGTCGGCCGGTCACGCCAAGGTGTTATTGAGTGTTGCCGACCGCACCCAACAGGAACGATTGGCCGCCCAGGTCGTGCGCGATGGTTTGTCGGTTCGTGCCACCGAACAAGCAATTACGAGTTCTGGTACATCTCGGCGCAAGAAGGTCCGTGCTACATCGGTTCGGGGTGCGAGTGATCCAGCGTTGGCAGAAGTGGCGCACATCATTGCCGAACATCTCTCGACTCGCGTCGAGGTCAGCGAGCCGACCCGAGCCACACGTGGCAAACTCAGTGTCGAGTTTGCGGACGTGGCAGATTTAGAGCGCATCGCTCGCACCATCCTGGGGGCGTAACTACCGCCAAGTTGGGCTAACCCTGCTCTAGGCGTTGAGGCTCAGGGTGAACCAGACGGTTTCCCCAGCCTGTGGATATCGCTGGGGATGTGGCTTGGGATAACGGGCAAAAGCTGTGGATAACAGCGTGGGGCTGGGGAAATCGACTGCTTGTGCGGGATTATTCGAGGTATTGCGCGAGATCACTCACGAGCGCGGTTTTGCCACGAGCACCGACGAATCTTCCGACGGCTTCGCCGTTTTTAAACACGATCATTGTCGGAATGCTCATGACGTTGAAGCGCAAGGCAATATCGCCGTGGTCATCGACATTGAGTTTGGCGACCGTGAGCACGCCGGCTTTTTCGGTTGCGATTTCGCGAATGATTGGATCAATCTGTTTGCAGGGCCCACACCACTCGGCCCAGAAGTCGACCAACACTGGAGTGTCAGCAGAACGAATGGTTTCGTCGAAGTTTGCAGTGGTGAGAGTGACAACGTTTTCGGCCATGGCGAGAACGCTACTTGGCGGGTGTGGCGTGCTGGCGCTCAAGCCAACGTTCAGCGTCAATGGCCGCCATGCAGCCAGAGCCCGCTGCTGTAATCGCCTGGCGATAGGTGTGGTCTTGCACGTCACCACAAGCAAATACACCTGGGATGTTGGTGCGTGTGGAACCAGGCTCGGTGACGAGGTATCCCGTTTCGTCGCGGGTCAGTACGTCGGCAAACAAATCGGTGTTGGGTCGGTGCCCGATGGCCACGAATAGCCCACCCACTTGCAGTGTTTCAGTAGCACCGCTGACCGTATCGGTTACTTGAATTGCGCTGAGTTTGGATTCGCCGATCAAGCCGGTGACTTGGGCATTCCAACGCACCACGATTTTTGGGTTGGCAAGCGCGCGCTCCTGCATGATCTTTGAGGCGCGAAACTTGTCGCGGCGATGAATGATGGTGACCTTTGAGGCAAATTTGGTGAGGAAAGTGGCTTCTTCGATTGCCGAGTCGCCGCCACCCACGACCACGATTTCTTGGCCGCGAAAAAAGAAACCATCGCAGGTGGCACATGTCGACACGCCGTGGCCGATCAGCGAGGTTTCGTTGGGCAATCCCAGCATCAATGAGCGCGCACCAGTACTGACGATGACAACGTCGGCGCTGTATTCATCATCACGCACCCAAACTCGATGTGGACGAGCAGAAAAGTCGATTTTTGTTGCCTTTTCCGTCAAAAACTCGGCACCGAAACGTGCTGCTTGGTCGCGCATGCGCTGCATCAATTCGGGGCCTTGCACACCTTCGGGAAACCCTGGAAAATTCTCCACTTCGGTGGTGAGCATGAGTTGGCCACCTGGCTGATCAGAGCTTGACGATGGCTCGCCCTCGATGACCAACGGCGCCAATGACGCACGTGCGACGTAGACCGCCGCCGTGAGACCAGCCGGCCCAGAGCCGATGATGATGACTTGACGATGAGGATGAATGGTCATGAGGGGTCTTTCGGGTCGGAGTGGCGGGCGCGCATGAGCAACGCCCCTATGAGAATAAACGCTGAGCCCACCACGAAGTACGATGCCCACACGGCGCGACGCTCAGGGAGTGCCAATTCGAGCAGCTCTTGTGAGGCGCGCATGATGGCAATTAGTGCCATGGCAATAAGCGCAACAGACACCACAGCAACCAATGCACCGAACACGATTCCACGGGTGATTGCCACGATGGGCTTGGTGGTGCGATCGCGAACTGCACCAACGACTCGGTCGATGAAGTCGACGGTCTTGCGCGGAAATTCAGGATCACTGAGCGGATTACCAACCACGTGGTCAGGCTAACGCTGAGCTGAGTTAGGCCGGGATGAATGCCACTTCGTTGATGCGTGCTTGAAATGGGTTGGTGGTCGAACAGGTGGCGCTTTTGCCGATTTCAGTCAACACGATGAGCAAATGAGTAACAGGTGTCGTGACAGAAAACTTGACGATTTCACCGCGTGTGCGGTATTCCTTGGCAAGTGGCGCACCCCAACCCTCAAAACCCGATGGTGGCGTAGCGGTGGTGCCGTAAATTTCAGCACCCCACGGGCCGTTGGCGAAGTTCACTCGCAGTGCACCCGTGCCAGCTCCGGTCAACGTAACGAGGACTCCGACGTGTTCTTTTACACCAAAGAACTTGTCGGCGTAACACGAAGTCGCCCACGCACTTTGCGGGTTTTTGTCAATCAATGCCCCGATGATTTCCTCGTTCTCTACGCCGTCGTCACCATTGGGGTCAAATGAGTTCACTGCTGCGATTGTCGTTGGGCCAGTTGCGACTGGTGCTTCTACTGCTATTTCCTCCGGAATGACCACATTTTCTGGGTCGCGCGTGCGCATGACGGCGGTGATGACCAGACCGGTGAGCACCAACGTGGCCAACAACAACCGGGCAGTGGTGGACTTAAAAAATCCACCTGCACCAGACGCGCTCGAGCGCCCCCGAATCTTGTGCTTGTCAGTGTGCGCAGCGGAAGATTTTTGCGCGGTGGTGCGATCCAACACCACGCGTTGCCCGGCTGGGGGAGTCATCGTGGTGGCATCGTCACGCGTGTCTTGTAGTGCTGCCAGCAATGCCAGTCGGGTTTCTTCGCCAGTGGAGTATCGATGATCTGGGTTACGGGCCAACAACTTGTGCACGACTCGCACCAAGCGGGGTGACAACGTGGGGCGCAGATGGGCAAGATCGGTCGGCTCGCGTTGCAGGCGAGCAAGGGCAGTATCGGCGTCATTATCGCTGAGAAACGGCACTTTTCCAGAGAGGCACTCGTATAACACCAACCCGAGGCTGTACAAATCGGCACGCCCATCGAGCTGTCTGCCACGCACAATCTCTGGCGACAAATACTTGGCAGTGCCCATCATGATGTTGTCGTTGGTGAGGTCGCTGCCTTCGGGAGCGTTCATGGCTTTGGCGATGCCAAAATCTGCCAACAAAAAATGCCCGTCGGGACGCACGAGGATGTTGCCGGGTTTGATGTCGCGGTGGATGTAGCCGTGTTGATGTGTGGCATCGAGTGCCGATGCAATTGCAGCGCCCATCATGATCGACAAAGCCGGGGTGAGTTTCCGTTTCTTGTCGAGTAGGTCGCGCAGGCTGCGACCTTGCACGTATTGCATCACCACCACGGGAAAGCCATCGTGAGCAAACGAGTCGTACACCGCAACGATGTTCGGATGATTAAGCCCGGCACAGGCCAACGCCTCACGGCGGAAGCGTTCAATAGCGGTCTCGTCGCGCGCGATATGTCGTTTCAACACCTTGATCGCCACTTGGCGATCAAGGAACGTGTCGTGTCCCAGCCAGACTTCGGCCATTCCGCCGCGGGCAATGTGGCGGTCGAGTCGGTATCGGTCGCCGATGAACCCTGGTTCGAGTTCAACAGCAGACATGACTAACGCCAGACGCTAGTTCTGTAGCCCCTTCTTATTGGGGATTATCGCACGTGGTAGGACACCCCGATGGTGCCTGGGCCGGTGTGTGAACCGATCACCGAGCCAATGTCACCAATAATGATTTCACCGGAGTGGAATTCGCGAAGTTGAGCGACGAAGGCATCAACATCGGCACACTGGGCGTGCAACACAGCAACGTTCGACACTTCGCCATCGCTCTGCATCTTTTCAATGACGAACGCCAGTGCTTTGCTGCGTGTTCGTTGCTTGCCACCTTCGGCAACTTTGCCATCGTTCACGGTGATGATCGGCTTGATTGCCAGCGCCGTTGCCAACAATGCTTTGGCGCCGCCGATTCGACCGTTTTTCTTCAAGTTTTCTAAGGTGTCGAGCGCGGCCCACACTCGTGTTCGCCCAACCAAGTCGGTGACGTTGCGTACGAGGTCGTCAAGCCCCATGCCCGTTTTTGCCAAACGAGCAGCCGCCACCACGTTGATGCCTTCGCCAATCGAGGCTGAGCGGCTGTCAACAATGCGAATCGGAATGCCAAGTTGGGCAACTTCAGCACCTTGTTCGGCTGCTTGTTTGGTAGCCGACAATTCTGCTGACAAGGTGATAACGAGGATTCCCGTAGCACCATCAGTCGACAATTTCTTGAACGCCTCAGCAAAAGCACCCGGAGCCGGGGCGGCGGTTTGTGGCAGAACTGGCGACGCCGAACAACGGGCCCAAAATTCAGTAGGAGTGAGCGAGGCGCGGTCGACGAACTCTTCGTCACCAAAACTAAAGGTGAGTGGCACCAAGGTGATGCCCAATTCATCTACGAGGGGTTGCGGCAGGTCACAAGCAGAGTCGGTAACGATGCGAATAGTCATGATTGCGAGCGTAGTGCAGGGTGCTTTTTGGCGTTTTGTTGTTTGTGGTGTCGACGTGTGTGAATGAGCCACCACGCCAAGAGCAGTACCAGGAATACAGCACTCACCCCGCGACCCAAACCAGCGATGGCATTCACCCGCACCCGTACCTGGGCAACATCCAATATCGTGCCGCTGGGGCTCTTCAGCAACATCTCGATGGGAATGAGACCATTGGCTCGGGCACTCGCGTTGACGGTGACTTCTTGTTGGCCATTTGGTGCGATGACGATGTCGAACTCTGCCGGCACGAATGTCATTTTGCCGGTTGGGCTCGCGATCTGGAGACGTAATGACAGCTCAAATGGTGTCGAGTTGATGAGGGCAAGGCGAAGTTCGCTGTCGCGACCGCCAAAGGTAAACGAAGTGGTGGGCAATTTGACGGCATTGCGCACGGCGCCCGCCTGGGTGAGGACTGCGTCGAGGTACTCGCTGCGTCGTGCATCGGTGAGTGTGGTGTCGTTAGCAACATCAATGAGTTCAATCCAGCGTTGGGTGAGACCGTCGTTGGTGGCCAGCACATCGCTCACCAGGTTGACAGCGTTGAGTGCATCGGTGGTGCGCGATTGAATCGCAGCGACATCGATGAAGGGCACGACGGGTGGTGTGATGCGGGCTAAGCCTTCGAGCGATGGAGTGAAGTCACCAATGCGGCGCAGTGATATTTGTGGTGAGTTGCGCAAATGGCGAATCAAAATTGAGCCAATCAATGGCTCAGGTGGCACGCCACTGGCACTAGCCACAACCACATGACGGCCACTAAGCGCAGCGGCACCAATTTGAGAATTGGCAAGTTCGTATCGCTGGGCGATGAGTTCGGCGGCAATTGCCGTTGCAGATTCGTAAGCAGTGCCGACTGGGGTATCGAGCATGGTTCCATAGCGGGTATCGGCAAGATGCAGCACCAATCCTTTGGTGTCGGTTCGCAGTGCATATGGCCGATTGGGGTCAAGGTCGGCGCCGTAGCGCGCCGCTGCATCACCAACAGCAATCACGTTGGTGACTCCGAAGCCACGCAGGAAGTCCACACTTGCAGCGTCGAGCGCGTCGTTCGACAGCCACACGGAGCGCGCAATGAGTGTGGGGCCGTTGGCAGCATCCAATATTGATTCACCACGTAGCAACTGGGCTTCAAATGGGTCTTTCAAACTTGCGGCAGCGTAGGCCGCCACATCAGTCGGGCGGAATGTGCTCACCAAGACATCATTGACGGCGAGTTGTGCCAGCAGTTCGGTGCGCAATACCTGGTCGGCGGGGTTGGTCGAACGCGCTAGGCCATTCAACAATTCGGGTCGTACGCGAACTGCAATGGGTCGGTCGCGTGGCTTACGAGTGAGCAGGTCGCGGAGGTCTTCAAGTTG
>Ga0247843_1009193_pt1 | contig 11100 bp, 9 predicted proteins | sample LaCruzMarch2017__FD_192420 | JGI IMG/M metagenome (GOLD analysis project Ga0247843, IMG submission 192420) | Freshwater microbial communities from meromictic Lake La Cruz, Castile-La Mancha, Spain - LaCruzMarch2017_8m | ecosystem: Environmental > Aquatic > Freshwater > Lake | place: Spain...
GAATTTGGGTCGTCATGTTTTGACCGATGGCCAAGCCAGCAGCGTCGTCCTTGGCCGAGTTAATTCGGGTTCCAGTAGATAGCTGCTCCATCGCAGTGTTCATGCTGCGCGTGTTGGTCTTTAACGCGTTTTGTGAATACAAAGCACTCACGTTGGTGTTAATAGATGACATAGTGTTTCTCCAAAGATAAATAGAAATGCCAATAACTTGGCGTTACGCAATCTACAAACCTTCGTGTCAAAAAATACGACAGTGGGTCTGATGTATACCTAATAAGCAACTAGCGTGCCAAAGAACTTTTCCGCTGAAATAAAAAGGGCCCAGCATTGCTGCGGGCCCTTTGATGGTTGGTAAATAGCTTATTTCAAGAGCGACAACACCGCTTGGGGTTGTTGGTTCGCTTGGGCCAACATCGCTGTGGCAGCTTGTTGGATGATCTGGTTTTTAGCCAGGTTGGTAGACGCTGTGGCGTAGTCGGTATCCATCACGGTACTGCGAGAAGCTGATGCATTGGCAGAAATGTTGGTGAGGTTGTCTGCCGCATACGTCATCTGGTTAATGCTCGCGCCGATGGTGGCACGTTGGCTATTAATCGAGTTGATCGCGGTATCCAGCAAAGCAATGGCCGCAGAAGCAGTTGTAGTTGTAGTGACCGATGAACTGTTGATACCCAAGCTCGCAGTCGTCATGGAAGTAATCACCACACTGATGGTTTGACCGCTTGCGGAGCCCGACTGAAAAGAGAAGGTTCCCGTGGCGTTCATCAAGTTGGTGCCGTTCCACTCAGATTGGCTTGAAATACTGCCGATCTGAGTAACCAGTGCGTTGTATTCGGTAGTCATGTAGCTGCGCTGCGTAGCAGAATAAGTCCCGCTGGCAGATTGAACAGCGAGTTCACGCATACGCTGGAGCATATTGGTTTGCTCAATCATCGCGCCTTCTGCTGTTTGCATCATGTTGACGGCGTCGTTGACGTTTCGCACAGCCATATTGAGGCCGCGAATTTGGGTCGTCATGTTTTGACCGATGGCCAAGCCAGCAGCGTCGTCCTTGGCCGAGTTAACTCGGCTTCCGGTTGATAGTTGCTCCATGTTCGAATTCATCGAACGCGCATTCGTACGTAATGCGTTTTGCGCGGATAAGGCGCTCACGTTGGTGTTAATCACTGACATAAGATTCTCCAAAAATTAAAAGATATGCCAATGACTTGGCTGTTTACAAACCTCAAACCTGCACTGTCGGGAAATCCAACAACAGACCTGATAAACCAGTAGTAAGCAGTTCTCGTGCCAAGTATTTTTGCCGCTTCAAAACGAGAAAAGGCCCGTCAAGAGACGGGCCTTTTGGGGAGAGGCGGCAAATCATTGCCACCGGCTTGCCACTAGGGGCGATGGCTTAGCCGCTCGAGAGCGGCAGCAAACTTACTTCAGCAGGGCCAAAACGCTTTGCGGCTGTTGGTTCGCTTGCGCCAACATGGCAGTTGCCGCTTGCTGGATGATCTGACCCTTAGCCAACTGCGTAGAAGCAGTAGCGTAGTCAGTATCCAAAACGGTGCTGCGTGAGGCAGACGCATTAGCAGAGATATTGCTGAGGTTGTCAGCCGCGTAGGTCATCTGGTTAATACTCGCACCAATCGTGGCGCGTTGGCTGTTAATCGAGTTGATCGCGGTATCCAGCAAAGCAATGGCAGCTGAAGCAAGGGTAGTCGTAGTGACCGATGAAGTATTGATACCCAAGCTCGCAGTCGTCATCGAAGTAATCACCACACTGATGGTTTGCCCGCTGGCTTGGCCCGCTTGGTATGAGAAGGTGCCCGTGGCATTCATCAAGTTGGTACCGTTCCACTCAGATTGACTTGAAACGCTACCGATTTGTGTCACCAGCGCGTTATATTCAGTCGTCAGGTAGCTGCGTTGGGTAGTGGAATAGGTTCCGCTGGCGGATTGAACAGCGAGTTCACGCATGCGCTGAAGCATATTGGTCTGTTCAGTCATTGCGCCTTCGGCTGTCTGGAGCATATTGACAGCGTCGTTGACGTTGCGAACGGCAGTGTTGAGGCCGCGAATCTGCGATGTCATGCTTTCGGCGAGTCCTAAGCCAGCTGCATCGTCTGCAGCCGAGTTAATGCGCTTGCCGGTAGACAGCTGTTGCATTGCGTTGGTCATAGACCGGTCATTGATCTTGAGGGCTTGTTGGGCCTGAATCGCGCTAACGTTGGTATTAATTACTGATGGCATGGTATTTCTCCAAAAAAAACAGGTTAAGAGGCTGAGAGTCAAACTGGCTGAAGGCTTTTCGCACCCCTGTGCAATTTGCTCTCCATCACTACAAGAAGTAAAACCTCCTGTTATCTAAAGCATCGGCGGCTATTTCTTTTTCTTTAGCCTGCAGCTGCAATTTATGCAACTTTGTTGTACAAAATTCCTTTCAACTCATCAATCTTGTGGGCCATGTGCAATACGTCGGCGGTCGGGATTTGGCGAATCACCTCTCCGGTATTGGTATTGCTCACTTTAATGACCGGGCCGTTGGTGGCGTTGTCAAAAGAAAAGCCTAAGCCGCGCTTGGTGGAAACCATTTGCTCATTCAGTAGGTTCACCGCAGCGGCCAAGTTCTGCTGGGCTTTGGCAGGGTCAAACTGAATGGCTACAGGTTTAGGTGCCACCACTTTAGGTGCGGCAGGCACTTTGATTTCTGCAGCTTGAGGCGCAGGCGCAGCAGGATTGGCCGACGCCAATACCGCGGGGGGCGGGCTTTTTGAGCCCTGGGGTGTAATTTCGGAAACCATGGTTTACCGTCCTTTTAAAAAACTCAGTGAACCGTAGATGTGCGCAAAGCACATTACGGGCGCTATAAAAGCACTTAGCCTGAGAGGAATCGGTAGAGAATTTAAAAACTTGAGGCCGTAACGAAAATATTTTTCGTTTAACCCATAGAAACCGCTTGCAAATTACTTGGTGTACATGGCCATTAAGCCGTCAAAACTGCTGGTAAGGCCAGTTTGGGTGCTCTTGGTGTTGCCCACAATGCTGTCCATGGTGGCGAACTGTTGGGTATAGCGCTCTAGCAATTTTTTCATGCGCTCTTCTAGCGCTGCCAAGTCATCTTGGTATTTAATAATCCGAGTCGACGCATTGCGGCTCTCTACGCTCACCGTGCCATAGCTGGCAATCATCTTAAAAATAGACCGGCTTAAGTCGCCTGAAAAACCAGCATCGGTGGTCGTGTCGTATTCGCTTAAAGCTTCTTGGTCGCCGGTAAGCATCGTAATCACGTCGCTATAAGATGAAGCTAAAACCGAGTCAAGCGTCGTTTCTTTCAAGGTAAGCTTGCCTGCGGTGTCAATTTCAATACCGATGTCACGTAAGGCGGAGAGGCTTCCCGATGTGGTGGAAGAATCATCAACGGTAAAGGCGCGAATGGTGTCGCGAAGCGTGCGAATCGTTGAGTTGCCCACCAAGGTTGCGCCGTAAGTATCGAGCGTGGATTTGGGGTTGGTCACCTCATCCATCAAAGTCATCGCGTCGTTGTACGCGGTCACAAAAGCAGTGATTTTGGTTTTGGCTAGGCTGGTGTCTGTGGTAAGCCGAATGCTTCCGGCCGTTCCACTGACCGTGCTGCTGCTGTAAGTTCCGTTGGCGGCAATCAGGCTTAAAGTCACCCCAGGAACCGCATCGGTCACGGTGTTGCTGGAGCTGGTAATACTGATGCCGTCAACCGTGAGGTAAGCGTCTTGGGCAGATTGAACCGTAGTACCCCAATAATTATTCCCGCTGCTAATGGCCGTGCTAGGCTTGGAAATAGAAACTGAAGTTGAATTGAATAGGCCATAACTTACCGTAGTGGGAGAGCTGGTATCTGATGTGACTGTCCCGGTGTAAGTCGCGATGGCGAAGTCTGAGCCAACGACATCGGCGTCCCCTTGTACCGTCAGGTAATAGGCGCCGCTGCTACCGGCAAGCGTGGCTGTCAAGCCTAAGTTGGCGCCGTTCAGGGCGGTGGCAATGTCGGTGAGGTTGTCAGAGCCTGCATCAATGCTCACGTAATGTTCTTGTGTTCCATTGGTGACTTTCAGTGTCATCGCTGTGCCTGAGTTGAGGCTGGTGGATCCTAACGCGTAAGTCGTGCCACCCTTGAGCGTAATGGGCGTGGCTGTTCCGGAGTAGCTTGCAATGCTGCTGATAGCGTTATCGCTTCCGGTGGTTCCAGACACTACCATTTTGTAGGGTGTTGTCGCATCGCCCGTATTGACAATATAAGCTGACAAACCCACATCTGCATCGTTAATGGCGCTAACAATACCCTCAGGCGTGTCAGACCCGGCAGCTACGTTGATATTGGTGGTTACCGTTCCGATGGTTACTTGAAGCGTCATTGCAGCGCCTGAATTCACGCTGGTATCGGTCGCAGAAAATGCGTTGGTTCCAGTAATACGTGATTCAGTTGCTAGCTGCCCTACCAAAATCGAATGGGTTCCATCGTCGGCGCTGCTGGTCGCGGTGGCGGTAAAGTAGTCGGTATAGCTATTGCTGATGCTAAAGCTTTTAAAGTCGCTGACGTCTTTGATGTCTGCCAGCGCTGTATTAAGGTTGCTTAATACGTATTTGACAGCTGCCATACCTGAAACAATGCCATCGTTTTTTGCGATGTTTCTGTTAATCGCCGCCGCGCGGGGTGCGCGTTCGGCATCTACCAAGCTACCGGCTAAAGAGCTCGTATCAATCCCAGAGCCCGCACCTAACTTGTTGGTGACGTTGGACTTGGACGCATTGGTCGAGGCCGTTGACGAAGTCGCAGGCGGCGTAGCAGTAGTTGAGGAGATCGAGGTAGCCATACAGTCGTTATTGGGTCGTTAAATACGCCTTAGGGCCGTTACCCGATGTACTTAAATAAAGACAATTGCGAGACTTTGGCAAAACTCGCTTGCGCCGCTTCTAAAGACAGCAATTGTTTTTGCATCAAAGTAATAGCAGCAGCCATATCGAGGTCTTCCACGCTGGCAAGGGCTGTTTTAAGGGTGAGCTGGGTGTCATCTAAGACCGCGTTTTGTTGCTCCACCACCTTCATGTCGGTACCCGACTCCGCCTGGGCTAAAACTACGCCGCGCTGTAAGTCATCCATTTCAGAAATACCGCGCGACATCGCGGGGCCGCCTGATCCGTCGGTGACTTTGACGCCGGTAATCAAATCGTCAATCGCTTGGAAAAAGCCCACACCGGTGGTGACGCCTGCGCCGTCGGTACGAACTACGCGAACAAAGGCGTTGGTTCCCGGGCGGTTGATGGCGATGCTGCGTTGGTCGCCCACCGCAACGCTCATACGCGTTTGGTCGCCTTGGTAGGTAACCACGCCATTAGAGTCGCTCGCAAAGGCTGGAGTGTTGACCTTACTTCCTGAAAAAATATAGTTGCCCGTGGTATCTGTTGCGTTGGCAAGGCTGAGTAACTGGTCGCGCAGGCCTTTCATTTCGGTGGCAATGGCCGCACGACTGGTTTTTCCTTGGGTGGCGCTGTTGGCTTGAATGGCAAGTTCTTTGATGCGAACCAGCAGGTCGCTTGCGCTCGACAGATTGGTTGTCTCGGACTCCAGGCGGGCTTGTACAGACTCTAAGGCCTTGGTATAGCCTTCGTTGTGCGACAGCACCGATTTCAGCCGCGTAATCACCGAACTCTGGTCAGGCGCGTCGCTAGGAGACATCACCTGTTTTTGGGCTGAAATTTGGGCCTGCGATTTAGCGAGATCGTTTTGCAGCGAGCCCATTTGCTTGCTTGCACGGTCAAATAAAAAGTTAGTAGAAATTTGCATATCTTGACCTTAAGGTTCAGCGCACCTGCAGCACGCTGTCAAATAGTTGGCTGGCAACCTGCAGCACTTTGGCTGCGGCCTGGTAGGCCTGTTGGTAGCGGATCAGGTCGGCGGCCTCTTTGTCAAGGCTCACGCCGGATAGTTCGTCACGGGATTTGACGGCTTGGTCATGCACCACGGTGAGCGCGCTTTTGGCGATGGTTGCTTGGCGGGCGATGTTTCCCAGCTCGTTGACTTGGTCAATGTAAGCGTTAGACAGCGTTTTGATGCCAACCAATGGTTTCTTTTCTAGCGCGGCCAAGGCCAACATATTGTCGTTATTACCCACGCCGTCTTTATTGCCGTCAAGCGTAAACACATCTCCTAACGCCGGGGGAGAGGTAAAGGACAAGGCGATGCCTTGGTAACGTATTCCTGGGTTGAGCTGCGTCGGGTCCAGCGTGCGCTCGGCCACGATGGTGTTGGTATTGGTGTCGGTAATTTTGTAAGCGGTAGCACTGGTAAATTCCACCTTCATGGGCTGGGCCCGCAAAGACTGTTTACCGTCAATGGGCTTGCCTGCGTAGCTGGCAGAAACGGTCGCAGTGCCTGCGCCGGTCACAAAAACCAAGAGGTCTTCTTTGGCCGCGCCGCTGATAAAAGCACCAGTGCGAAAGCCGAGTTTGGCGAGGTCAGCAGGGGTTCCAGTGCTGCCAAAACCCAGCTGAATCGGGCGGGTAATAGCAACGCCGCTGCTGTCGGTTAAAGCCTGCGTCAGGCTCACTTGGCCACGGAAGGTTCCAGCGGTCAGGCCCAAGGCGTTTTGAACGCTTGATCCTGCAACGTTAGTTCCGGCAATCGTGATGTCATCGCCTGTGGTGTTACTGATGCGCAATTGGCCTTGCGAGTCGATTCGAGCGCTGACGTTGGTGGCGCTGGCATTGTTAATCGCATTGGCTAGTCCGTTTAGCGACGTAGCGGTAGTGCTGTCAACTGAGACGCCGTTGATCCACAAAGGCATGCCGTATTTGACTTGGCTGTCTGTCAGCACTATCGCGTTCGTAGCGGTCGCGGTAACGTAAGTGGTTGCTGATTGCGCGTTAATCCAAGTGGCGACGGCGCTGGCTTGCAAGGTGGTTCCCGCTGCGGGGTCTGCCAAAGCGCCTAGCGCGGTTCCGTTAAGCGTCAAGCTGGTTGCGGCGAGGCCCGTGGTGCTGCCTTGCATGCGAGCGCCTTCGAGCAATGCAGGGAAGGCCTTGGTACCAGAAATTTGGTCTTTGCTGTTGTAAATGGGTTGCTGCTGAACCTGGGCTTGGGCGCCGTAAAAGACGTTCATGTCTTTGTAGCCGCTCGCGCCCGAGACGTTCAAGTAAGTCGCGCTATAAGTTGCGCCTTGCGCAAAGCCGTTGTCGGTGGTGATCATCTGGCCGATGAGTGTGGTGTCGCCAGCCATGGACTGACCAATAATTTGGCGGCCGTCGCGGGTCATGATCTGAAGCTGCTGGCCGCTTTCAAGGCTGTCAAGATAAACGCTCACATCGCTCATGCCATTGGGAATACTGGCAACTGCAGCAACGGGCAGGCTGGTGTCAACGCGAACTAGGCGAGCGGCGCTGGGGTGGTCGTTGTTGACCAACACCTCTTGAAGCGGGGCAGGGCCAATAGGTGGCGTTTCGTCAAACTTAATACTGGCGTTGGTTCCGCTGGTGTTGTTTGCGCCTTCAATCACACGAAATTGGGCCGCGGCGGAGACACGCATTGGGTCTTCAATCGCAACGCTGAGCCCGCTGGCTGCGTTGGCAGCAGTGGGGTCAAACCGAAAGAGCTCAAGGCCGGGGTTGCCGTAACCGTCAATGCCTTGTTGGTGAACGGTATTGACTTCTTTGGCAAACGTTTTTGCCAAGTTGTCTAAGGTGCCTTGGGCTGTTCCTAAAACCTGTTCGCGAAACGACAAAATTCCTGCGATCGTGCCGCTGGTAATACCGTTCAAGGAAGTGGACTTCCCGTAGGGGTCCAGCACCATAGAAACTTTGTTGGAGTTTTTGCTGTCGTAGCTTGCGGCAATATCCAAAGACGAATTGCCACTCACCACCACGTCTTGGCTCATCGACGCGCCCAAGCTGACCGAGACGGTTCCGTTGGCGGTAAAGCGGGTGTTGACGTGGGCGAACGTAGAGAGTTTTCTCAATAACAAATCCCGCTGGTCAAGCAGGTCAGGCGGCTGGTCGGCCTCGGATTGTTTTTTAGTGAGTTGGCCGTTGACTTGCGCAATTTGCTTGGTTAAGGCGTTGATTTGGGTGACCGCGCTGTCAAGCGATTGTTGTGTTTCTTCTTCTACCAAGCTCAGCTGGGCAGAGAGTTGGCCAAAACGCTCGGCAACGCCTTGGGCGTCGCGCACAAAGCTGCTGCGCAAAACGCTGGAAGACGGGTCGCTCGACATGACGCGAGCGGAGGCAAAGAATTGGTCTAAGGCCGTGTTCAAACCCATGGTTTGGCCGCCCATGACATCCACCACGCGGTTGGCGTAGTTCACCATGGGTTCTTGGCTGGCAAGGTCGCTGTTGCTGTTGCGCAGGTTAGAGTCCACAAACTCGTTGTACTGGCGCTTAATACGGTCCACCGCCACACCCGAGCCCAAAAAGATTTGGCCGGTTTGGGTGACGGGAAGCGCTTGAAGCGCGACGTCTTGGCGTGAATAACCGTCGGTTGCGACGTTGGCAATGTTGTTACTGACCGTGGTCAGGGCTTGCTGATAAACGGTAACGGCGTTTCCGGCAATGCCGGCCATATCGCTCATGGTTTGCTCCCTTCACGCAAGGGGGCAAAACGGCTAGCCAAAGGAATCGGGCCGCCTACTTTAGGCAAAGGCGCCAATACGGGTGCTGCGGCTTCCAAGCCCATCGGCTTAGCCGCTTCGGGCTGCAAAGGCATCCCCTTGGCTTTGCCAGAGCGGGCTGCCAACATGGCGGCGGTACTCGGCTGGGCCGAAGATGCGTCTGGCATGTGTTTAACCAACATATCGGCCAAGCCCAACGCGTTGCGCTTAGACATGGCCACCGAGACCTCTTTGTCAAACATGGCTTCAAAGGTTTCTGTAGCCGAAGATTCGTTGAGCTCGCTTTTTGGCGTAGCGTCGCGCATCGACTTCATCATCATCTGCAAAAACATCGCCTCAAACTGCTGCGCGGTTTCGCGGGTGGCCGCTTTGGAGTCCGTTCGTGCCTGTCCCTTGAGCTTACTCAGACCGTCAAAGTCCAGGTAAGACCCAGTCATCGCCGCGGCTTGGGCCGAGGGGGGGAGGGCGTTAGAGAGCGAGTCCATGGTGTCAAGGTGCTGCTGTTTAGATCACCAAGAGCTCGGCACGTAGGCTGCCGGAGCTTTTAAGGGCTTCCAAAATCGCAATCAAGGCCGAAGGCGTCGCGCCCACTTGGTTGACTGCGTCCACAATTTGGCGCAAGTCAACACCAGGCTGAAACAAGAACATCGGCTTGTTGGGTTCGCTAACCTTGATGTCTGCGTTTTGAACGGCTTGGGTGGTTCCAGTGGATAACGCGCCGGGTTGAGACACTTCATTGGTTGCTGCAACCGAGACGCTGATGGTTCCGTGGGTTACGGCGGCGGCAAAAACGCGTACGTTGCGGCTAATAACGACGGTTCCGGTGCGGGCGTTCACAACCACGCGGGCGGGTGGCTCGCCGGGTTGGACGTCAATGTTCTCGATCATGCTCATGAACGCGACGCGTTGGCTGCTGTCCATAGGCGCCCGAACGGCGATGGATACGCCGTCAATGGCTGTGGCAACGTCAGCGCCAAATTTGGCGTTGATCGCTTGAATGATGCTAGACGCGGTTGTGAAATCGCTCTCGCGCAAGTTCAGCAAAACGTTGTCGGCTTTATCAAAGGGGTTGTCAACGGCTTTCTCTACCGTTGCGCCGCTGGGAATACGTGCTGAGGTGGTTACGCCCACAGACACTCTAGAGCCGGCAGCGCCAGCGTCAATACCCATGGAAGTAAGAGATCCTTGGGCAATCGCGTAGGTTTGACCATCGACACCGCGCAAGCTGGTTAATAGCAAGCTGCCTCCGCGCAAGCTCGTGGCTTTTCCGATAGCGGCGACATTGATGTCAATGCGCTGGCCAGGTTTGGCCATACCGGGAAGGTCAGCCGTGACCATGACGGCCGCGACGTTTTTCAGGTCAATCTTGCCGCCGCTGCTGGCGGCTTCAAAGTCGCTGAGCGGGTTTTCTTGGTTCACGCCCATGCGGTTAAGCAGGGTTTTCATGCTTTGGGTGGTAAACGACAAATCGGAACCATCGCCCGTGCCTTGCAAACCGACGATCAGACCGTAGCCGATGAGCTGGTTGCCACGCATGGCGGCCATGCTGGTGAGGTCTTTGATGCGGTCGGCATACGCCGCAGTAAAAGGCAACGCCCACAACAGAGCCACCAAGGGCAAGGAGCGTAAGATTTTTTTCATTTTTAGAAGGGCCACAGTTTGAGCAGGCCGCTCGTGCCCCAACCGGCGCGGCTAGTGGCGGCAAGGTCACCCGTGCCACGGTAGGCAATTTGGGCGTTCGCCAAGCGACGAGAAGCCACGGTGTTGTTAGGCGCGATGTCTTCAGCGCGAACCACACCTGCAACCTGAATTACTTCAGAGCCTTCGGTCAAAGCCACTTGCTTTTCCCCGCGTAAAACGAGGTTGCCGTTGGCCATGATTTCAATCACAGACACAGCCACAGAGCCCGTCAGCGTTGCCGATTGATCCGCCGTGCCAGTGCCTTTGTTGGTAACCGTAGCACCAAGAGTGCTAGCGCCACCTAAGAAGTTTCCAGCAGCAGCAATCACGGCGTTGTTCCCTTTGAGGACGTCGTTGGTCGAGGCGCGGCTTAAGCTGCCGACTTGGCTGCGTTTGGCGGTTGCGGACTCATCCAAGATCACGGTGATCACATCGCCCACTTGGAAGCTGCGGCCGCGGCCAAAAAAGTTTTCGCTAAGACGCCCGTTATAAATGGCTCCGGTGGCCTGCGTGGCTTTCTCTTGGGCCATGGGGTAGACCGGTGTAAAACCTTCGGAATGCTTCATGGGTTCGACCGGCAAGACCGTGCAGGCCCCCAGGCCTAAAGCGGCCAAAAGGGTTACGGCGGCGCGAATGGAGGTGATTGGGGCAGAAGTTGTCATGGCGGACACGCGTTACATGTTTTGGTTGATGTACTTGAGCATTCCGTCTACCGCAGAGATCGCTTTGGAATTGATCTCGTAGGCGCGTTGGGTCTCAATCATGTTGACCATCTCTTCAACCACGTTCACGTTAGAAG
>Ga0247843_1009194_pt1 | contig 11100 bp, 10 predicted proteins | sample LaCruzMarch2017__FD_192420 | JGI IMG/M metagenome (GOLD analysis project Ga0247843, IMG submission 192420) | Freshwater microbial communities from meromictic Lake La Cruz, Castile-La Mancha, Spain - LaCruzMarch2017_8m | ecosystem: Environmental > Aquatic > Freshwater > Lake | place: Spain...
AATGTCATTTTGTATAAAAATACTCCCTTAGATTTAGGGAAATACGAAGCATTTTATTACAAAAGAGAAAAAGGTATAAATTATGATTCTCTAGATGAATTTTTCTATGTGAAATTTATTGATAAAAAAACAAAAGATACTTTTATTCTTAGCCCTAAAACCCAAAATAATCCCAAAATGGGACTTTTAGCAGAACCTTCCACAAAACACTATCTTTCTAGGGATATTTTCACGCATGTGAATTATGAAAGTGGTCTCGACAAGAAAGAACCATTTAGCGGTTTTAAAACCGAGAAAGTGGTTGTTGGTGGCAAATACACAACTTCATCTGGAAAATGTGAAATTTTACCTATGATGCTGGAGAAAGTGGCATCAAATAAAGGATTGGCCCTACGAATGCGTGTTTTGGTGAAAAGATTGGACGATACAGTAACTTTGTTTCCTCAAATACTCATAAATGAAAGCACTGGTTCCATTGAATCAATCTCCGCCAGCAATGAGAAATTGGGTATATTTTTGGATTTGCAGAGTTTTAATATAGAAGATCCAGACCCTGCAAAGCAAAAAATCACATTTGAACTTCAATCTGCCGAGAAAAATCCAGTTAAGGATTACATTGTTTTAAAAATTATTGAATTTCCTTGGATAAACCTTGTTTGGGCAGGAACCATTATTTTACTCATAGGTTTTATAATTGCGGTGATATTTCGAATAAAAACACAAATGGCATTGGGAAATAATTGAATCGGAATATTTACATATACGGTTATGGAAACTTGGGTTGGCACCTAGAAAAGTTGTTTCTAAGCCAAAATATTTCTATTGGGGGGATTTTCTCAAGTAAAGCACATTCTTCAAATTCCCTTATCGACCCAAATAGGTTAAGTGAAAATATAAATGCTCAGGATTTTGTATTTATATCGGTCAATGACGATAACGTTATTGATGTTGCAGATGCTGTTTCTAGTCTTGGTGGTGTTCCAGTAGTCTGTAGTGGATCCATCCCTTTAAACGACTTAAAAACAAGCAACAGCCTTGCTTTTTATCCTTTATACTCTTTTACGAAATCTGTAGAAGTAAATTGGCATCTATTTCCTGTGTTTGTTGAAAGTTCCAACGATGAGTTATTAAATGAATTTATAGTAGAACTGAACTTGGATACTTTGAATTTGGTTCATTGCAAACCTGGTGATCGATCTATCTTACATTTGGCAGGTGTCTTTATAAATAATTTTACAAATAGTTGCGCTGCAGGAGCCATGAATATTCTGGAAGCGAATGAATTGCCTTTTAATTATTTGTTTCCAATCCTCCAACAAACAATCAATAAAATAATAGACTCAAAAAATCCGAAAATAGTTCAAACTGGCCCAGCACAGAGAAATGATTTAAATACTTTGTCAAAGCACATGGATATTTTAGAATCATTCCCCAGCGAACAAGCTGTTTATTTAGCAATTACCAAATACATTCAACAGAACAAGAGTTAAAATTAGATGTTTTTATAGAAACATATTCTAATCCTGAATATGCATTAGAAAAACCAATTCGCTCAGAAATTCCTTTGCAATCAGGTGTTGCACTCACTTTAATTGTTTCACACCATCGTTCACCTTTGTTTCCCTTTCGAATGGTTTGATTTCTTTGGGTTTTGAAGCCGCAAAACTAAGTCTCAATATGTAATCTAGGCTTAACCATGGAATTTTGAATTTCTAAAGGTAATTGTTAAAAATTCACCAAAGTGCAAAAATGCTACTTTTGTCTTCGTTTTAAAGTTATTTCAGACAATTATTTAGATCAATCAAGTATGAATAAATTTCGTATAATAATTGAATGGAATCTGCTTGAAACAATCAAATCTTCTTTAGATTATTGGAAAAATATCAAGAAGATACCTTTTGTACTAAGTAAAAAACTCTAATTGGGTTAATTAATATTATATCTAATCCCAAAATAAATTAAACGTCCATTACTTGGACCCCAACTGTAGGCTGCATCAAAAATTTGTTTGTTTTCCAGTCTTCGATCTAAAACAAGATCAATCATTTGCATGCGATTTAATAAATTCTCAACGCCTGAGTATATTTCAAATTTATTTTTAAATACCTTTCTTATTTGTGTGTTTATGATAAAATAATTGGGTGAATAATTGTCATACAAGTCAGATTTTGAGAAATAGGGGATTCTCTTTTTGCCGTTTATTTGGCCTACTAAATCGAAATACCATTTATTCCTGGTTTGATAATTTAACGTTATTAAACCTCTGTGCATACTTTGAAATGGTGCCATTTGAAGTTTGCCATCTAAAAATTGTTGGTTGTTAACATAACGGTATGCAAATTTCAATTCTAAACGTCTCAAAGGAATCATATTCCATTCTACAAAAAACGAATTATTAAAACCGGCATTTTTGTCTCGATTTGAAACCAAAATGACTTTGTCAATTTCAATGTCACGATCTATGTTTATTTGATGGATAAATCTGGTATGAAAAACATCAAAACTTAAACTACTGGGGTAATGAAAGAACATAAACTTCCGTAAATACGACATTCCAAAATTTCCAGCCACTTCTTGGTCGAAACCATAAGGTCCTTTGTCCGTATTCCCTTTTAAAATAAGCTCTCTATTAGAAATAAAAATGGGCAAGTTTTCAGCTAAAACATAGGCTGTTCTTCTGCCTAATCCCGATTGAAAGAAGAAAGTATTATTTTTATTGTGCTCGTATTTGTAATGGAATCGGGGCGTAACGAATAATCCATAAAAAATATGATAATCGGCTCTTATTCCAAAAACAAAGGTTGATTTATCATACAAAGCAGACCATTCACTAAAAAGACCAAATTCCATTTCATTAAAATTGAATTTATGTTCATTAAAGCTGTCTTTAAAAGTTTCGTCAAATTGCGATAAATGTACAGAAATACCCGATTTGTTAATCATGTGTTCATTCACTTCCCCCTGTCTCAGTCCTGTATACTGGAATCTATTTTCAGAAGCCAAATAGGAGCGGTTCAAGTTTGAATTTAAAACATAATTCATTAAATGGTTTGAAACATTAAAGATATTGCCAAAGCTCGTTTCTGAATTTTCTCCAGGTAATATTCCAATTTTAGCATAAACATCTAGACGACTTTCATCACTGGAGAATTTAAATGCATTTAAATTCCCATTCAATTCATTGGAGCCATGGAATCTGGTAGACCCTGCAATCTTGCTGTCGTTCCAGTAGGTAAATCCCAAAACATTCTCCGTTTTGCTATTTTGAAAAGAACTGTGATTCGCGAGATAAAGCCGATTGGTTTTAGGCATATCAGAATATCCGTCGTGATTCATATCTGTAACATTCGTTTGGATTCCGCCATGTAAAAATGAAACGTTTTGAAATCCTTTTCTTTTGAATTTGAAACTGGAGTTTACTTCTGATCTCGATTGATTATTTTGATATAAATTGAAATGAAATTTAGGGTCTTTGGAATTTGTTTTGAGAGCATAATTAATTCCACCGGTTGTGCCTTCATACCCTAATGTTACAGAACCTGTACCTTTAGAGATTTTAACTTCAGACACAAAACTACCCGGAATGTTTGACAACCCGTTTAAAGTAGCCAAACCGTTAATTTGGGGGATATTGTCTCGGGTCATTAGGACATATTTACCATTTAAGCCTAACATTTCAATTTGACGTATTCCAGATACCCCGTCTGCATTGGAAACCTCAACAGTATTGCTTAATTCAAAACTTTCGGACAAAGTACAACAAGCTGCTTTCTTAAACTCGTTTTCATTCATTACTTGTACCAGTTTGGCACCAGCAACATCATCTTCTGTGCCAGATTTATCAACGGTAATTTCGACTTGTTTTATTGTGTCGACCGGTGTGATTTGCGCGTCTAGACCACTATATGTAAATATATAGGTCCAAATAATAAGAATTTTCTTCATGTTATTCTTCGCGATATTTACAACAATCCAGCAGATTTGAATACACAATATTATCTGCTTTAACTTTTTCGGTATCATGACCAACAGCAGCTATAATATTATGAAGTTGGTCTTCTTTGTAAACCAATGCATTATAAGTAATGAATACTTTTTGCGCTTTTAAATCATAATACGAGCTGTATATGTCTTTGAGGTCTAAGGATTGAACGATTCTATTGGTGCACATCTCACATTTACCAGATACGGAAAACGAGGTGGTTGCTTTTTGACTTTTGGATAAAATACCGCAGGATAGTGAACTCACTATGACAAATAAACCTATGTATATGTTTTTAATTTTATTTTTCATGATTTTGTTTTTAAGAATTTGATTATCGAATATTAATACTCGTTTCAAATGTTAAAAACAGAAATCTCAGACAATTCAACTTTTTTCTTAAGCACAAATTGGTCTCGAATCAATTGATTTTGTCTATTCGAAATTTGACATTGAAAAATAGGTGAGTATCTGTTATGCTGAATATTTAACTCAGTTTGTTTTACTAAATTAACTGTAGAATTTAAATTTTCAAAATACTTAGGGGTGAAGTAATAAAAATTTAAGTCCTCACAGCAACTGATTTTCTTTTTTGTTTTTGAATATGGATATTTCTCAGCTTCTCCCTTTGAATGAGGATCCTTATGATTGTCACAGCAGGAGTGCTTTTCAATTTCAACACTTGAATTTGAGCAACAACAATTTACAACAATGTCAAACATTCCATTACTCATAAGAGTAAAGGCGATTAACAAGTAAGCTATAAATCTTTGCACAATACAAATATAACAAATAATTTGGTAACGAGGTTTACAAGAACTAATATCGCGATATGTCTTTATTCATGCACAAGTTGCTACGTAAAAAAACCAATTTTTCAGAAACTGCAGAGCAAAGGCTTATGCCTAAAATACTAACGGTTAAAGATTTGACTTTTTTTGGTATTGCGGCAATAATAGGCGGCGGTATTTTTAGTTCAGTGGGGAAGGCTTGCGCTACTGGAGGTCCGGCTGTTATATGGTTATTTGTAATTTGTGCTGTAGCCTGCGGATTTGCGGCACTTTGTTATGCCGAATTTGCCAGTAGAATTCCAATTTCAGGCAGTGCTTACACCTATGCCTATGCTTCATTCGGTGAGCTTTTTGCTTGGATAATAGGGTGGGCTTTAATCATGGAATATGCCATTGGAAATATTTATATCGCGTTTTCTTGGTCGGGATATTTTGTTCATTTATTGGATTCAATAAACATTCACTTACCGCGTTGGCTTACAGTAGATTATAGTACTGCAAAACGAACTTACATAGAGTTTGCTAGCTCAAAAATTGCATCTCAATCCAACGATGTAAAGGAAACCTTAAGAGCCTGGAATTTAGCCCCAGCAATTGGTTCTTTTAAGTTGATTTTTGATGCGCCTGCAATACTCATTAACATACTCATTACACTGCTTGTTTATAGGGGAATATCAGAATCAAAAAAAGCCAGTAATGCAATGGTAATTATTAAGTTGATAATCATTGTAACCATTATTGTGGTAGGCGTATTTTACATTGATATAGAGAATTACAAACCTTTTGCGCCACATGGTATGAAAGGAATTATGGAAGGAGTTGCTGCTGTATTTTTTACCTTTATAGGTTTTGACGCGATATCCACTCTTGCAGAAGAAAGTAAAAATCCCAAGCGCGACTTGCCTTTGGGAATGTTTTATTCCCTTTTAATTTGTACAGTATTGTACATTCTGATTTCATTGGTATTAACTGGAATGGTTCCTTTTAATCTGTTGAATGTAGATGACCCGTTGGCATTTGCACTAGGATATAAAGGCATAAAATGGTTGGAGTATATTGTTTCTGTTTCAGCAATAATAGCCATGGCCAGTGTTTTATTGGTATTTCAAATGGGTCAACCGAGAATTTGGATGTCAATGAGTAGAGATGGTTTGTTGCCACCTATATTTTCTTCAATTCATCCAAAATATAAAACCCCTGGCTTTGCTACAATTATTACGGGATTGGTTGTAGGTGTCCCTATTTTTTTTACGGATGAAAATTTCGTCCTTGATTTCACATCAATTGGGACCATATTTGCTTTTATTCTTGTGTGTGGTGGTGTTCTGTTGTTGCCAAAGCGTGTAATCAAAGAAAATGACGGATTTAGATTATGGTATATAAATGGGAAATATTTATATCCTTTAATGTTGATATTGGCAGCTGTTATTATCATTCAAACAGTTCCAACCTATTTTGCTGCGGAAATTTTTGATTTTAACAATTACACTATTTTTAAAATCTCACATCAACTATTGTGGCTATTCTTGGGAACTTTAAGTATTTTTGCCTTTATAAAGAATTTTAATCTTATACCATTATTGGGTGTTTCAATTTGTATGTATTTACTAACTGGAATGAAAGCCGAAAACTGGAAATGGTTTGGAATTTGGTTCGCCGTTGGATTAATCATTTATTTCCTATACGGTTTTAAGAAAAGCAAGCTACAATGAACAATTCCAAAAAAGACATTTCAATCGGATCCGTAATTGAGTCAATGTATAAACGATACAAACTCGACAGTAAATTGATTGAAATCCAAATTATTAAAGATTGGGAAAATGTTGTTGGACAACTTATTGCAAAACATACAACTTCAATCAAACTCACCAATAAAACATTGTATCTTCAATTTGATAATGGTCCTCTGAAAAATGAAATGTTCTTACAAAGAGACCTTCTAATTAAAAAGGTGAATGAACATTTTTCCAAAGTAATAGTTGAAAAAATATTTATTTCAGAACAGTAGTTAGGGAGTTTTATTTTTAGAAAGTTCAGCTTTATCGATACTGGTGTTGAGTTCAAAACCGATTATTACAGATAATGAATTCATATAAATCAATGCCATTAAGGCCAATATTGCCCCAATTGATCCATAGATTTTATTATAACTGTCAAAATTGTTTACATAAATTGAAAATCCGAAAGTTGTTATTAAGGCCAAAATGGTTGCAACAATTGATCCTGCAGAAAAAAACCTCCATTTTTTCTTTGAGGATGGGGCAAAATAATAAATACTTGAAATTGCAAGTAAAAATATCCCCCCAATCATAACGTACTTAACAGTTTCAATTAGAAAACTATAAATGGTGAGTAATTTCCAACGGTGGATTTCCATGTAATGTTGAATTTGATACGCCCAAGTAATTAACAATAAAAAACTTATAATTAAAATACTTATAAAAAATGTCAAGAATACGGCTTTTGCCCTAATGATGATATAGTTATGTTTTATGCTATGCCCGTGTGCTAAACTGCTATTAAATGAATTAATTAACAAATGAAATGCGTTGGAAGCAAAATATATGGTCAATAAAAATCCAAAAGACAATAAACTCGAATTTTGCTTATTCAAGATTTCAATTATTGTTTCTGCAATTTCTTCGTACGTGCGTTGAGGTAAAATTAAAGCCAATTGGTTAATGAATTGAGTTTTCATCCCCTTGATAGGCAAATAGGCTATTAGAGTCAGTAAAAACATGAGAGCGGGGAACAATGCCAAAAAAAAGTTAAAGCTTAATGCAGAAGCCCTAACGGTTAAATTTTCTTTGAAAAGTGAACGTAAAAAATACCGTCCCACATCGTAAAAATTATTTCCTTTTAATCCTTTTGTTGTTTTTCCTTGTAAATAAATTCTAATTTTTTTTGCTAAGGGATTTTCGACGATTTTGGGCTTTTGATTGGGATTGTCCTTCTTTTCTTGAATGGAATTTGGATCTTGAACACCATTCGATTTTAACGTTTTGTCATATGACTTATAAAATCTTGCCATTACATTCCCAATAAAATTTTATAATCATCTGGAAGCCTAATTGGCCTCATCGTTTTTTTGTCCACAAAAAACAATTCTGTAACAGCATCAGATAAAAACTGCCCAGACTGATTGGTAACTTTATATTCAAAGCAACATCTAACTTTGGTTTCTCCAACAATGGAAACTTCAATATTCAATAAATCGTCATAGATTGCAGCCTTTTTAAAGTTAAAACTCATTGACCGTACAGGCATAATAATACCAAGATCTTCCATAGACTTGTATGTTAATCCTTTAGAACGCAAATATTCTGTTCTCGCTTCTTCAAAATACAACGCATAAACCGAATGATGAACAAATCCCATTCTATCACACTCGGCATATCTAACACGTATTTTATGGATGTAGGACATTAGTAACGCAATATAAAATTTTCTTTTTGTAGTTTCTCACTAAAAATTGCAATTCCCACGTCAAACAGTTCAATACTTGCAGATACTTTATCTAAATTGGTGATTTGTTTCCAGGCAATATAATGTTCATGTGAGTAACGGATATTGGTTACAATCACCAAATCATTGTGAGAAATGTTTTGAAGATTTTCTTCAAATTGTAAGCTAAAAGATTCGGGGTTGTTTGTAATATGGAACAAAAATAGTTTCATATCTGAATGATATATTTCCGACGAAGTATGACCAGTCATGTTGTGCAATGAAAGATATTGATTATAAGTAAATTTGCGAATTTCATTTGGTGACTTTGAGATATAATGATATTTGAAATTTGAATTCTGTATTGAGAGTGCATAAGAAGTCAAATAACAAGATTCAATTCCTGTACACTCACCAAATTCGATGTAGCTATTAATATTATAATATTTCACCATTCTATAAATTAACTGACAGTATTTCGATTTCAATGTATACTTCATAGTGAAGTCAGACAAGTTTAAACCATTGAATTTGCCAGAACTATTTATAGTCTGCGACCTAAAATACTCTATATCTTCGAAGGCAACATCAGATTGTTTATACAAGACGTTGTCGGCAAAGTCATAGACAAACGGTGAATGAACACCATGTCGATTAGTAGAAAAAAACAGGTAACTTAGATAGTCAAAAAAACGTCCAAAAAGACGAATCATTACTTTTTCGCTTGTTTAAAAATCTCCAACTCCTTTTTTAAACGAATAATCTGATCTTGTAACTTTTTAGATTTTTCATCAAATTGTTTTAATACAGATTCTGCATTTTTGGAATGTTGAAAGAAGCCTTTATTGTTTTCAATAACTGAAATTTCGTCTTCGATTTTTTTGATGGTTTCTCTAAGTCTACGTTCTTCATTGGCCAATTTGCCTTTTCCATCGGCTGAATCCGATAAAGCCCCAACAAATTGACGAACAGATTTTTCTCTATCTGAATTGTTCTGATCTCTCAATGACTGAAAAAGAGGATCAATTAATTTTTGAAACTTGGTATTTAGAGTATGGAATTTTTTACCAGATACGAATCCTGAATTGTTCCATTTTTGCTGAATTTCTTTTAAGTCAGAAAATTGAAATGCTGGAGGATTTTGAATTGAAATGGCATTTAACTCTTCTATTATCAATTCTTTTGCCTTAGCGGAACCAGATTCTTGCTTTTTACGTTCGTCAAACCATTTGTTTCTGCGTTCATAAAAAAAGTCAAATGCTTCTCTAAATCTTTTCCAAACAATTTCATTTTGATCTTCTGGTACAGGTCCAATTTTTTTCCAATCTTCTTGAAGAATTTTTAGCTGATCGGAGGTTTTAGTGAATTCTTCAGAAGACTTCAACAATTCTGCCTTTTCACACAATTCTAATTTGCGTTTTAAGTTATCGGTTTTTGCTGAGTTTAGATCTTTAAAAAATGCTTTACGTTCATTAAAGAATGTATTTCTAGCATTTTGGAATCTATTCCAAATTTCTTCATTCACTTCGGTAGGAACGGGTCCAATTTTTTTCCAATCTTCGAAATAATTGTCTAATTTTTTTGCAATGGCTTGCCAATCTTTAATAGAAGAAGGCAATACGGCTATTTCAGCTTCTGCTTTTTCAATAAGAAGTTGCTTTTTTTCTAAGTTGTGTTTGCGTTTTTCGTCTAGAATTGATTTTTGTTGTTTTACATTTTCTAAAACGATATCGCTCGCTGCTTTAAATCTGGACCAAATCTCTTCAGAAATTTCTTTTCTAACGGGACCAGTATTTTTCCAATCTTCGTGGTATTTATTCAGACTTACTAAAGATTTTCGGATGTTTTTTTCTTCCTTTAAACTTTCAACTTTTTTGATTAACTCAATTTTAAGTTCAATGTTTTTTTCTCTATCTAAATCTTTTAACTCATTGAAAATGGATAAATTATCATAAAATTTATCTACAAAATACTTGTATTTCGTAGATAGTTCCTCTTGGTGTTCTTTAGGGATAGAACGAATGTCTTTCCATTCTTTCATAAGCTCCCGAAGTTCTTTTAAACTATTTTCGGTTTCTTCTGATTCAACTAAAGATGATATTTTATCGAGGATGGCCAATTTTTTTCTATAGTTGGCTAATTTTTCTTCTTCAGCTTTTTTTCTTTCGTCTTCTCTTAGATCTCTAAAACGGTTAAAGATAACCAACAATTTACTTTTTAATTCATCTTGAGGAGGAACAAAATCTTTCATTTCGTTGCCCGCATCGATCCACTCTTTTATTTGAATTGGTTTTTCAGCAACACTAATTTTTTCAAATGCCTCTTTTAGCTCTAATAAATTGGAATATGCCGCTTTTATATCGGCTGTTTGAATTAGCGTTTCGGCTAATTCGATGATTTCAATTTTAGTTAGTTTGGAAAATTGATCTTTGCTGTTTGATTCTTCTTCGTGCAACTGAATCAATTTTTCAGCTTCATTCAATTGCTCATGGTAGGTCTCAGAAAACTGATTCATAAAAAATTCGGTTAGATTATTTGAATTATAAATTATTGATTATTTGAATTATGGCTGTCTGGGCCGATTCGATGCCCTTATGTCCTTGATTTCCGCCAATTCTATCTTGTGCTTGTTCTAGCGTATTTACTGTTATAAGGCCGTAAATACAAGGTTTGTTGTATTTCAACCCAACATTCATAATTCCTTGAGTGGCACCTAAACAAACATAATCAAAATGCGGTGTTTCTCCTTTAATTACGCATCCTAAGCAAATGACTGCATCTAATTCCAAGTGTTTTTCAAATAATATTTGGGATCCAAAAGGCAATTCAAAAGCTCCTGGGACAAATAACTCAATGATATTAGAATTGGCAACACCCAAAGAT
>Ga0247843_1009197_pt1 | contig 11094 bp, 11 predicted proteins | sample LaCruzMarch2017__FD_192420 | JGI IMG/M metagenome (GOLD analysis project Ga0247843, IMG submission 192420) | Freshwater microbial communities from meromictic Lake La Cruz, Castile-La Mancha, Spain - LaCruzMarch2017_8m | ecosystem: Environmental > Aquatic > Freshwater > Lake | place: Spain...
TAAGTATAAAAATTATTTTTTTATATATATATTATAAGTAAATGAGTGAATATAATAAATTAAATTTAAATGATCCATTTTGGTTTAATGATTATAAAATATTATTTTATAAAGAAAATATATCTGAATTCTTCCCTAATTATAATATGACTTTAATTGAAAAATTAAATGCAATTTTTAGAATGTCTGTTTATTTAAGTATACTATTATATTTATTTACAAATAATTATTTATATTTATATATATTTATTATTATTGGTGCATTTACAATATTTATATTCTATAACCAAAAAGATAATCTAGAACTTTATTTTAATTCTATTCCTGATAGTGATAGTAATATTATTCAAAAAAATTATATAGAAAAAGAAATAATTGATATTGAACCAACTACTTCAAATCCATTTATGAATATAAATTTAATAACAGATGATAAGGAAAAACCTGCACCAAATCCATCATGGAATAATGAAACGTTACAAAAAGAAATTGAGAATAAATTTGGATATAATCTTTATAGAGATGTAGGAGATTTATATGGTAAATCAAATAGTCAAAGACAATATTTTACAATGCCATCTACAACAATTCCAAATAATCAAACATCATTTGCTAAATGGTGTTATTCAACTGGACCAACATGCAAAGAAAAATCTATTTATTGTTCTCCTCAAATGGATCAAGTACCTTATATAGATACTCAAGACCCATATCTATTCACAAATGAAAAAATATAAATTAATTAAATAATATTAGTCATTTTTTTTTCTTTTTATAATTTAATGAGTACTAATTTAATTATAAATCAAAATACAAATATTAAGAGTGATACATATAATTCAACTAATACATCTAACAGTAAAATATTTGATTATAATTTTATACCTTCTAATATTAATAATGAAAACTCCTCAAGAAATTCTTATATTGATTCTACTAAAATAGTTGGAATGATTCAAGATAATAATTTTGATATTAATGGTTCTAATATAGATAATAATACTATATTACGAAATGGAACAATAAGAGATGAAAAATCTAGAAAAGAATTAGATACAAGACTTTTTCCGGGAGCTCCTTATTTATCTTCTGGTCAATCAGTATTAAAAAATACAGATTTATCATCTAGATTACTTTACGGAGAAGATACTAGAACTAAAAAATCTGCTAATGCAATATCATCTTATTCTGCTGATAATTTTATCCCACTTGTTCCATCTATTGCAGAAAATATTCAAAATGTTGATCATATTATTCCTACATTTTGGGTAAGAGGTGGAATGAGTTCTCGTAGTGTTATTAGAAATATAGATTATCTAAAATCATGCGGATTAAAAAGATAATTATGATTACTTAAAATTATAGCTATGATTATTATTATATAATGAATATAAATTTTAATGAAAAAGGTTGTTTATTTTTAAAATCAGTTTACACTTTAGATTTAATTGAAAATTTAAATAGAGATATTAGAGAATTTATGACAAATAATAATATTTATATTCATTTAAAAAAAAGACATGACGTTACAGAAGAAAAATTTTATGTAAATAATACTTATACTACATTAGATAATTATAAAAAAATGCAATATTATTATTTACCTGTTATTGATAACAGAGGATCACATAATAGAATAAATGATATTGGTATGATTGATATATATAATGCAGATAAATTACTTCAAAATATATATTCCTATTTTGATTTAGAATTAATGTTAACATTACTATTTAAAATAACTGGTAATAAATGGAAATTATTAAGAACTAATATCCATATATGTAGTAACGTAACAAATCCATCTTCATTTCATTTTGAAAATACGGATAAATGCATAAAATATATAATTTATCTATCAGACGTTTTATCAGAAGATTATGGACCACCATTATTTATAGAAGGTTCACATTTAATAAAAAATAATATTAAAAATGAAAGTATTAAAACTTTTTTAGGTAATAAAGGTGATGTATTAATATCATCTCAAAATGGATTACATAGAAAATTACCACAAAAGAATAGTACAGTAGGATATTTAGTTATTAACTTTGTAGTTGCATTTTGAAGGTTTGTTTGGAACAGGCATTGGTACTTTAGGATAATATTGCATTTGACAAGATGGTTGATGCATTAATTTTGGTTTACATTTATCTTCACTGCATGGAAGTCCATTCATTTTATTATTACAATCTTTGCACTCTGGCATGTAATGAGTAGCTGGACATAGACTATTTAATCTAGTTTGGCCTCTTAGATCACTTTCTAAATCGACTAAATTTCCACTAAATAAAGAAACACCATTTCCTCCAACAGTACCAAATTCAATACGACATTTTGCACAGTTATCATATTTTCCAGTATATAACATATAATCTAAAGGGCTTGTTGATTGCTGTAAAGCTTTTTTGTATGCACATGAATCATAACTTAGTCTATTTGAACTCATTTTATAATATATAGAAATATATTTTTTTTATAAATTATATTTTTTTATTTTTTTATTATATTTATTATAATATTTTTCTTTAAAATCTAATAATATAGATTTAATAATTTGATTTTTCATTTGATGCAAATTAAATGTTTTATCTTCAAATATTTGGATAGGTTTGTATTCATAATTATTAAAATGTAGAATTTTAATAGGGAAAGTATATTTATGAACTCTCAATTCCCAATGAGACATATTATACATAATAGGTAAATTATAAAATTTTGGAAAAGTATATAAAAATAATGTTTCAGATGGATATATACATTTATAATCAATTATTTTTTTAATATTTTCTTTTAATTTTTCAAAATTTTCTAAAGAAGGTTTAAATAGTATTACACCTCCATTTGTAAAAGATTCTTTAGGACATTTATTTATTATTTCTTTCATATTTTCTTTATTAATTGATATTTTAATATTATTATTAATATTGTTTTTATCTAATTTATAATAAACTATAGATGGTGTTTTTAACTTAAATATATCATCAATATTAGATGTAATTATCATATCTGATTCAACAGTACATATTTTTTTATATTTTAATAATTGAAATGCAAATATATAATTAGAAGGTCTTAATAAATTAAATAATTTATAAGAAGAATTAAATTCAACATTATAAGTAATATTATTATCATCTATAGGTATTGTAATAATATTTAATTTTAATGATTCAATTATAGTTACATATTCTTTTGGTGTATCATTTATAGAATACATATAAATGATATCATTTTGTGTATTATCTCTAAGAGAATATAGAAAATAAATCTCATATTTAAGATATTCTGGTTTATTTCCAAAATGATTTATAACAAATGCATACATTATTATAATATTTATAATTAAATTAATTTTTTTATTATAAATAATATCTTTTATATTATTATATGAGCTTTAATAGATTAAAATATGATAATTGTGAAGTTAAAAAATATAATCAAGAATCAACTGGACCAGGAAATTATTTATATGATACACCAATTATGTGTAATAATTGCTTAAATGATAATCCAAGAATTATTAACCAGAAAAATGGCGTATCTCTTAATAGTCATGTTGATTGGAGATTTTACTATGGACCTGTTGATGTAGAATCAGAATTATTAAATTTAAATAGATCTATATCAGATTGCCCTTCAAAAAAATACATCCCAAAATGTGATAAAGATGCTTGTACTAATCAAGGAGAAATATGTGGAACTGGTACAATAGAAACATGTAAAGATTCTAAAAATCCATTAAGAGAACCATGGACTAGACCAGGTGATAATAATTTAGTTAATTTTCCAAACTGTTTTTTTCCTACAGAAGATACAAGATTAAGTAATCCACCTGAAACATTAAGAGGAACTGGATGGAATAGATTTGATATATTATGTCATAATCCACAGGAACAAATTACTTTTCCGGGAGAATATTTAGTTCCAACTAGATTAGTTTTTAGAGATAATCACAGACCATCTGTTGTTGCACCAAAAGTTAATGATATGAATCCTTGGGAAAAAATGAGAGAATGTCCTAAAATTAGTCCTAATGTATGTGGTGTATTTACAGAACCATTATATCAATATGATGTATGTGGTTAATTTTTTAAATTATTATAATTTTGAACAGCTTTTTCTCTTGAATTTTCAAAAATTTCACATATAAATTCATTAACATTTTTTTGTAATTCAGTATCATCTAAATATTTAGCATATTTTTGTTTAATGGTATCAGATAAAATAGTAATTATTTGATTATTTAATATATTTTTTTTTTCATCTAAAAAAGAGATTAAATGTTGATTTAATTTGTTCATAGTTTCTTTAATTATAACATTTTTATCCATTGTTATATATTTTCCATTTATAAATACATTACATGTATTTTTTTCATAATCTAAGATAACATTATTATTATCATCTTTTTCTAAAATAATTTCTAATAAATTTGTATATAAATTATTTACAACTAATATTTTCTCTTTTATAATATCTGATGTATCCCAATCTGTATTAAAAGATATAATTTTATTATTCATTTTTTATAATATTCTATTTATTATTTTAAATTAAAATAAAAATATTTCAATTTAAAATAATAGCAATATAATTATAAAATAATAATGTCAAAAAAAAATGAATTCTTTGAAAATTACGAACTAAATAAAAATTTAGATTTTTACGATTCATTCGAAAATATTGATTTAGGTTTAAAAGATGAAATATTAAAAGGAATTTATAGTTATGGTTATGAAAATCCATCTCAGATTCAAAGAGTTGCTATTAAACCAATTATTGATGGATCAGATTTGGTTATACAATCTCATTCAGGAACAGGAAAAACTGCTACTTTTATAATTGGACTTTTACAAAGAGTAAATCCTGAATTTTGTCAACCACAATGTATAATTGTATCTAATACAAGAGAATTAGCTGATCAAACTTATAAAGTTTTTTTACAATTATCAGCATATACAAATATAAAATGCAATCTTTGTATAGGAGGAGATATGCAATACAAATATAATTCTGATAATATTAAAGAACAGGTTATTATTGGAACACCAGGAAGAATTAGTGATTTAATTAATAAAGAAATAATAAATAGTGAACAGATAAAATTAATTGTTATTGATGAAGCAGATGATGTATTATCAACATCTTTTAGAAAACAAGTAAAAAAAATATTTCAAAAAATACCTAAAGAATCACAGGTAATTTTAGTGAGTGCTACTATTCCTCCTGAAATGGCATCTTTATTTGATAATATTTTAAAACCTGATTATATATCTATATTGGTAAAAGATGATGAATTAACATTAGATGGAATTATTCAATATTATATAAATTTAGATGAAAATTATAAATTAGATGCACTAATAGATCTTTATAAATTCGTTTCTATTGGACAAGCTATTGTGTATTGTAATAAAAAACAAAAAGCAGATGAACTTAAATATTCTTTACTTGAACAGAATTTTTCAGTTTCACTACTACATGGTGATATGATACAAAAAGAGAGAGATGAAATTATGACTGAATTTAGAACAGGTAAAACAAGAATATTAATTACTACTGATATATTATCTAGAGGGATTGATATTCAGCAGGTTTCTCTTGTTATAAATTATGACATGCCTAAATATCCACAAACATATATACATAGAATAGGTAGAAGTGGTAGATTTGGAAGAAAAGGTTCTGCAATTAATTTTGTAACAAAGAAAGAACGTAATATTTTAAGTTTTATTAAAAAAATGTATAACACTGATATACAACCATTACCATCTAATGTATCTGATATTTTATAAAAAAAATGAAAGATAATTGTTTATGTACTTATTTATATTAAGTGTGGTAACATATTAACATATTAACATATTAACATATTAACATATTAACATATTAACCTATTAACCTATTAACCTATTAACCTATTAACATATTAACATATTAACATATTAACATATTAACATATTTATATATCTAATATATCAATGAATAAACTTTATAGAAAGGATAAAAGTAATAAAGATTTTTTTAATTCTATAAATTCTTCAAAAGATGGTTATTATAGTAATCTTTTAGATACTAATAAATATACTTTTTATCAAGATTTAAAAACAATTATGTATATATTCAACAAATATATACATAATTCTGTACCTGAATTAATAATAAATGTTTTAGATAAAGAAATTAATTTAGATAAAAAATTAAAATTAATTCTATATGGATATAGTTCTGATAATAAATTTTATTGGATAAAGAACTATAATAAAGTTTTTCATAATAACATAAAAAATAATAAAGTTCTAAATAAAGATAAAGATTTATATCAATATTTTTTTAATACTAATATAATTAAATTTAAAAATAATATAAATAAACATACTATTCCTTTTATTATTTTTAAATGTAAAAATAAATATAATGTAATTGAGTTTGAATTAGCTAATAATTGTACTATGTTTGGATTATATAAAATTATATAATAATATTATATATGAATATATTTACATTATTTATTATAATTATTATAACAATAACAATATGTTTTATAATAAATTATTATTTAAATTATAATAAATTACCTATTGAAAATTTTAATAATAATATATATTTCCTTAATAGTAACGAATTATATAATATATTAAAAAATGATAATGATAATTATTTTAAATCATTTTATAATAATGATTTTTATTCTAGAAAAATAAAGAATATTGATGATTATTTAATAAATATACAAAATTCTGTTAGTGATTTAAATAATGAAGAAATATTAAAAATTACAAAATGTATTGAAAATATTAATTTAAAATTATTAAATATTAATTTATTATGGTTTAATGGTAAAGAAGCTTATAATATACCTTGGAAAATAGGATGCATTAAAGGAAAGTTATATGAACATGGATTACCTCACACAAGAGACGATATTATAATTTTATCTAAAGACAATATTAATGATTATAGTATGAAAAAATTAATGAAAACATTAATGCATGAAAAAGTTCATATATATCAAAAAATACATAAAGATGATGTTGAAAAATATTTAAAAATGAATAATTTTATAAAAATAAAAGAAAGATCTTCTTCTGATAATATTAGAGCAAATCCAGATTTAGATAACTGGATATATAAAGATGCAAATAATAATATTTATCAAGCTATTTATAATAATGAACCAAGTTCTGTAGAAGATATTACTTATTCACCAATTAATTCTCAAAGTTATGAACATCCATTTGAAAAGATGGCAATTTTCATAGAGAATAATTACATTTAATTTGGATTGTGTTCTATTTTATTTATTATAATATAATTATTTTATATTATAATGGAGAATAAATATAAATTTATACATAATGAATGGACTGATACTTGTTATATATTAAATAATAATATAAGAAGAGAATCAATATATGAAGAAACAGGAATATGTAATTTTAAAGATAATTATTTAATAGTTAATTGGGATAAATGGATAGGCGATGATATTTTTATAAAATTTGAAGAAAATTATTATTTAGAAACATTATATAATAAATATATTAGTAATTCTTCATTAATTGAAATTAGTATATATTCTGTTAATGAAAAAGATTTTGTTAAATATTTTTACAATAAAGATCTATATATAATTTTTAAAAAAGATGATATTAAAAATATTTATAATATAAAATTATTTAATATTTTATTAGTAATAAAATGGTCTGATTCACATTCAGAAAATTTTATAAAAATAAATAATGAATATTATAGTGAAAATTATATAAATAATTTAATAAATAATATATCTCCAAAAAAAGAAAAATATATTAAAATAGATAATAAATATTATTTAGATAAAAAGGTTAGTGAAACTAATTTACAACTACCTTTTTTATCTAATAATTTTTCATTTGATATTATAAATTTAGATATAAATATAAATAGATTATTTAATAATTTATTAAATATTAAAAATAATAATGAAATTAATCAATATTATATAGATATAAATAATATAAATAATTACATAAAAGATGAAACAACAATAAATATTTTTGATGAAATAATAAAACTTAATTTAAATTTTGATATTCCACTTAAAACAAAAAAAAGATGTTTATCGTTAGTTGAATGGGGTTATCCTCCATTTGGAGGTGGAGAGAATTGGTTACTTAATTTTAATAAAATTTTATATAATAATAATTATGATAATTATTTAATTTGTTTTAGTGATCCATTCAAAAATGAATATTTTAAAGATTATAATTTAATAGATTTAAAATATATTAAAATTATTCAAATGGAAAAGAATTTACTATCTATTATTAAAATAATAAAAATTATAAATCCAGATATAATAAATCATCAAGGATTGTATAGAGATTTTTTTATGAAAATAAGTAATATTTTAGAAATTCCATTTTTAACAGGATTCTGTTTTTGGCAAAATATTATTAAATTTAATCAAGATAATATAAATGTAAATATGTTAAATAATAATAGTTTAGAACCAACAGAAGAGTTTAAAGAGATATTACAAAATAGTTATACCTATGTATCATCCCATTTCGTTAATGATATTATATATAAATTATATAATATAAAATTAGACGTTATTGAAACAATTAGTCTTAAAGATGATTTTTATAATGAATCTTCTAATATAAACGAAATAAGAAAATATGTTACTTTAATAAATTGTCATTATAATAAAGGTGGCTATTTAATTGATTTTTTATGCAATAATTTAAATTATAATATTCCGTTACAATTTGTTTATACTGAAAATGATCCAAATATAAGTATAGATTATATACAAAATTTAATTAATATAAGAAACTCTCATAATAATATCAATGTATTATATTTAGAAAAAACAGATATTAAAATTATTTATTCGAATACAAGGATATTATTAATTCCATCATTATGTGATGAAACATTCTGTAGAGTTGCATATGAAGGTATGTTAAATAAAATACCTATACTTTCTACAAAAAATGGCAATTTAAAATATTTATTAAAAGACTATGCTATTTTTATAGAGGATTTAAATAAAATTGAGTGGGTGAATAATATACATGATCTATATAATAATATTAATAAATTTTTTAAAATAGATAATAGTCATCTTACAGAAGAAAATATTGAATCAAAAATAGTTACTAAAATATATAATAGTAATTTATCAAAGTATAAGTTAAATAATAAAAATATTGGATTAATAGTGCCTTGGGCTGATCAAGGATTAGGAATTCAAGGTAGAGATTATTATATTACTATTAAAAATATAGGATATAATCCTTATGTATTAAGTTTTAAACCGTATCATTCTACTCATGAGAATATATATTTACAAAGTGATAAAACTGAATGGGAATATGAAAATATATTTTATAGTCCAAATTATAGAGAAGATTTAACATACGATGAAATATTAAATTTTGTATATAAAAATAAGATTAAAACAGTAATAATAATTGAAGCAACTTTTAATAATATATTTAAAATTGCTCTTTTTCTAAAAATATTAAATGTAAAAATATATTTAGTTGTTAATATTGAATGTATTAGATTAGTTGAAATAAATTATCATGATATATTTAATAAAATTTTAACAAATAATAATCAATCTTATAATATAATTAATAATATTTTTGATAATAAAACAATAAATTTAGGGTTTCATTTAAATTATCCATATTATAAAGATATAAATAAAGAGTATAAAAATATAAAAAATATAAATTTTTGTTGTATAGGAGGATTAAATTCATTAAGTAGGAAAAATATAAATCTAGTTATTACTGTTTTTTATAAAATATTTCAAGAAAATAAATATTTAAATTGGAAATTAAATGTATATATTCAAGGAGTAGAAGTTCCTGATATTATAAATAAATATAAATGTAGTAATATTCATTATCACGTAAAAAATTATTCTTACAAAGAGATAATTGATAAATATTATGAGAATGATATATTTATTCATTTAGGTTCTCATGAAGGGCTGGGTTTAGGATTTTATGAATCATTATATATTGGGTTACCTATCGTTACTATTAATTGGATTCCAAATAACGAAATTATAAAAGATTATATTAATGGATGGTTAATAGATTGTTCTTTTACTAATGTAAATGACAATAATAATTCATTAATTAATAGAGGTATTTTAAATGAATTGAGCTTAACAAATAAAATTATTGAAATTTTATTTAATAGAAATAAAACGTTAGAAATTATAAAAAATACTATAAATAATAAAAATAATTTATATAATGAAAATAAAATTAAATTTGAAAATATATTATTAGATTTATTTAATAATAAATAATATACTTAATAATATATCAAATAATTATAATGGAGATTTTAATTATTAATATACAATTAGATTGGGTTTTTAGATTATACGAAGAGTATATTTTATCAATTAAATATTTTATTAAAAAATATTATAAAAATATTAACGTTCAAATAAAATATTTTGACGTTAATATTTTTAATGAAAATAAATTTAATTTAACTGACTTTACTAAATATAATAAAATATTATATACCGGAGATTTATCTTTTTTTAAAAAACTTAAAAATATTTTAAATAATGATAGTTATAAATTATATTTTATAAATATAGAACAATTATCACATGAATCGTATTATACTATGTTTAGAACAATAGATACAGATACAAATATTATAGATTATTCTGAAGAAAACATAGTTTATATTAAAAACACATATAATAGTTATTTTTTAATTCCACCTTATTATGAATATTATAATATAGATATAAATGATAAAACTATTGATATATTATCAATATGTAATAATAGTTATAGAGAAATTTTAATTAAAAATATAAATATAGATCAAAATTATAATATAATTTTATTAAATGAATGTTATGGCAATATTAGAAATGATTATTTTAATAAAACAAAAATATATATTAATATACATGGATCTGAAAAACATTTAACAATGGAATTAATAAGAATTGTAAATTTAATTTTTAGAAAAGTGATTGTTATATCTCAAAATTCTGTTTACCATGATATTTTATTTTTAAAAAAATATATTCTAGTTCATAATGATATAAAT
>Ga0247843_1009203_pt1 | contig 11084 bp, 5 predicted proteins | sample LaCruzMarch2017__FD_192420 | JGI IMG/M metagenome (GOLD analysis project Ga0247843, IMG submission 192420) | Freshwater microbial communities from meromictic Lake La Cruz, Castile-La Mancha, Spain - LaCruzMarch2017_8m | ecosystem: Environmental > Aquatic > Freshwater > Lake | place: Spain...
GTTTGTGGGTGCACCTTCGAACACTGACGGAGAAAAATCAAATTGACAGTGACGATTCCAAAGAGGAAGTTGCTTGAACAAAACCGCCACTCATCCGGCGAATTTCAACTAAACGACGGACAAGCCCTGTGCGCCCCAATGGACGCCCAGTCAATGGAACGCTGACTTTGAATATTCAAATCTTTTCGCCAGAGCCTTCTTTGTGTCTGCTCTGGTCGGAGCGTCAATCCGTCGAAGCTCTCAATGGTGGGTTTGCAGCTGAAATTGGATACACTGCCAATCGTTTGCTGGGTCCAGCCGGTGGAGCCACGAGTTCTTTTCGTGAAGTCTTTATAAATAATCCAGGGCTCCTATTGTCAGGTGCTAGTTGCGCATCGGGGACAAGTTATACTCCCTCTGAAAGTGATGACCGAGTTATGAAAGTCACTTTCGTTGATGGCGAAACGACAGTTTCTGCCGAAAGTATTCCGATCAAATCGGTTCCGTTTGCAAAACAGGCGCAAGAAATAGGTGGATACGGTATAAATAATTTGGTTAAAGTCTCTGGCGTCGGCTCTGCATCTATTGTCCTTTCGCCAGCTGAGCTTCAATCCTTAAAGAGTCTGTCGGAGAATGCTCCTTCGGCTCGGGGCACCTCCAATCAAATCTTAGGTGTAAAAGCCGATGGTTTAGGAATTGAATACAAATCAATAACAGCGGGTGCAAACGTGACAGTGGTGCATTCTGCGGGCGGTATTGAGATCAGCGCATCTGGCGGCGGTGGTGGTGGCTCCGGCACTGTTGAGTCGCTCGCAGTCGGGGGACTGCCCTTGTCTGTTGTGAACGGCTCAGTGTCGCCAGTGATTTCAATTGCACAAGCTACTGCGAGTGCAGCGGGATATTTATCAGCAGCGGATTGGACCCTATTTAACAGTAAGCAGCCCGCTGGAAGCTATTTGACTGGAATAAACTCTGCGCTTGTGACAGGTGCACTTGGCTATACACCGATTTCAAATGTGCTCTCTAACGGACAAGTCTCAGTCGGCGATGGTTCAAATGTGGCGACAGGTCGGCTGTTACGAATGACTGACATTCGATCTTTGGGCGGAGCCGGCACTGATTCTTTTCTTGCGGCTTCTGGGGCCTGCCCTTCTGGCGCAGCCCTTGGCTACAACTCAGTCACAGACCGTGTTGAGTGCGTTGCATTTTCCGTGAGCTCTGCGCAGGTGGCGGCGGGTCTTGGCTTTACTCCAGTGAACAAAGCTGGTGATTCCATCACTGGAAATCTTGAGATCGGTGGCCAACTCAAAATCAACGGAGGATCTCCGGGTGCAGGAAAAGTTCTTCAGTCTGATGCCAGCGGTCTTGCTGTGTGGGCAACGCTTGGCGGTTCTGAGTCCACAGCGGTCACAAACGTCGGTGCCTCTGGCGTGGGAGTCTTTAAGCAGATGACTGGATCGACTGTTGAGCTTAAAAATTTGAACGCTGTTGCGGGCTCGCCTATTGCAATTTCAAACGATGCTGCGAACAACGAGATTGATATTGGGATCAGTCAAGCTAACACCAGTACAGCCGGCTTCTTGTCTGCGGCGGACTGGAATACATTTAATAGCAAGCAGCCCGCAGGTGCTTACCTGACTGGTATCACGGGCTCACAAGTGAATACGGCATTGGGCTATACTCCTCAAGCTGCTGGCAATTATGTGACCGCTCTCTCTGGCGATGTTGTTGCTGCAGGACCAGGCTCTGCCAGTGCCGTGATACAATCAAACGCAGTGACCACGACTAAGATTAATAATGCCGCTGTAACCTATGCAAAGATCCAAAATATCTCTGCAAACAACCGCATACTTGGTCGCTCGACCACTGGAGCCGGAATAACTGAAGAAATCACAGTGGGCTCCGGACTTAGTCTAAGCGGTGGAACACTGACTGCCTCGGGAAGTGGCGGAACAGTTACGAATGTTTCAAGTCCAAATACTGACATTGGTGTATTGAATGGATCTACGACACCTTCACTGACTCTGAACTCAGGCACAGCGGGTGGAGTCGGTGATGCAAATAAGATTGCTAAGCTTGATGGCTCTGGAGTTCTTGCATTGAATATGATTCCGAACATCTCTGCTGCAAAGATCACTTCTGGAACTTTGGGAGTGGCCCAAGGGGGAACCGGAGCTGGTTCATTTACGGCAAATCGCCTTTTGATCGGAAACGGCACCAGTGCAATTGCACCAGCTCCTGCCATCACAGCTTCAAGAGCCTTGGTATCAGATACAAATGGAGTTCCAACTCACTCGGCGGTCACATCCGCGGAGCTTGGATATTTAACGGGTGTGTCTTCAGCCATTCAAACACAGCTTGATTCAAAACTTTCTAATTTTTCTTCACTGAGTTCCTCGAACGTGACTTCAGCACTCGCCTACACCCCTGTGAATCGTGCTGGCGATACGATGACGGGTGCTTTGAATCTTGCTTCGAATGGCCTGGCGGTTGGTTCTAATCAGCTTGTAGTGAGTGGAGGAAGTGTTGGTATTGGGACTACAAGCCCCTCCGAACTTCTGTCACTATTCAATGGGAATTTAGCACTTGCAGGTGGTACTTATCCGAAACAAATTTATGTCGGTAACTCTACAAATTTTAGCTATGATGGCGATTTACTAGGCACTTATGGTCTGACCTGGTACGGAGATTCTGTGCTTGGTGGTTTGAGTCTTGGGATCTCGGATTTCTATGGAATCAATTTTTTCACCGGCGGGGCAAACAATCGGCTGACTATTACTGGTTCTGGCAACGTCGGCATTGGGACCACTTCCCCCTCCGAGAAGCTCGAAGTTGCGGGCAATATAAAAGCCACGCAATTGTGTATTGGCGCAGACTGCCGCGCTGCTTGGCCTTCTGGTGGGGGCGGCGAAGTGAACACCACTTCAAACATCGGGACAGCAGGGGTTGGGATATTTAAGCAAAAAACAGGTGTGAACTTTGAGCTGAAGAAAATCAATACAGCAGGTGCTCCTATTACGGTGACAGACGACACTGGAAACAATGAGATCGATATTGGCATTACTCAGGCGAACACAAGCACCCCAGGCTATTTAAGTTCAGCAGACTGGAATACTTTTAACAATAAGCTCAGTTCAATCACTGGCGCCCAGGTTCACACCGCACTCGGGTTCACGCCGGTCTCGAACGTTCTTGCAAGTGCTCAGATCCGAGTTGGGAACAGCTCGAACGTCGCCACGGCAGTCGCAATGTCTGGTGACGTCGCGATTAGCAACACGGGTGTCACGACAATTGGAAAAATCAACAACACAACTGTCGCGGGTGTTGGGCTTTCAAACAATAGCGTGCTTCAGAATGTCTCCGGCTCTGCCATTGCGGGGAATAGCGTACTTGTTTCCAACGGAACAGCCACTGGTGTCACAGCGCTAGCAACGCCCCTCAATAGCTTTCTGATGTCGAATGGGTCTAGCGTTCCGACATGGGGAGCTATTTCGAGCGATATCTTCACCCAGTATGCAATTTTGGCTGGCCGAGCTGGAGGGCAGACTTTCCGTGGCGGCACGGGAGCAAATGAAGATTTGGTTTTGGAGTCTACCTCCAATGTGACTAAGGGCGATATCATTTTGAACGCAAGTGGTGGAAACGTGGGGATCGGAACCACTAGTCCAAGCTCCAAACTTGAAGTGGCAGGCACTGTCTCGGCGACGAGCTTCAATGTTGGAAGTCAAATCGTAACAAATTCCTGCTACGTGGGTCCTTCGCCGGGAGATTCGTGTCAGGTCAGCGCCACCTGTCCAGCTGGGAAACAGCTTCTCAGCGGAGGGTTCAGCAACGGCTGGGCAAGTGCACAAGTGCTTCAGTCTTACCCGTCCTCTGTGACCTCATGGACTTGTTATTTCTATACTGCGACGGGAACAGGGGCCTCGCCGACTTGCTATGCTCTTTGCGGAAAAATTCAGTGATTGAAGGTTAGCAACTTAGGAATCGGACCTAGCAAATCCTCTCGATTTATCTACGATTTTTTTTAGGGAGCTCAACACTTTTTGGAGCCCGAACAGGATCGGGGAAACAGGCTTGGCGCTTCATCCAGGCTCCTGATTTCTTCCAAGCTTCTCTAACTGATTTATCTCGATGCTCTTCACTAAGACAATGAGTCAAAGCAAGCCTTTCATTAAGGTTAGGCTCAAACAGACTGCCATCTTCTTCAAAATGTCCCGAAAAGGGAGGCATCGACTGGTCAGCAAGTACACGGAATCGAATCTGGCTAAAGTCAAAAGTGTCATGCAGATAGCCCCGAGTGATGCCGTTGTGACAGCTCATACAGTTCATAAATGCTTTTACTTTCTCTGGTTTGACCACTTCAACAAAGTTGCTCGGCTTATTGAAAACAAGCGTATAATCCCCTAAGCCGGTGTAAGCTGTGAAACTCGTATCCGAAATGCACTTTTGTAAAAACTCAGATTTGCGAGTGCTTGAGTTCGGAGGAGCCCAACTATAAGGCTGCGAATCCATAAGAGGACCCGTACGGAAACGAACCATGCGTTTTTGACCATCGATCGTTTTTTCTAAATACCCACGAGCCCAAGCCATGTTTTTGACCGAGGTCATCATATTGTTGATGTACATCGTGGTTTTAGTGTCTTCGTCCGACATTTTTTCTTCTTTATAAAACTCGTTAAGAATTGAGATCGTGTTTGTTTTTAAATACCCACGGGGACTTATTGGGAGTGCAGGACTTGTGTGGCAACTGATGCAGCTTGAGGATGCCCCTTTTTTACTGAATTCCCAAGTTGGCTGGCCACTCTTTTTATTGACCTTGAGGAAGCCTTCGGGAGGATTTTTACTTCGATCCACCATAATCATGGTCAAGCTATCCTGACCTATATGATAAGGAGTCACCTTCGGATCGAAACGTGGATTTAACCAACTGGTGGAAAGACCCTCCGTTGGAGGGCTGATTTGAATATAAATGTCGAGGGGTTTACCTTGATAGTTCGGGATTGCGATCAGCACTAGATTCGGAGCCTGATCAAAGCCTCCAGCACTTCGAGTCCGGTAAGGAAGAAAATACCAACCTCTCTCCGCTGCTAACTTTTCAATATTTGCGGGTATCTGAATGCGGTCAGGATTATACTGACCTGGCTTTTTAGGATCTGGAACCCAGAACTCTTCTGGAAGATCGAAAACTTTTTGAATTGGATTGTGAAGAACCGAAGCCTCCTCGATTTCTTTTATCAAACTCTTGTCATCCGGAGGTGAGAATATTTTAAACATCGCATAGTCGTAGGCATCATCGAGGCAAGCAGGGATTTTTTCGTAACCTATACCGAAACAATCCTCAACGGCTCGTCGAGCCTGATCAGGTTCTCCCTTCAAAATGAGTTCTGCCAGCTGATCGCGCCATGCCGTCAGGGATTCTGTGCTATTTTGCGGACAGTTCAGTGTCGCAAGCTTTCGAGACAGCTTTGGCGAAGCCACCGACGGCAGAATAGGAAGTAAAATAAGAACTGTTGTAAGAGTGGCTTTGAACAAATTTTTCATTGGTTCTTTGTCGGCACAATTGCGATGCAACTCAACTAGCCTTAAGGACTGAAAAGGACCAATCGCATGATTCGAACGAAACTCTGCTTCGTGAGTGCGCGGAACTGATCATCAAGGAATGATCAAAATTGAATTCTTGCGCTCAGTTATTGATGTCTTGCTAGAGTCGGGACAGGTTATTATCAAAAAAAATGGGGGCCTTATGTTCAAGCTAGTTTTATTCTCGGTTGCTGCCGCATTCGCCATAGACAAAAACGAACTTCCTTTTAAAAAGTATTACGGAGATTATAAAATCACTGCTTGCAAGCGATTGGACAAAAAAGACCAGGGAATTGATCTCTGTGGCTTCGAGGCCATTTCAATTTCGCAGGCACCCGCAAACTACGGTGCCCCATCGACACATTTCAACTTTAAAGGTGGCAAAGGGAAACCTGAGTACATGTCCTTTAGTCCTCCGAGAGAAGTAAAGAATGTGAAATACGAAGTCTCTGACGCCGGCGACCATTTCAACTCAGATATTGTGAGTGACAACACAAAATTGCACTGCGTGACGGACGCAATCCTAAGTAAGAATCAAGATGGCAGCCTTAATGTAAAAATTGAGGACACGGACTTGGGCTGCGCAATCGGCGGGAGCGGTGATTCAAGATCTCTGAATCATGAACTCACTTTGAAATAGCGGACTTCCTATACTTTATTCTTCCTACCGGGCTCCTTGATTGGCTTTTTTAATCAAGTTTAGCGCTTGGCGTACGTCTTTCTCACAATCATCATCGGATTTTTCTGGAAGCCTTCTGTCGAGACACTGAATCAGATTTTCTCCTGGCTTTCGATCTTTAACCGAACAATACTTTGCAATTTCATCACTGCAGTCTTGCCTTAAGTCTTTCATTTCTGCTCGAAACTGCTGACATTCAGCCGATAGCGTTTTTAGAACGCCAGGTCGATCGAGAATTTTCTCTTTAACACACGTCCTCCGTTGCTTTGGCTTCCCTTCAGTGCCCTCACAGTACTTATTGTAGTCATCAGTGCAAGGGTTCTTTGCGTAACCAACACTGGAGAAATTTAGAGATGCTGCCTGAATCAAGAGAAAAGCGAAAAAGATTACCTTCATACTGTCAACCTCCATTATTTTTTTACTTTATTTGACCTGACCCTCTTTCAATTAATTTGCACTTCAAGGCACGAGCTTGGAAAGAAAGACTTACTTTGAAATCCCGAGTCGGCGCTCAATCTGCTCCAAGCGCTTCTTGAGATCTTTGTTCTCAGACTCGAGTTGCTGAGTCTTCTGAGTCAACGCTGAGATTTCCCCCTTCATCAATTCAACAGAGGGTGAATGCCTTCTTTCAAATTGTTCGAAGAAAACGCTGATCTTCTTGTGTTTGACTCCCTGAAAATAGCGCGTCTCATTCTGCCAATCGATACGCTCTACGGCTCTGGCTACAACGTGCGCAATTGGGTAGCGTCCAATATCCTTTTCCGCATGCCCCTGGATAGAAGAGGAAATGAGGTAATCCCCGAACTCAACATTTTGGCCATTGTCAGCGACCCACATATCACCATTTCCCACAGCCATAACTTGAAACGGATTCTGAAACTTATCATGAGATTGTTGAGGCTCCAAGAGCCCCAACATGGATCCGATAATTCGAGGCGAATTTGAAGTAGCTGATCTTTGAACTTTGTAGGTTGGCTCAGAGTTGCTTGTTCCGTTCTTATAAATGAGCGATCCGGTGGACTCGACCAGTTCTCCTCGAGCAATATAATCCTCAGTGGTAACAAAGTGACTGCCCGTAAAGGCATTATAAGACACGGTTGTACCTGTTACCGATATCGAGCCCTCCGCATTGCCCCCTTGGCTGAATTGAACCAAAGCTCCGTCGGAACCAGTGCGCCCAACTCGGAGGCCAACACCATCACTGCCAATGGACATCCAATTCGTATTTATATGAGTGCCTATGGTGTTGTTTCCTGCAGGATCAATATCTTCGGCAGAGATATTCAAGGTAGTTCCGGTGATTAAACCCGACGCCGTGAGGGCTCCATTGACCTCAAGCTTCGCAGTAGGATCCGTCGTCCCAATGCCGACGTTTCCTGAGGATTCGACAACAATTCGGTGGCTTCCTGCAGTGTCGTCATAAAGGGAAAAGTTACCAGACTGCCCTGCTGAAGACGAAGCCAGCAGCTGCCATGATCGGCCTCCAGCCGCAGTATTTTCAATCTCTAGGCCAGTGTAATTTGAACCTGCGGACCTGATATGGAGTTCACTTTGCGGAGTTGTGGTTCCAATACCGACGTTGCCGCTCAAATAACCGATATTCGCGCCGTTCGCGCTCCAGAGGGATTCTCCGACGCCTCCCGAGGCCGAAATCCAGCAACGATAACTGTGAGTATAGGCCGTTTCATCCATCGAGCCCGTTGTGATCGAACTGTATCCAACGGTAGAGTAGGCGTTGGTGTGGCTCCAATCGCCATCCTTGTCTGCGGCCCATTCGAAGTTGTCGGTCTCATTACTGAGAGCGTAGTTGTTCATGGTGATGTACCACTCGGCCACCGAGGGCAATCGACCGCCGTAACTCGTGAAGCAGGTGTTGTTCGCTACGTACCAGCTCGCCACGGCGCTCGAATTGTTCTCGTCGTTCTGCATGCAACCAAGAACCTGGCTTGCGGCGGTCACTTTGGTAAAACCAGCCGGGCACGCAAAGGCCGAGCCGCCTCCGGTAGAGGCTGTCGTCTGCGTCGTTCCATCCGGAAACTTAATGCCTCCCGTCGTTGAATGAATCATTCCCGCGACTTCGAGCTTCGAAGCGGGAGAGGCGGTGCCGATGCCGATGTTTCCGGCGGAATCGATACGCATTCTCTCCGTATAGGAGTTCGTTCTAAATCTAATTGAGTTACCTTGTCCATAAAGATCGACGCCATTTCCAGAGTCAAGCCGAATGCCGGTGTTTGCCGTCACTTGAATACCGCTTTGGAAATTGGCTATGCCGCCCGCGACATCTAACTTGTAACCGGGAGATGTCGTCCCAACCCCAACATTCCCTGAGTTATAATAGATTTTGCCATCATTGCCGTCAGCCCAAAGGCTTGCTCCGAAAGGAAGCCTGGCGGAATCAATCGTTCCTGAAGAAATCGAAGAAGCTGGAAGGGAACCGATGTTTGAGCAGGCGAGTACATCAGTCACGGCACTCCAGGTGAGAGTCTGACTTGCGGTGCAGCTTGTTGGAAACTGCAGAGTACCAAGCGAGTTTCTCATCTGACCGATACCAAAAAAAGTTGAAGCTGCGATGCTCGATCCATTTCCAACCAAAACCTGATTGCTTGCAAGGCTTGATGAAAGTGGAGTGAAGCCAAGTGCTGAGGTTACATTTGCTGACGACACCGAAGTCAGATAGGCCCCCGCGGGCTGTTTGTTATTAAAAGCATTCCAATCCGCTGCCGACAAATATCCGGCGGCACCGGCATTGGCCTGTGCGATTGATATCTGCGGAGTCGTCGATCCATTCGAAACGGATAAAGGAAGTCCGCCGACACCAACTGAGGCTACCGATCCACCGGCCCAGCTTTGCGAAAGGTCTTTACAGTTGCCTCCGGTAATATCGCAGATTTCTTGAGCTCTGATCTTACCTTCGACGTGGAGTTTGTCGCCCGGCGATGTCGTTCCAATCCCGACGTATCCTGTTGACCCTCGAACCGTGAGCGCATTCTGATAGCTCGTGCCATCGTGAAACTGAAGTGAGACATTCCCGTTGAATGAATTGCTGAGCGTGTTGAGTCCAGGCCGAAGCATTAGTCCTCCGCCAATTCTGTTCGCTGTAGCAATGTCTCCGATGTTTCCTCCCGTGAATATCAAATTTCCACCGCGAGAAAAGACGCCGGTATTGACCGTTCCAGTCATGGACCCTCCAGTAAGGCTGATATCTCCTCCATATCCGGAACCGCTGGATCCAGCGTTCAGGGAAATGCTACCGCCTTGGTAGCCGCCAGCGCTGCTGGTTCCATTGATATAAATGCCTCCGATAGAACCAAGGCGTCCGCCTCCCTGATTCTGGATTGTGATATCGCCGCCACTAACGTCGATTCCCTGGCTGTCGTTCTGGATAAGAATAGACCCACTCTTTATTCCAGGAACTCTATCAATAAATTGTACCATCCCGCTATTTTGCCCAATGCTACGATTGGCGCCGGTGCTCAGTGCAATATTTCCACTGACTTCGAGTTTGGATCCAGGACTCGTCGTCCCAATGCCGACGTTACCCCCGGGCAAAATCATTATCCGCGCTGTGCTGCCTTCTCTCAACTGAAGGGAGCTTGGATAACTGATCCAGCTGGACCCACTTTGTCCGCCAAAGTTGAAAATCCGTCCTGAAGTAGCAGCACCCGTGCCATACCCAAAACCATATGTATATGCGCCATCATCAAGTAACATTGGTATGTGGGCTATGGATTCAACTATATGTAATTTTGCCGAAGGACTTGTCGTTCCAATACCGACATTCCCACCACTCACCACAAGCTGATTTGATCCGACGGCTAATCCGTTGGATGGTAAAGTCAAAGCTCCAGTCATAGAGTCTCCAGCACGATTGACCGGAGTATATCCCAGAGCTGAGTTTACATTTGAAGCTGAGACACCAGACAAAGGCGTAAAGCCCAGAGCCGCGGAAACTTGAGCTCCACTGATTGAGGTCAGGTAGCTGCCCCCGGGCTGCTTGTTATTAAATGCTACCCAATCCGAAGAAGACAAGTAACCAGGCTGCGATCCGCTTGCCTGCTGAATTGAAACCACAGGTGAGGATGTGCCATTCGCAACAGAAATGGGAGAGGCACCACTCACACTCAGCACAGTCCCTCCACCGGCTGAAGAGATTTGCCCGGTCACCCAGTTTCTGGTCGTCGCATCTTTAGTATCCACATAGCCTTTGGTCGCTGCATCTGTGGAGGCTAGCGGTGCGGCGATCTGCTCAAGTCTTCGGGATTTAAAGTTCCACTGAAGATCTCCTCCGAGAAGATCTTTGAGACTTTGAGTTTCACCCTCAGAAAAAACAACGGCTGATCCAGCACCCGAAATTTTCATCAAATTTGAAATTCCGTAGCCGCCAACTTCTTGTGCCTGCATTGCAAAAGGAACGGATTTTATCGGAAGTCCTGCAATCTGAACGATGTTTCCAGAATCATTAAAGGAGGCAGTGAGTAGCCTGTCATCGGTAAGCGTGGGGGTATAGCTATTCCCACTCGCGCAGTCAGCGCCAGAATGAGTGAGCCCAGTATTATTCACGAACACATTCCTAAAATCAGCGGCGACTCCGCCGGAAGCTCCGGAAATTCTGTGAACTGTGTGGCCCAACTCCAATGAGAATGCCCCATTTTTTAGTTCTACAGTTTGGCTTTCTGCCCAAAGAAGGCAAAGTCCAGGATCCGGGGAGTGAATTTTCAAGGGGCTTGTCCATCGTTTAGTTGAAATTCGCCGGAAGAGTGGCGGTCTTATTCAAGCAACTTCCTCTGCGGATCCATCGCTGTCAATTTGATTTTTTTCTGTCAATGCTCGAAGTCGCACCCATAAA
>Ga0247843_1009209_pt1 | contig 11081 bp, 8 predicted proteins | sample LaCruzMarch2017__FD_192420 | JGI IMG/M metagenome (GOLD analysis project Ga0247843, IMG submission 192420) | Freshwater microbial communities from meromictic Lake La Cruz, Castile-La Mancha, Spain - LaCruzMarch2017_8m | ecosystem: Environmental > Aquatic > Freshwater > Lake | place: Spain...
CTCACGATAATGGTTCTGTTGTTCGCAGAATTAAACTTCGTCCGATTGAATTAAGAAGACACTCTATTATTCGTGCATCGGGACATACCTTTGAGTATGTTGGATTTGGTCCAGGAAACTATTCTACAGCATTCCCAGATCGTCAAGATAGAGTTCTATCAGATCAAGAAGAACTGCTCTCACAATCCACCAAAGTGAATGGTGGTCTGGTTGTATTTACAGGAATGAATGATCGTGGTGCATTCTATGTGGGAAATAAGAAAGTAAACTCTGCAACAGGACAAGAACAGGTCTTTGATTCTCCGATTCCGACTGTGACCGGAGAAGATATTTTGACGGGAATTAGTGTCGGATTTGATGCCCTGACTCCTCTTGAAATTTCTGTTTCTCGTTCGATTCGTGTTGAGGGTGGAACAGACGGAACACTCATCTCTGAATTTGATGGTCCGGTAATCTTCAATCAAAAGATTACCTCAAATGCACTTGGTGGAATTGAGGCAAATAGTATTTTCCTTCAGGGAGATGCAACAGTATCACGTAAATATACTGTTGGAGTCACACAACCAACAGTTTCAGGAAATCCTGGAGATGTTGCATATTATGCAGACCCAAATCGGGGTGGATATGTTGGTTGGATTTATACTCTAGAAAATGATTGGTATCGTTTTGGAAATATAAGTCTTTCTGAAACCGAAAATCATATGATTTTTGATCGTGTCGGTATTGCAACTACCAGTGCAGGAACCGATACATTCAGAATTGGTGCAGGTTCTTCACTCTTTTCTGTGAATGAAACTGGTGGTGTTGGAATTGGAACTACTGCAAATCAATATAAACTGAATGTAAATGGAAATACAAATATTGGTGGGACAATTACTGCATCTTATTTCTCTGGTGATGGTAGTTCTCTTGTAAATCTAAATGCTGCTGCACTTGGATGGACTCAAATAACCGGAGGAATATACAACACTGCACTTAATAATGTTGGTATCGGTACTTCTGTTCCAAGATTTAATTTGGAACTTGGTGCGATTGGAACTTCATCAACTTCACTTTATGTGAATGGTAGAGCAGTCTTTGCCGGATTTACAACGACTCAAGATGTAGTTGTTGGTGGAATGTTGACCTCTACGTCATTCCGATTAGATGGTTCATCAAGTAACATTCGTGCCGGTATTATTACTGCAACAACATTAAATGTTGGTACTGGTGGAACCATAATTACAACAGACTCTACTTCTGTTGGTATTGGAACCACAGTACCAAGAGCAAAATTAGATATAGAAGGTCATACAAGATTTAAGACTTATAGTGAAAATATAGAATACTTATCGGTTGTTGCAAATCAGGTAACAATAGACCTTTCTAAGGCACAATCATTTATCTGTACTGCAACAAGTAATATTAATCAGTTTAATCTACTCAACCCTCCTTCTGCATCCACTCAATTTACGATTAAAATAGATCAGGATTCTACAGGAGGTCGTACTGTTGGTATTGATACCTTTAAGAATTCTGTCGGAACTGCAATTCCTGTTTATTGGCCTGGTGGTGGTGTTCTTCCGATTGTAACTCCAACAGCAAGTCGTTCTGATATTTACATCTTTAAAACTTTTGATGGTAGTAATATTACCAGTGTGGGACTTTATGGGGTGGTTGTTGGTCAAAACTTTGCTAACTAAAACAAAGTAAAATGAAACAAACAACTTTAGATCTAAATGGACCTATTTTAGGATTTTCCACACATCCCCAAAATGTTACGGTCAATAATGCGGGAATAGCAACATTTGTTGGAATTGCAACAGCAACTTTTCCAACACAAACACCAGCAAATCCTGCATCAAACACTGGAGTTGTAACTCATCGTTGGTATGCTGCTGGAATTGGTGCCCTATCTGATGGAACCAATACAACTCTAGAGGCAACTCTCTCTGGAACTGCAACAACAACACTGACTGTAAGTAGTGTAACAAGTCCAACAACGAGTGGAATACAATTTTTTGTAGGGGCAGATTACATACCATCTGCATATCAGTCATCATCTCCAATTACTGCAGGCACTGGTCGTTCTACAGGAAATGCAATTAATGACATATTATTCTCAAATAGTGCAACATTAACAGTAAATCCCTCTGTGTTAATTTCCGAGCAACCATCAAATTCTACAGTTGCTCAAGGACAAACAGCAACATTTTCGGTAACAGCAGCATCTAGCAATAATACCGATGTTGCATATCAGTGGTATATTGGTGGTTCTCCAGTATCAAACGGAACCTCTGGTGGAAATACAATTAGTGGAGCAAATACAAATACTCTTACGGTAACTACCAGTTCCGGAACTCCTGCCGCAACATCTAATGTTTATGTTTCTGTTTCTCATCCAACTGCAGGAAATTCTCCTGTGACCTCAAATACGGTGACTTTATCTGTTGTTGCCGCAAGACAAATTATTAATGTAGAAACTTTTAATCAAACTAGTGGAGATGCATCTTTATCAAGTTACAATATCTTTAATGGAGAATTAACTATTGAACCATCACCTGGAGCACCACAAGGAACCGCATTTTGTTTTTATGCCCCAGAAAGAGACGTTGAGGTGTTTATAGATTTATATGCTTCTATTGGTTCTAATATTGGTGGTTACATTGGTGGTCAAGGAGGATTGTCAACCATTAAAATGACACTACAACAAAATGTTGAATATGTGATTTCCCCTTTACCTCAAGTATCTGGTGGTGCTGGTGTTTTTCTCTGGAGAAAAGCATCTCTCATTGCCTGCTGTGGTGGTGGAGGAAATGCTGGTAATGGTGGAAATGGTGGTGATGGTGGTGGAGTAAATGTTTCTGGACAAAATGGATCTGGTAGAGGTGCTGGTGCCGGAGCAAGTAGAATTTCAGCAGGAAGTCTACCTACAACTAGTGGTATTTTTGGATCCCTTGCGGGTGGGGCCATCCCCCTTGCTTCTGGAGATAGCAATGCAAGTGGTACTTCTGGAGGAAGAGCTCTTGGGTGTACAAAGGGTGGTACTTCAGGATCCAATAGTTATTGGATGAATATAGGATATTCTCCATGTCAAGATGTGGGAAGAACTAAATTAATCAATGCAAATGGTCAAGTAGTCCCTTCTAGCACTGACACAATTCAAAGGGGACATAAAGTTGGTTATGCTATTCGTCAAACTGCTGGAAGAGGATTAAATGGTGGTGGTAATGGAGCAAATGGTGCTACTGGTGGTAATGGTGGAACTGATGGTGGCGGAGGAGGTGGTGGAAGTGGTTATACCGATGGTTCGGTCACAGTGGTTTCCACACGTCAAGGTGGTCATCCAGGACAACCAAAGGTTGTGATTAGAAAGATATAAATAATAATAACTCACAGGTTGGCGTTCTCCACCGATGGCTGCGATTAATAAGAATTTCGTCATAAAAAATGGGTTAGAAGTAGATACTAACCTGATTCTTGCAGATTCTCAAACTAATAAAGTAGGTATTGGTACCACAGTTCCACAATACACTCTACACGTTAATGGTGGTATTGGTGTAACGAACCTTTATGTTTCTGGTATTGCAACGATTACAACTGGTATTGTTACCAATCTGACCAGTACCAATCTAAATGTAACTGGTATTGGTACAATTGTAACCGGTAATATTACCAATCTGACGAATACCAATCTAAATGTAACTGGTATTGCAACGATTGCGACACTGAATGCAACTGGAATCGCAGTTACTAACTTTACGGTTTATGATACTCTTTCTGTTGGTGGAACCTCCACATTTACCAATGGACCAGTGCTGATTGGTTCTGGTACTTCTACAGGAACAGAATCACAGAGACTTCAGGTCACTGGTGGGACTTATGTTTCTGGTAATCTTGGTATTGGGTCCACAAATCCAACATCTGCTCTTTTTGTTGTTGGTGATGCAAGAGTCACTGGTGTTATTACCGCAACTACATTTAGTGGAAATGTAAATGCTGGTGTGGGAACCATTACCATATTGGGTTCTACAAGTGGAACCATAACAAACCTGACTGGTACTGCAGGAACCATTACGACTTTTAATAGTACTAATGGAACCATTACCAATCTCACTGGTACTTCTGGTACTGTTACTAATTTTAATAGTACCAATGGAACCATTACCAATCTCACTGGTACTTCTGGTACTGTTACTAATTTTAATAGTACTAATGGAACTATTACTAATCTAAATGTTACTGGTATCAGTACATTAGGAACAGTAAAAATATCATCGGGTATTATTACTGCAACATCAGGTGTTGTTACTTACTTTGGTGATGGGCAATATCTAACAGGACTTGCTGCAAATCCAACACTACAAACAGTTTTAAATACTGGGAATACTTCTACTATTGGTATTAGTATTACTGGAGTTTCTACATTAACAACACTGAATAGTACTTCTGGGACTATTACCAATATTTCTGGTGCTAATCTTAATTATTCTGGTATTGGTACTATTACCAATTTAAGTGGTGTTAATATCAATGTAACTGGTGTAGTAACAGCAACATCTTTTGTTGGTTCTGGAGCAAATCTAACCGGTATTGCTAATACTGCAAATATTGTAAGTACTGCAATCACCACAGGAACTCTGAATGTTACTACTTCTGCGGTGATTGGTAGTGGAGTTACAATCAATTCATCAGGTATTAATGTTACTGGTGTTGTGACTGCAACTTCATTCGTTGGTAATGGTAGTAATCTTACTGGTGCTGGTTCTACAGTATTCGATGATACTACAACAAATCAAGAGTTCTTCCCACTCTTTACTTCAACCACATCAGGAACTATTACTGCATCTGGAATCTCAACATCAAAACTCACTTATAATCCTTCTACAGGGGCTATGACTGCAGTTGATTTTAATTCTACTAGTGATATAAATCTCAAAGAGAATATTCATACAGTAGGAAATGCATTAGAAATTACAGAACAACTTCGTGGTGTCTCATTTGATTGGAAAGAAACTGGTAGAAGTTCTTATGGTGTGATTGCACAAGAACTGGAAGAAGTACTCCCAGAACTCGTAAAGAATGGTGAAGTTAAATCAGTGAACTATAATGGTATTATTGGAGTATTGATAGAAGCAGTCAAAGAACTTAAGAAAGAAATTGAAGACCTTAAGAATACTAAATAATATTACCTTAAGCTGAGTAATTAACGACGATGGCAATAAAAATCTCAGGAACTACTGTTATTGATGACAGTAGAAATTTTTCTAATGTTGGTATAATGACTGTTGGGGCAGGGTCTTCAATTGTAAATATTATACCCAATTCTAATTTTACTATTGGTACTGGAATAACTTTTAATGGTACTGGTGGAATTCAAAATATTTCAATTGCAGGAACATTTACTGCTGCAGGACTTTCAATTCCATTAGCATTAAGTTAAATGGAAAAAATATTTAACGGATCAAATCAAGCACCAGTTTTTTCTCCAATTGTTTTAGTTTCCAATCAAGAAATTGAATTTGGTTCTTCTGGAACGATTGAATTAAGAAAAAATTCAAAGACAGGAGAACTTATTGAATCTTTTGATATTTTAAGTGATAAAATAGTCATAAGTGCATGGGAAATTATTATACAACCAACAAATCCATTTCCATATGAAACTGAAATTTATATGTTGATGAGTGATGGTTTTATAATTTCTAAAATTAATGGTTCTTCTTTCTCTGGTTTTGCTGTGAATGGAAATGAAGAATTTAAGTTTGTAACTGAAGATCCAATTGGAAAACCATTAGAAGGTGGAATTGTAATTTCAAAGGAAAATAGTTGGTACGTAGTTATTTCTCCTGAAAAAAGTGAGATGTTATTGACTTGTTATGAATTTGATATAGCAATTCAAAAAACAGAAGAAGATACTGGAACTTCTGGTTGGTATATTCCTAATTATTATGAAATGCAGTTTTATAATAAATATTTGAAAAATGATGAATTATATTGGACAAACACAGAAGTTGATATTAATAATTCTTATGCTCTAAATAATAATGTCAATTTCCCTGTTGTTTTGAGTAAGAAATATTCACATTTAGTTCGTACATTTAAAAAAGTAAACATTAATTTTTAAAAATCATGGCAATAAAAGTAAACAATGTAACTGCAATTGACGATAGTCGTAATGTTTCTGCTGCTGGTATTGCAACAGTAGGGTCTGGAAACTCTACAATTACGATTAATGGTCTGACCGGAATTATGAGTGTTGGAACAGGAATTACAATGCAAGGAATTCCTGGAAATATTTCAATTGCAGGAACATTGACTGCTGCAGGATTCAATATTCCTGCAACTATTGCTTCGTTTTCTCCTGCAATTGGAGCAACATCAGTTGTAACCAGCACATCAATAGTAATAACTTTTAGTCAGGCAGTTGGTATCGCAACAACCGGATTTCTTACTTTACGTACTGGGAGTGCAGGAGGTCCTGGAATTAATACTTTTGGTGTTAATCAATTAAAAACTGTCCTGAGTAATTCAAAAGTTCTTACTATAGTCCCCACATTACCTTTCCCTAATCTTTCAACCGTATTTACAGTTATTCCAAGTAATTTGATAAAATCAACTTCTGGGAATTTTGTGGGTCTCAATACTACTGGTGCAGGTTCCTATAGTTTTGAAACAGGAGCTCCGGATCTTGGTGATGCATATGAAGGAGGATTCATGATATGTAAAGCATCACCAATCAGATGGGTTGTAAGTCCTCGTAGTGCAGAGGTCTCAAGAACCTGGTACTCAAGAGAAGATGCTAATACACTTGCTCAAAGTTGCTCTGGATGCACAGGATGGTTTGTTCCTACTGGTGCACAACTCCAGAACCCAGGGTTTATCTGTAGGTCCTTTTGGGGTCCATCACCTTGTTACACCCCCGGTGCCTACTGGAGTACTGGAGACTGTTCTGCCACTCATGGTGGCATCGTGAGCCTTGATGATGGTACTGCGGGCGGCGCCTTCAAGGCATATGGTCTGACTGTTCGTGCCTTTAGGTGTGTGACTTATTGATACTTGTCCCCGATTTATTGCTTTACGAAACCATCTAAATATGGTACAATATGAGAAACTTGCACTGAAATCACTATGAACTTAATGCCCATTTATTCTGTTCCTCTCTGGACCAGTGAATATCCAGAGTTTGATGAACACAAAGAAATCTTCCTGAATGCAGTAAGAACTTATAAGGACCAAAACCCTTCAGTACAAAAATCAAATATTGCTGGATATCATTCACCAGAAACACTACAAGGAGTAGAAGAACTTCGTCCACTCTTTGAGTATCTCTGCCAGTTAGGATTTAAGGCAGTTGGAGATTTGGACTTTGTGGATTGTGATATTGCACTTACTTCTGCTTGGTTAAACATTAATGATACTCGTCAGTGTATGAATGGTGAGCACGTACACGGAGATGTATTCTCTGGGGTCTTCTATCTCCAAGCACCAGAAGAAAGTGGAAAGTTAGTACTGCAAAATCCAGCAATCAATCGTATGTGGAATGGTTGTGCCCTGACTGCACAGAAGAATCAGTTCACAGGAGAAAGTATTCGTATAGAACCAGTAGAAGGTAATATTATTCTCTTTCCTTCTTACTTACCACATTCAGTAGAGACCAATAATCACGATGAAGAACGCATCTCAATCTCATTTAACTTGATTGCACTTCCAAAAGGTACGATTGCATATCCAACACAGACTGAAGAAACCTGATTTTTTATGAAATCCTACTACTTTATCTCCGGACTTCCAAGGTCTGGTTCTACATTACTTTCTGGTATTCTCAAACAGAATCCAGATTTCTATGCTGATATTGCATCACCAGTACAAGGACTTACAGGAACCTCTATAGATGTGATTACAAGTGGTGAAAATAACCTTAATATTACAGAAGACCAAAGAAAAAATCTAATGTATGCGGTTTTTGATGGGTATTATAAGCACATAGAAAAACCAGTCATCTTTGATAGTTGTCGTGATTGGACAAAGAAAACACCATTTCTCAAGGCACTCTTTCCTTATACAAAAATCTTATGTCCTGTAAGAGACATAGTTTCTATTCTTAATTCTTTTGAAACACTTTTGAGTAAGAATTGTTTTTATACCAAACAAATTAATGAGAAAGTTTTTTCTCAAAATATTTTTATAAGAATTCAAGAATTTTTTCAAAGAGAAATAATTAATTATTGTTCCTTTCTTTTAGAAGGTTATGCAATGAACCCAGAAATGATTATGTTGATTGATTATGAGAACCTATGTAAAACTCCAGAGAAGACTATGAGAGAAGTATATGAGTTTCTGGAGAGACCTTATTATTCTCACGACTTTGAGAATGTAGAATACTCTAATGAAAACTTTGATAAGTCTTGTAACCTTAAAGACCTTCATACAGTCAAGAGAAAAGTAGAATATAACCCTCCAAGATGTATTCTACCACCAGAAATCGTCCAGAAGTATAATGAAATGAATATGGAGTTCTGGAAAGAAGGACATAAAATTGATGTTGATATTATTGAGAAGTTAGACAAGAAGTTTATTGAGTATAAATGAAAAATAATATTGTACAATATTATGATTAATAATAAAATTTAAATTCAGTGTTGTGTTTATGATAGGTATGAATGATTTGGGGAAAATTGGAAGATTGGGAAATCAAATGTTCCAATATGCTTCTCTAGTTGGAATATCGGAGAATAATAATTTAAATTTTTGTATCCCAAATTATTCAGAATTAATTTGGGATACTTATGAGTTAGATGTTGTAAATAAAAAATATCATCAACTTCAGCATTGTTTTGAAATGAAAACATTAAATAATAATAATTTTGAAAAAATTGTTGGAGAAAATTATGATGTTTTTTGGGAAAATGAAAATTTTGATTTAAAATTGTATTATAATTGTCCAGACAATATAAATATTAGAGGGTATTTAGAGAATTTTAGATATTTTAATGAAGTTCAAGATAGATTAAGATTGGACTTTACTTTTAAAAAAGACATAGTAAAACAATCTTTAAAATATTTTTATTCTTTAAATATTGAAAATCCTGTTTGTATTATTGTTAGAAGAGGTGATTTTATTTTAAATAATAAAACACATCCTTTGCTTGGAATTGAATACTATGAAAAATCAATTAATTTTTTTGGAAATAAAAGAAACTATTTAATAATATCAGATGATATAAATTGGTGTAAAAAATATTTTCTTGGCACCAATTATTATTTTGTTGATTATATACCATATCAAATATATAAGGGACATTTTGATATGTGTATTGGGTCTTTGTGCTCTGATTTCATTATTTCTAATAGTACTTTTGCTTGGTGGACTTCTTGGTTAGGTGGAAAAACTGAAAAAATAATCTTATCTCCTAAAAATTGGTTTCATGGAAATAATAAAAAATTAAATGTTGATGGATATTATTTGGATAATTTTATTAAAATAGATAATAGTACTTTAAATTTTACTTATTAAATTATGAACATTCTTTCTATATCTAGAGTTGCACATGACTCTTCATTCTGTATAATAAATGAAATCGGAAAATTAATTTTGTATAAGATGGAGGAAAGATTTTCAAGGGAAAAACACGATTCTGGATTCAAATTTTCTTTAAAAAATTTAAATAAACTGCAAATTTATATTGATGAAGTTTATATTACAAATCATTATTTGGATAATTTTTTATGTCCCTTAAGTATTATATTAAATAATTTAAAATTTCTTGATAATGATAAAATAAAAATTTCATCTAAAAATCACCATTTATACCATTCTTATTGTGGATTTTATAACTCTAATTTTTTGGAAGCATTATGCTTTTCTTTGGATGGTAGTGGAATGTTTTTTGAAGATATAGAAAATAATAAAAAATATATTGAAACTGAAAGCATTTTTTACTTCAATAAAAAAAATAAAGAAAAAAATAAAATTTTATACAAAAAGTATAGATTATTTCAAGAAAATGATAAAGTATATTACCATACAGAATTATGTAAAAATAATAAATTTGTAAAAATAAACGATTTTAGTGAAGTTAAAAATGAAGAAAGTCTTGGAGAAAAATTTTCCAAATTTTCCGAGGAAGTTTGTAATTTTTCTTATCATGATGCAGGAAAGGTAATGGGTCTTGCACAATACAAGAATCATAAAAATAAACTACAATATCCTTATAATACTCAAGAATGGAAACAAAGAGTGAATGGTGCATATGACTTACAACAAGAAACACAAAATCACGTATTAAATCTTATTAAAAAATATACAAAAGAAACTGGAGTTAAAAATGTAGTGATTTCTGGTGGTTATGGATTAAACTGCGTTGCAAACTATTATTATCTTAAAAATATTAAAGACATTAACCTTTACATAGACCCGATTTGTTTTGATGCAGGTATTAGCATTGGTGCTGCATATTATCATTACTTACAATCTTCTCAAGATTTACCACCAATCCAACCACTCCAAAATGTTTATATTGGACATCAAGAAACTTCTTATGACTTAAAAAATCTACAAACACAAAAAGTATCTTATGAAGACATCGTAAATCTAATCTTACAAAAGAATATTGTTGCATTATTCCAAGGTAAGAGTGAGGCAGGACAGAGAGCTCTTGGTAATCGTTCTTTATTATTTGACCCAAGAGTTTCTAATGGTAAAGATATTGTGAATCAAATTAAAAAAAGAGAAAACTTTCGTCCATTTGCAGGAAGTATTCTACAAGAAGAAGCATCAAAATGGTTTGATATGCTCTCACTTAAAGAAAGTCCTTATATGCAATATGCAGTGAATGCTTATGAGAATGCAATAAAACAAATACCAGCAATCATTCACGCAGATAATACTTGTAGAATACAAACAGTGACTCAAGAACAAAACTCACATTTTTATAGTTTGATTTCTTGTTTCTTTGAGAAGACTGGTGTTCCAATATTATTAAATACAAGTTTTAATCTTGGTGGAGAACCATTAGTAGAAACATTTAATCACGCAGTTTACACTCTTAAGAATAGTATGATAGAATACTTATACCTACCAGAAATAGAAACTTTAGTCACAA
>Ga0247843_1009212_pt1 | contig 11076 bp, 10 predicted proteins | sample LaCruzMarch2017__FD_192420 | JGI IMG/M metagenome (GOLD analysis project Ga0247843, IMG submission 192420) | Freshwater microbial communities from meromictic Lake La Cruz, Castile-La Mancha, Spain - LaCruzMarch2017_8m | ecosystem: Environmental > Aquatic > Freshwater > Lake | place: Spain...
TTCGTTTCACCGCCGCGCACCGCTCATGCGCGGGCCCTTTCCCGGCCAAGCAGCAGCGCCCTGGTGTCACCCTTCACCTGATAGCTCGCCGCCAACAGGTAGGTCGCAAGAAACGCTACGCCCCCGAAGAGCGCGACTACGGCGAGGGCGACGCCTAGCGGTGAAAAGTGATGCCGCCATGCTGTCCACAGGGCCGACAAGACCAGAAAGCCTGCGAAGTCGAGATTGAACTGTCCGGGCCATGCCATTTCCGCCACGTCGCCGAAGAAGACCGGCAACAGGTTCAATCCGTGGTTCGAGATGACCACGCCGGTGTAGGAAAGCAGCACCGCCAGCATCAGCGCCAGCAAAAAGCGAAACCAAGCCATCAACAGATCTCCCAAAGCATGGGGGCTTTCGCGCTGGGATTGCGCCATGTCCATTACCTGCAAGGTCACTGCTCGTGCACGCCTTGATCGCGATCCTCCGCCAATCATTGAATCAGAGGGTCCATGACCCCTTGGAAACAGTCCGAGCGTTCCTTGCGGCGGCGGAGCGAAAGGACTTCGACGAAGAGGTGAAGTACGTCGCTCGCGATTGCGAGTACGCGAACCTGTTGATGGGAACAGGGCAGGGCCCGGAAGGGATTCGTCAGACGCTCGAGCCGTTTTTCGCCCCCATCGAAGAGAACGTCTTCAAGGTGCTTCGGGAGGGTACGCACGGTCCGGTCGTATTTGTCGAGCGGCTGGATCGCCATCGCTGCGCGTACGGCTGGTGGGAGCTGCCCGTGACCGGCGTGTTCGAAGTGCACAGTGACGCATCACAGTCTGGCGCGAAGACTTCGATATGGCGAACATCCAAAAAGGCATGTCAGGCGCGGCATAACCGCGCTCGTGCTAGCCCACCGCCTCTGCCGCCAGAAACGCGTGCGCGGCGGCGATGTCGCCGACTTCAACGTAAAGCGTGATCGTCTGGCGGCCTTCCAAGGTCACGGTCATGGCTTCGCGGGGGTCGAGACCCTTCATCGTGTAGAGGGCGGAATCCGGGAAGGTGAAGACCACCGCGCGGGCGCCGCGTTCGCCGGTCTCAACGGCTCGCGCCTGAGCGTGCGTGACGCGAGCGGTGGCAGGAGAGGCCGTGAGACTTGCTAGCCCGTGGCCAAGGCGGCCGGGCGTGTCGGCGATGGAGCGGGGGGCGCGCGCGGTGTCGCGGAAGGAGAGACGCGCCGTCGAAGGGGCCGCTTCGTCAGGGCGTAGCGACATGACCAGCATCAGTGAGCCGCCATTGCCTTCCCGGCGCACGCCGAACACGGCGGGGCGAGGGTTGGGGATGTCCTGACGGATGTAGAAGCCCTGCGGATCGGGCGCGCGGCGGACCGACCAGGTGCGCTCGCCGCCGGGAAAGGTCATGCCCATGAGGCGCGTCCAACCGGAAAAGCCAGCGCGGGCGTTATCGGCGGCCTTGACGAGAACGGGATCGTCGCAGCGTCGGGCGGAGACTTCTCGCGCCGCGCCCCGCGCCAGCGCGTCGGCGCGCAGGGTGGTCCAGCCCGATCGCAGCAGCACGCCGCGCGCCTGAAACGTCGAGGCTTCGAGCGCCTGGCGGAGTTGGGGCGAGAAGAGGTCGCAACGCCGGTCGGCGGTCAGCAGCGCGCTGCGCTCGGCGAACATGGCGTCCGCCCCCGCTGCTGCGGCCGGGCCTGCCAGGCTAAAGAGGGCGGCGAAGAGGACGAAGGCGCGCATACTCCTGATCTAACCCGGACGAGCTTGCGGTAAGGTGAAGGCATGGAAGAATTGAAGACCGGCTTTTGGGCCTCGGCCCTCATCCGCCGCGCGGAGATTGCCGGCGCCTTTGCGACGGTCGCCCGGCGCGGGGACGCCGATGCGGGCGCGGTGCTGGTGAAGGTCGCCACCTTGGACGGCCGCGCGCGTCTCTATTCGCAGGCCCGCAACGGCGACGGCGATCGCATCTGGCTCGATCTCTCGGCGGGGCCGTTGGGCGCTGAGGAGAGCGCGGTGGACGCCTACGCGCGCAAACGCGCCGAGGGCGATCGCGACGTGTGGATCATCGAGATCGAGGATCGCGCGGGGCGAACGTTCTTGACCGAGCGGGTCGACAAGGGCGCCTGAGCCCTTCTCCCCGCTAGAGTATCCGATCTAGCAATTGCAGCCGCAATTGCGAGATCGGATAAAGTTGCTCTAAAATCATAGGTGTAGAGCATCCTTATCCGACCATTCGATCGCCACGGCGATCGCGTTTGGTCCGATGGTGGCTAAGGCGGCGTGAGGAAGCGATCGCGAATGTCGTTGCGGCGTCACGCCTGTACGCAGAGGCCGGTCATGGCTGGTTTTGACTTACATCAGGAGGTCGCAAGCTCTGATCGACGCGCTTATCAAAGGCGCCGAGGGCGTCTTGCTTGACGAGGGACACGCCGCCAATCTCGGCGTTCACGGGTTCAAGGCGCGCTGACGATCGCCTTTGAATACTCCGCGAGGCGTTACTGCGGGCTCAGTCGCGCCACCGCTTCCTGCGCCGGCGCGTAGCCGCGTTCCGCCGCGCGACGGTAGTAGCCGAGCGCTTCTCCCTTCGGCACCCCTTCGTCCTTTTCCGCTTGCTGGCCCAACAGGAAACTCGCTTCGGCGTCTTCGAGCACTTCGGCGCGTTTCAGCAGGTCGACGCCGCGTGCGATGTCGCGGGCGGTGAGGCCTTCGCCGGTGAGGTGCATGCGGCCGTATTCCCGCGTGCCGGCGGGGTGGAACGATGTTTCCGTGAGCGACTGATAGGTCTTCAGTGCGAAGGCGGTATCGCGCGGGCCGCCGATACCGAGCTGGCGAATGCGTGCGAGTTCGAACTCGCAGTCAACCATACCCTGCGCGGCGCATTTCTCGAACAGCGCGCGCCCCTCCATCGAACGCGTCGTGCGCATGGGCATCGCCATGGCGTACTGCGCGCGCGCGTCGGTTGGGGCTGCCTCGCGCAGCAGATTGTCGGCGGCGAGCGCGTCGGCGGTGAGGCCGCCGCGTCCTGTGCGCGTGAGTTCGCTGAGCACATATGTCGCGAGGGTGGAGCCTTGGGCGCGCGCCGTGGCGCATGATTGCGCGGCGGCGACGTCGTCCTGCTTGGCGCCGACGCCGGTGTATTGCGCCGAGCAGAGTATGGCGCCGCTCAGCGGGTCTTCGGCGGCGGCCGCCTTGACGAGTTCGATGCTCGACTTCGACAGCGCCCGCGCTGCGAGATCGGCGGGCAGCAGCGTGGCTTCCTCTAGGGGCGTCAGGCCATAGCGTTCGCGCGGTCCGACCTGGGCGGCCTCGCTCAGCTCGGACGCCGGCTCGGCGGGCGGGCGCGCGGGGTTGAGCATGCTGAAGACGAGGTAGGCGGCGGCGATGACGCCAACGGCGATCAGCGCGGGCGTGATGTACCGCGTGGCGCCGCCGGCGGGCGTATCGGGCATGGGTCGCTCCTCGAGAATCCGTCGTCCCTTACCAAGCCCTGCGCGGTCGGGATACGCGTAACGATCGTTAACCTGTTCCGGCTAATTTTAGGTGTGCTGTTCCTCTTGAACGATACCGTGCTCGATCTTGGCGTGCCGGGGGATGCCTTCGCTCGCTTGGGCAGGGGCTCGCCTCTCGGCGCACGGCTGGGGCATGCCATTCGGGCGGGGCAGGAGGCGATGCTCGCCGCCGGCGCTTTCAACCGCGCCCATCCCGACGTGGCGTTCGCGGTCGCTGCGGAAATCGCACTTTCAAGCGAGGCGAACGCCGCGCTGTTCGTCATCCCGGGCGGCGTCAAGAAGCCCGATGAAGTGGCGGTCCGCCTTGCCTCGGCGCCGCTGACGACCCTCGCGCGGCTCCTCGCGCACCAGAGCCGCTTCGGCCCTGATCCCGCGCTCGCGAACCAGGAAGTTTGGACCCTCGCGCAAGGCCAGAACCTTGCCGGAACCCGCGCCTCCGCGTAAACGCGCCGCCTCATGACAGTTCAAGACCTCGCCGCCGAAGCGGGCCGGCGCCGCACCTTCGCGATCATTTCGCACCCCGACGCCGGAAAGACGACGCTAACGGAAAACCTGCTGCTCGCGGGCGGCGCGATCCGGCTTGCGGGTGAAGTGCGCGCGCGCGGCGAGACGCGGCGCACGCGGTCGGACTGGATGAAGATCGAGCGCGAGCGCGGGATTTCGGTGTCGGCGAGCGTGATGACGTTCGAGCGCGACGGCGTCGTCTTCAACCTGCTCGACACGCCGGGCCACGAGGACTTCTCCGAAGACACCTATCGAACGCTGACTGCGGCGGACTCCGCGGTGATGGTGCTCGACGCCGCGAAAGGCATCGAGCCGCAGACGCTGAAGCTCTTCGAGGTGTGCCGCCTGCGCGACATCCCGATCATCACCTTCATCAACAAGCTCGACCGCGAAGCGCAGGATCCGTTCGCGCTGCTGGACGAGGTGCACGAGAAGCTCGCCCTTGACGTCGCGCCAGTGTTCTGGCCGGCGGGCTCGGGGCAGCGCTTTCGCGGCATGCTCGATCTCCGCGACGACAAATTCCACGTCTTCCGTCGCCCCGAAGCGGGGGAGAAGACGACGCACGAAACCGAGCTCGTGGCGATGGCGAGCAATCACATCGGCGACATGATGTCGTCCGAAGAGCTGGAAGAGCTGCGCGAGACCTCCGATCTCGCGCGCGCGGGCCTGCCGACGTTCGATCTCGACGCTTACCGCGACGGCTCGATGACGCCGGTCTTCTTCGGGTCAGCGCTGCGCAAGTTTGGCGTCACGGAACTGCTCGATGGCATCGCAGGCTACGCGCCGCCGCCGCGCACGCAGAAGGCGGTGACGAAGGGCGCGGCCGATTTCGTGGAGCCGTCGCGCACGGAGGTGACGGGCTTTGTGTTCAAGATCCAGGCGAATATGGACCCCAAGCATCGCGATCGCGTGGCGATGCTGCGCGTCGTGTCCGGCCGGTTCCGGCGCGGCATGACGCTTAAGACGACCAACGGCAAGGCGCTCAATGTGCACGCGCCGCTGATGTTCATGGCCCAGGACCGCGAAATTCTCGACGAGGCGTTCCCCGGCGACGTCATCGGCGTGCCCAATCACGGCGCCTTGCGCGTCGGCGATTCGCTGAGCGAGAGCGGGCAGGTCTCGTATGTCGGCATCCCGAACTTCGCGCCGGAAATCCTTAAGCGCGCCCGCGTCGCCGATCCGTTGAAGCAGAAGCACCTGAAGAAGGCGCTCGAAGGCATGGCGGAGGAGGGCGTCACGCAGCTTTTCCGCCCGGTGATTGGCTCTGATCTCATCGTCGGCGCGGTCGGCGCGCTGCAGTTTGACGTACTGGAGGAACGCCTGCGTGCGGAGAACGGCCTCGACGTGATGTTCGAGCAGTCGCCCTACCAGGCCGCGCGCTGGATCAGCGCGGAGTCTCACGCTGATCTCGAAACCTTTATGGACCGCAACAAGTCCCAGAGCGCCGAAGACCTCGACGGCGCGCCCGTCTTCCTCGGCAAGACCGCCTGGGAGATCGGTTACGTACAGGAGAAGAACCCGAAGGTCAGGTTCACGGCGACGAAGGAGCGGGTGGGGTAGATGCTTGTGGCTATGTCGCGATAGCCGGACCGGAGCGCGCACCTCCCGGCGCAGATGGGGTCGAGAACTCAAGCGACGGCGCGTGCGATTTGCAGTGAAGGCGCTCCGGGAGGTGCGCGGTCTGGCCCGACAGGCTGTGTGTCCCCCTGCCCTAAGCCGCCATCTGATCGGTCGCCGTCTTCCGCACCTTGAAGAACCGCAACGCGCGTTGGGCGGCTTCGACCGGCACGGCGGTGTAGAGGCGGCCGAAGTGTTCGGCCTGTCCGATCGCGCCCGGGCCGCCGCAGCACAGCACGGCGAGGGTGACGAACAGAGGGCGTTCGATGTTGCTGGCGCGGCAGATCATCGCCAGCCCTTCCATGTCGGCGCGGGAAACGATGCCGTGCGTGGTCGGGTAGTCGAGGCCCACGATTTCTGCGAGCGCGATGGTGAAGGCGGTGATCTTGTTGTCTCGGTAGAGCGCCACGAGCAAAGGCGGCTTCAGTTCGCCGTCGCGCTTTTTCTGGTTCACCAGCGTCTGCGCGTCGCGAACATCGTCGGTCATCGCCGTCGCCTGGCGTTCCTGCAACCGCGCACGCGCCTTTGTCAGCGCCTGATCTAGTTCGACGGGATCGACATTTGCGTTGCGTTCGAGGATGGCGCTGCGCAGGCCCTGCTCGACGAAGAAGTACATCTCGTTGAGCAGGTCGAGCGGGATGTCGTGACGGCCCACAACGCCCTTGTGCAGGCGGGCGTTGTCGCGGGCGCGATCGACGACGCGCTCCATGGCGTTGCGTTCGATCTGCGCGCCGGCGTTCTTCAGCAGCAGGTCCAGCGCATCATCGTCGCCGACTCGGACAATAGCGTCCGAGACGCGCGGGCTGACGGTGTCACGCTGGGCGATGGCCTTGATGTGGTCTTGCGTCTGCTCGGCGACGAGCTTCACCAGCATGTCGTCCTTGAGGACCGGCGAGCGGCGCAGGATCGGCTCGGCAACCGCGAAGGTATTGAAGGCGAGGTCCTGCATGAGTTGGATCGGCGCGTCATGACTGTCGGCGAAGCGCTCGGCGAGTTCGGCGAGCACGCTTTCCTGCATCTCCTTGGCGACCGTGCGCAGCACGTCGTCGAACAGCTGCGTCTCGCGGCTCGTCCGCTCGGCGGCGGTATCGAAGAAGAGGTCGGTGGCCTCGCGCAGCAGATCCCGGCGCCTTTCGCTCGACGGCGCGCGGGCGAGTTCGATGAGTTTGGCGAAGCGGGCGCCGGTGGCGGGCATGGACGCAGGACCTTTCGATGGTCCTTCATCGGTAGTCGACGAGAGTTAACAAAGGACGAAACGGCCGCGCGACAGGGCGTCGCTGCGGCGGGCTGGTCAAGCGCCGAGCGCGGCGCGCTTTTCCTCGATCTCCAGCCATTCCGTCTCCGCCGCGTCCTTCTCGGCGCGCGCCTTGTCGAGGCCGGCGATCGCGGCGTTGAAGGCTTTCGGATCGCGGGCGAAGAGGCCGGCGTCTGCGAGGCGGGCCTCAAACGCGGCGATCTCCTTTTCCAGCACGGGGATGTGGGCTTCGAGTTCGGCGAAGCGGCGCTCGTCTTTATAGCTGAGCTTGCGGCTCTGCTTCGGAGCGCGCACGGCCTGGTCGGCGTCCCTTGTCGACGACTTGTCGCTCGCGCTGCGGGCTTTCGGCGCATACCCTCCATGCTCCCGCTCAAAGTCCCCATAGCCGCCGGGCGTTTCCGCCCAGCGGCCGTCGCCGAGTGCGCCGAGGATCTGGGTGGTCACGCCGTCGAGGAACGCGCGGTCGTGACTGACGATCAGCACGGTGCCGTCATAGGCGGCGAGCATGTCCTCGAGACCGTCGAGGGTGTCCATGTCGAGATCGTTGGTCGGTTCGTCGAGGACGAGCAGGTTCGCCGGCTGCGCCAGCGCCACCGCGAGCGCGAGCCGGTTCTTCTCGCCGCCCGAGAGCGCCTTCGTCGGCTGGCGCAGCTGCGTGGGCGGAAAGAGGAAAGACTTCGCGTAGGCCGCCACGTGGCGCGGTTTGCCCCGCACCATCACCTGATCGCCGCCGAGCGGGCACAGCGTCTCCCAGATCGTCTCGTCGGGCTTCAGCATCGAGCGCTGCTGATCGACATAGGCGATCTCCAGATTGGCGCCGACGCGCACGGTCCCTGAATCTGGTTCACGGTTGGCGAGCAGCATGTCGATCAGCGTCGTCTTGCCGGCGCCGTTGGGGCCGACGATGCCGACGCGATCGCCGCGCATGATCTTGAGGCTGAGATTGTTGACCACGGCGCGCCCGCCATAGCTCTTGGAGACGCCGCGCGCCTCGATCACGAGACGCCCGCTGTCAGAGCCTTTTTCCGCCGCCAGATCGGCGCTTGATTTCGTGAGGATGTTCTTCTGCTTGCGGCGCTGGTCGCGCATGGCCTCCAGCTTTCGGCGGCGGCCCTCGTTGCGCGACCGGCGCGCGGTGACGCCGCGTTGCAGCCAGTGCTCCTCCGCCGCGAGATGGGTTTCCAGCCGCGAGAGCGATTTCGACTCCGACGCCTCAATGCCCGCCGCCCAGTCGTCGAACGCCGAGAAGCCGCGATCGAGCTTCTGTACGCGACCGTTGCGCAGCCAGTAGCAGACGGTGGACACGCGCTCAAGAAAGCGCCGGTCGTGGCTGACGATGAGACTTGCGCCCGAAAACGCGCGCAAGCGCACTTCGAGATCCTCGATGGCGGGGATGTCGAGATGGTTGGTCGGCTCGTCGAGGAGAAGAATGTCGGTTTCGGCGGCGAAGGCGCGCGCGAGCGCCGCACGACGCGCTTCACCGCCGGACAAGCCCTGCGGCGCGCGTTCAGGATCGAGTTCGTAAGCTTCAAGCAACGCTTCCGCGCGATGGAAAGGCGTGGGCGCGGCGTCCGCGAACGGCGCCTGCGCGTAGTCGCGCAGTGTCGCGAAGCCCCCAAGGTCGGGCTCCTGCGCGACGTAGGCGAGCGAAACGCCCGATGCGAACGCCAGCGTGCCGGTATCGGGCTCAAGGCGGCGCGCGAGGATGCGCATAAGCGTGGACTTGCCCGCGCCGTTGTCGCCGACAAGCGTCGCGCGTTCGCCCTTGAGCAGCGCGATGTCGACGCCCTCGAACAACGGCGCGCCGCCGAGCGACAGCCGCACGTCCTTCAGCTGAGCCAGACTCATGCGTTGACACTCATGCGCGCGTGCTCACGGCATGTCTTCCCGGCGTTCCTTCTCTCGACCGGGAATGATCTTGCCGAACGCTTCCGCGAGCGAGCGGTAGAACGAGGCCATCTCCTCGCGTCGGCGCGAGACGAGTGGCGGGTTTACGCCGGGAAGGTCTTTTGGCTCTACTTCACGTTCAGCGACGCGCATGAAACGCGCGAAGATTTCCGCCGGCGCGCCGCCGCCGGTGATGCGCGGCATGGGGGAGAAGTCGTCATACCCTACCCAGACGCCGGTGGTGTAGTTTCCGCTGTAGCCGATGAACCACGCGTCGCGCCAATCCTGGCTGGTGCCGGTCTTGCCTGCGATGTCGCGGTCGTTGAGACGCGCGTGCGTGCCGGTGCCGGTCTGAACGACGCGCCCGAGCATGCCGTTCATCGTGTGCGCGTTCTCGGGATCATAGACGATGAGCGGGCTCACCGTCGGACGCTGATAGAGCACCTCGCCACGTGAGCTTTCCGCGCGCTCCACCAGGAACCCGTCAAGCCGCTGGCCGTCGCGCATGAAGGTGGAGAAGGCCTGCGTCATCTCCAGCAGCGTCACCTCGATGGAGCCCAGTGCGATGGAGGGCGGGATGGGCGTCTTGCGGCGTGCCTCGTCGGTGCACGGCAGCGACTGCACGCCGAAGCGGCACGCGAGATCGGCCACGCGGTTAACGCCCACCTCGTCGGCGACTTCGGCGGCCACCGTGTTCAGGGACTGTGCGAATGCCGAACGCAATGTCACCGCGCCGATGAATGTCTCGTCGTAGTTCTGGGGCTTCCAGCCCTGGATGGTGATCGGCTCATCGTAGCGCACCGTGTCGGGGTCGAGGCCTTGCTCAATGGCGGCCGCAAACACGAAGGTCTTGAACGCCGAGCCAGGCTGGCGCTTGGCCTGCACAGCGCGGTTGAATTTGCTCTCCTCGTAGCTTGAGCCGCCCACCAGCGCGCGGATGGCGCCGCGCTCATCCATCATCACCAGCGCGCCCTGCAGCTTGCGGCAGTTTGAGCGGGCGTTTTTCGCTTTCTCCTTCGGTTCTTCCTTCGCAACTGGACACCGCACGCGTCCGAGCGGCCCGAGGCCCGACCGAAGGGTCTGCACCGCGGCGTCCTGCAGCGCGACATCCACCGTCAGCCGCAGCACGAGGTCGGGCGACATCTGTCCGGAGCGCTTGCGCGCTTCGTCTACGGCCATGTCGAAGATGTAGCCGAGTTCGCCTTCGCCCGACGCGCGTCCCGCCAGCGTTATGGCGGCTTCACCCGCTTCGGCGCGCAACTGCGGGGTGATGTACCCCGCGTCCCGCATCGCTTCGAGCACGACCAGTTGGCGCGCTTTTGATTTCGCGAGATTGCGGGTGGGTGAAAGATCGGTAGGCGCTTTGGGCAGGCCCGCGATAAGCGCGGCTTCCGCGACGGTGAGTTGCATCGCGCTCTTGCCGAAGTAGCGCCGCGCCGCCGCGTCCACGCCGAACGCCTGCGAGCCTAGATCGACGCGGTTCAGATAGAGATCGAGAATCTCGTCCTTCGTGAGCCGCGCCTCGATGCGCCCCGCGAGGATCATTTCCTGGAGCTTGCGGCGGATGCTGCGCTCAGGGGTGAGGAAAAGGTTTTTCACAAGCTGCTGCGTGATCGTTGACCCGCCCTGCACAGTGCCGCCCGCGCTCACGTTCGCGAGCAGCGCGCGAATCATGCCCTGTCGGTCGACGCCGCGGTGTTCGAAGAAGCGGCGATCTTCAATCGCTATGAAGGCCTGCCACACGTGCGGCGGCAATTCCTTGTAGGTGACGGAGCGTCCGTAAAACGCGCCGCGAATGCCGATGGTCTTGCCGTTGATGTCTGCAAACGTGACGCCGGGCTGGCGGTTGAGCGTCCACAGGGACGCGGAGTCCGGCATGCGCGGCAAATCCTTGATCGCGTAGATCCAGAAGCCCACGAACCCGAGGATGACCGCCGCCAGCGCTGCGCCGCCCGCCCAAACAAGATGCGTGCGCGACTTCTCGGCGATAATGCCGTCCATATAGCTCTTGGCGGACGCCGCGCGCAGCTTCTTCCAGTCGAGCCCGCGCCGCGCGGTTTCTGCGGCGCTGGTCTTCTTGGGCTCTGGTTGGGGGGCGCCGGGGGGCGGGCCCCCGGCAGGTTCTTCCGTCACGGCGGCATCCTTATCGGCGTCGGGTCTTACTAGAGCCCGATCCGGGCAGGAATAGGGGTATAAAGGGAGGCTTGGTGCCTCGGTCCAGCGCGCTGAAAGTCGTGCGCGCCATGAAACCGCTACCCCAAAACACACAAACAATCTGACCGGGTCCAGGGCGGGGGCTTCTCTGGGCGTCGTTGCGGAGGCG